>Ga0255766_10000084_pt1 | contig 81560 bp, 66 predicted proteins | sample 071ome_23_FD_179966 | JGI IMG/M metagenome (GOLD analysis project Ga0255766, IMG submission 179966) | Coastal salt marsh microbial communities from the Groves Creek Marsh, Skidaway Island, Georgia - 071403BT metaG (version 2) | ecosystem: Environmental > Aquatic > Marine > Intertidal zone >...
CACGTGAGCTGCTTTTTGACGCTTGGAATCTGTTTTATTTTGAGCGCCTCTGATATGCTCGCGCGAGCCTGCTCGTTTAGGCTTCAACGCTTGACCTGTCCCCAGAAAGCAGCGGGAAGGCGGGGGGTAGCGGGAGGCGCGAAAGCAGTATCGGTAGTAGCAGTCTGGTCTATACGGCTCGACTAGATACGCGCCAAGGCCTGTATGCGATTAACCGGTAGGTATTTTAAAACGCGTCCGAACGGCAGTTGTGGGCGTGATAAAAGAGAGATCCAAAGGGGCGTAGCGAGCGGTATGCGACGTTTGAGGAGGATTTAAAGGCCATGGAGGCCAAGGACTAGAGGGGTAAGATGTCAGTCGTCGAGAAAGAAATAGAAGCTCCTGCATCAAGTTCATCATCCAGCGCTGTGGTCGTTCGCTTCGCGGGCGACTCCGGGGATGGGATGCAGCTCACCGGAAGTAACTTCACAGAGGCCACCGCCCTGCATGGCAATGACCTTGCCACTTTTCCTGATTTCCCTGCAGAGATCAGAGCGCCTGCTGGGGCTACATTTGGGGTTTCAGCATTCCAAATTTACTTCGGTGCTGACGAAGTCACCACAGCTGGGGATGACGTCGACGTCCTCGTCGCCATGAATCCAGCTGCATTGATCACCAACTTGAAAGATCTGCTGCCTGGCGGTCTGATTATCGCGGACGCCGATGCATTTACCGACAAGAATCTCGTAAGGGCAGGTTACAAAGAAAACCCGCTCGAGGACGGAAGTCTGGATGGCTATCGGTTGATTTCGATTGACATTACCAAGCAAGTGATTGCCTCGGTTGAGCCCTACGGGCTGTCTCACAAGTTTGCGGTTCGTTGTAAGAATATGTGGACGCTCGGACTCGTCATGTGGCTATTTGATAGAGACCGAACGATCACCATTGATAACTTAAAGGCCAAGTTTAAGTCACGACCAGAGATCGCGGATGCTAACGTCGCTGCGCTGAATGCAGGGCACAGCTACGGTGAAACGGCTGAACTGCCGACCGGAGTTGAGGTTTACCGCATTCCCCGTGCTGAGGTTGAGCCTGGGCTCTACCGAAACACGACCGGAACCGAGGCCTTGGCGTTTGGACTAATCGCGGGTGGCCTTCTGGCAGAAGTGCCTTTGACATTCGCATCCTACCCGATCACGCCTGCATCATCACTGCTTCATTCGCTGGCGCAGTACAAGGAATTTGATGTAGTGACCTTCCAAGCCGAAGACGAAATAGCAGCCGTTTGCGCAGCCATTGGCGCCTCGTTTGGTGGCACGCTTGGGGTGACATCAAGCTCGGGGCCAGGTATTGCGCTGAAAGGAGAGGCGATCGCACTCGCTTGCGCAACTGAACTGCCACTCATTGTGGTTAACACTCAGCGGGGCGGCCCCTCAACAGGAATGCCAACGAAAACCGAACAATCTGATTTGAATCAGGCGCTCTTCGGTAGGCACGCTGATACGCCGATGCCTGTGATTTCTACCGCAACGCCAGGGGATTGTTTTGAGGTCGCCATCGAGGCGGTCAGGTTAGCGACGAAGTTTTCAACACCGGTCATGCTGCTCAGCGATGGTTACCTCGCAAATGCCGCTGAGCCTTGGAAAGTGCCTGACCTAGAGCAATTTGAGAAGTTCCCCGTGAAGTTTGAGACGAACCCTGATGGGTTTGAACCCGCCAATCGGGATCCAGAGACCTTAGCCCGTGTGTGGGCAAAGCCAGGCACGAAAGGGCTCGAGCACCGCATCGGCGGTATCGAGCGAGATTTTGTGACCGGTGACATCTCCTACGATCCGGACAACCACCAGAAGATGACCGATGTTCGTAAGGCGAAGGTTGAAGGCATTAGCCAGCACATTCCTAAGCAATCTGTGTCGCAGGGGAATGAATCAGGAAAGCTTGCGGTCGTCGGTTGGGGTTCGACCTATGGCGCCATTCGGCAAGCAGTCAAACGTTGTCGAGCAGAAGGGTATGACGTGAGCCATATTCACATTCGCTATCTCAACCCGATGCCCAGCAACTTGGAATCACTGCTCAAAGGGTTCGATCAAATCTTGGTCCCCGAGATGAACACAGGCCAACTGGTGGATGTCTTGCGAGCCAAGTTTTTGGTTGATGCAAAAGGACTAAACAAAGTGTCAGGGCAGCCCTTCAAGATCCGCGAAATCACGGACGGTATAAAAGCGCTGATGGGAGAGCAAGCATGAACGCGCCAGAAAAACTAACGATTAAGGACTTCAGCACGGACCAAGAGGTGCGTTGGTGCCCAGGATGTGGTGATTACGCAATTCTGAAAACCGTTCAGAAGTTAATGCCTGAGCTTGATCAACCGAAAGAAAATACGGTGTTCGTATCGGGAATCGGATGCTCGTCACGCTTTCCGTATTACATGGAAACCTATGGCTTTCACACTATTCACGGACGCGCACCAAGTATTGCGACAGGCGTGAAGCTCTCCAACCCCGACCTAGACGTTTGGGTTATAACTGGCGATGGTGACGCGCTTAGTATTGGTGGCAATCACACGATGCATGCCCTGCGCCGCAACGTCGATTTGCAGATCCTGTTGTTTAACAACCAGATCTACGGGTTGACAAAAGGGCAGTACTCGCCGACCTCAAAGGTTGGAACCAAGTCACCCTCTACGCCAGATGGCTCGGTCGATATGCCGCTCAATCCTTGTAGTTTTGCCCTCGGTGCGGGCGCACGATTCGTGGCGAGAAGTATTGACACTGAAGCAAAGCATCTAACGACCGTACTAAAACGGGCACACGCGCACGAAGGGGCCTCATTTGTTGAGATCTACCAGAATTGCCCAGTATATAACGATGGCATTTTTGAACTCATCAAGGAAAAGAAAACGGCAGGTGAGACGCGACTGGTACTAGAGCATGGGCAGCCAATGATATTTGGCACAGAGCGTGACAAAGGGATCAAACTTAACGCGTCTACCTTGGCACTAGAAGTGGTAACTCTTGGAGAAGATGGTGTCACGGAAGAGGACTTGGTTGTTCATGATGAGACCAATCGCATGCTGGCTCAGCTACTAACCCAGTTGCGTGCACCGGAGTTCCCCGAGCCCGTTGGCGTCATTTACTGCAACCCCGAAACTGCTTACGAAGACTCAGTTTATGAGCAGATCAAGACGGTGCGTGAAAAGAAGGGCCTTGCGGATTTCACGAACGCCTTAAAATCCGGCCATACTTGGACGGTCAGCTAATCGAGCGATACCGCCAGCGCTCTTTTGCGGTGCTGCGCGCAAAAACCCCAAGCTTAGCTTGGGGTTTTTTTTGTCTGCCGGTGGAGTGATCCTGTGATATATAGGACTCATCACCTACTGTGAGCGAACATGAGAGTGACCGTGTTATGACCGATTTCAAACCTGAAGATAATGTCGGAACGATTCCCGTTCAGGAAAAGCACCAATTTGACACATCGCGACTTGCGGAGTTCTTAGGCGATTCAATACCGGACTTTGCAGGTGACCTCTCCGTTGAGGAGTTTGCGGGAGGGCAGAGTAACCCGACCTACTTGTTAACTAGTGGTCAACAGAAATATGTCCTCCGCCGGAAGCCGCCCGGTGAGTTGTTGAAATCCGCGCATGCAGTCGACCGAGAGTATCGTGTGCTCACGGCGCTGGCGGATACAGATGTCCCTACTGCGAAAACCTACGCGCTGTGTACTGACGACTCAGTCATTGGCAGTTGGTTTTATGTGATGGAATATCTGGAGGGTCGAGTGATTTGGGATTCGACCCACGGCCCTTACTCGCCGACTGAGCGGGGTGCTTTTTGGGATGCGGCCAATAAAGCGGTTGCGAGTCTTCATCAGGTCGATTTTAAGTCCGTTGGATTAGAGGGATTCGGGAAAGAAAGTGACTACATCGCGAGGCAGCTCAGTCGATGGGGCGGCCAATACGAATACACGAAAACGGTCGATAACCCCTTTATGGATCAATTGCTGGAATATTTGCCTGCCAATATTCCAGCCACCGATGACTGCTCGGTTGTTCACGGCGACTTACAGATTGCCAACATGATGATGCACGCCTCCGAAGCAGAGGTTATTGGAATTCTGGATTGGGAACTTTCAACGTTGGGCTGTCCTCTGGCTGACTTTGCTTACCTGTGCAGACCCTATCGTGATGCGCTCAGAGGAATTGATCTTGCGCCGCTGGGTATTCCTTCAGAGGAGGCGTTTGTTGAGGCGTATTGTGAGCGAACAGGGCGCTCTGCTATTCCCAACTGGGACTACTATCTTGCCTTTAATATGTTCAAGATGGCGGCCATCCTGCAAGGGATCGCTCGGCGGGTACTAGACGGCACGGCCGCGAGTAATCACGCTGAGGAAGCAGGCGCTGGTGCCTTCAATATGGCTAAGTTAGCTTGGGCACAGATCGACAAAAGCGTTGATTTATCGGACCTTGATGCGCTGAGAGGCTAGACGGTTCTGGTTCGAACCGGTGTGGCCAAAGGTGATCATAATCAAGGGCAGAACAGGCCGGTTCTTCTGCGCGAGCGCGTCTAAATCGATATAGTTTTAGGGTGAACGGAATCCCGGATGCTGTAGCCTATTCAATACCGGCCAGGAATCGATTGATGGCCTTTCGCAAGCGCGCGGGTTGTTCCTCCCATATGACGTGGCTTGCGCCTCTTATCATCTCAAACTGACCGTTATGCAGTCGTTTGGCGTATCGCTGCCCTGTAGCCGGGGTGGCCTCATCGTGCTCACCGCAAACAATTAGGGTGGGAATCTTGACGTTCTTTAGGTGTGGCGCCCGGTCATGATCTTTCAGTGTACCCGTCGCCACAAATTCACTTGGGCCCCACATGTGCTCGTAGATGGCCGCACCTCTTGGATTATCTCTCGAAAACATGGCGGCAAGCTTCTTGTCATTTCTCAGCACGTGTTTGCGGTAGTAGCGGCGCATCACCGCTTGATAAACCGATGCGTCTGTCGCACCAATGTCATGGCAATAGCGGATGACCTTTTGGTCTTCCTTACTCATCGCTCTGATTAGTTGCTTTGCGTCGCGTTGCCAATCGATCGCTGAGAGCATTGGAGATTGAAGCACTAAGCTTTGTAGACCCGATTCCGGGTGCCTCAGGCCATATTCCAGCGCGAGGGTTGCGCCCCATGAGCCTCCCATGAGATGAAAGCGGTCGAGGCCCCACGTGGCGATCAATGTGTGTAGTTCCTTAACAAAAGTGGCAACGGTTCTGCGCCGTTTTGGTAGATCGCCACTTCTTCCAGATCCCATTTGTGTGTACGCATACACCTGTCGACCCTCGGCGAGGTCGAATAGACGACTTTTCGGGTTGTGAGTACCCCCAGGGCCGCCATGTAACCAAACAATGGGCGGCTTTTCGGAACGAGCACCACGAACGGTGTAGTGCGTCTTTCCTAAGGCATGTTCAATGAATGCCACGACTTAAGCGCCCGTCGGAAGCAGTGTTTGCGAGAGGTGTGCCCAGTAGCTTGCCCCAATGGGAAGGACATCGTCGTTAAAATCGTACCCCGGGTTATGGATCATACAGGAGCCTTCGCCGCGACCATTGCCGATCCAAATATAGCTGCCTGGTTTCTGCTGAAGCATGTAGGCAAAGTCCTCTGATCCCATTGACGGAGTGGGGTTGGTATTCACGTTCGATCTGCCCACTGTTAGCGCCGCAGCCTGGATGGCGTCCTCCGTCTCTTTTATTGCATTGACCGTGGGTGGGTAACGCCTTTCGTAGTGAACATTAGCAAGGGCTCCAAATGAGGCAGCAATCTGAGACGAAAGTTGTTCTATTCCCTCCTCGAGCTGCTGCTGGATCTTGGTCGAAAAACATCGAGTACAGCCTCTTATGACCGCTTGATCGGGAATGACGTTATAAGCTTCTCCGGCATGGATCTGGGTGATGCTCAGCACACTGGGTTCAAGGGGATTAATTTGCCGTGACACCATTGTCTGCAACGCATTAACGATTTGGCTAGCGACAATAATTGGGTCAACGGTTTGCTGTGGGATAGCTGCATGTCCCCCTCGACCAACGACCTCTATCTCAAAAATATCGAAAGCAGCCATAATCGGACCATCCTTGATGGCAAACGCTCCAACCTCGATGCCAGGGATATTGTGCATGCCGTAGACACTTTCGCAGGGGAACTGGTCAAACAGCCCGGCTTCAACCATTGCGCGCGCGCCGCCCTCGTTCTCTTCCGCTGGCTGAAAAATGAAATGAATGGTTCCGGAGAACTGCCCATGGTTCGCTAGATACTCGGCAGCGCCGAGAAGCATAATGGTGTGTCCATCATGTCCGCAGGCGTGCATGACTCCGGGTGTTGTTGATACGTGGTCAAAGTCGTTGGCCTCGACAATGGGCAAGGCATCGAGGTCAGCGCGAAGCCCGATAGCCCGGTTGCCTCCGCCGCGGTTCAGCGTACCAACCACGCCCGTCCCAGCGATGCCAGTAGTTACCTGAAGGCCAAATTTACGGAGCTGATCTGCAACGAAAGCCGATGTTCGGTGCTCTTCAAACGCCAATTCGGGGTGCCTGTGGAGGTCGCGACGCCACTCCGTGAGTTTCGAGTGCGCTTCGGCAATTTCTGGCATCACGTTCATTGATTTAGTCTCCTGTTGCTGACGTCATCCTACCATCTAGTGGGGATCGGGTAACTCGATCTCAAGTGCCGCTGCTCGGCGCAAGAACCGTGGCGAATGGGCGAGGGCTGCAACCAATGCTTTCCACGGCTCATCGCCTGACGACATGATCTGACACTCGCGATAGAGCTGTAATATGTAGTCCATATTGCTCCCGCTTGGTCCTACGGCCAGAAGGATGGTCTGAACCAGTTGGTCGATGCTCGGTTCGCCCAGATCCCAAGGGTTGCCGGGTAAAGCGATATACGTCACTGCCTCAAAGATCGCCTCACCCACTTCTACAGAAATGGGAATAAGGGAGTATCCGTTTTGCTCGCGGACATCAAGTTTTTCGAACACTCGATCCTGATCCGAGGGGGCTATCTCAAATAGTTTGCCTACGACGAAACGCTGAGGTGAGGTCCGAAGGCTTGCAACCGCTCCTGGGCGGTGTACCGTTCCTCGGTGATCGGTAGATGCTTGATTAATAACCCTTGAATAACCACGAAGAGTTCCGATCATCGTTCTAATAGGAACAAAATCCTGCCGCCAAAGGATGGAGCCGTAGCCGAATAAGTAAGAGGTCGTCACATCGGCAGACTATCAGGTTTGTAGCCAGTGCGTGACCAGAAGGTGGTCAGGCGCGCTCGCTTGTCGTCACATCTGTTCGAAGCACGTTTCTCAAGCAGGATGAGTACAATAGTTGAGATGCCCAGCAGCCAGACACTCGGTTTTGATTGTGCGAGAGGCATTCGCAAAAAAAGAGATCAATATGACAAGACTTCGATATGGCCTACTTGGTGCAGGAATGATGGGCCAAGAACATATGAGAAATCTTCGCTTGCTAGAGGAGGTTGAGCTGGTAGCGTTTATGGATACCGACGAATCGATGGCCAATCGCGCGCAATTGATCGAGCCACGAGCAGAGCGGGTTAATCATATGGATGATTTGCTGGCGCAGGGTCTGGACGCGCTCGTCGTCGCTACACCAAATTTTCAGCACGCGGACCAGTTATTAGCGTTAGCCGAGCAACCTAATCTTGCGATCTTGTGTGAAAAGCCGATTTGCACCCAGATAGGTGACGTGAAACGCCTGGCTGAAACGTTCGAGGGTCGCTCGGCTCCCTTGTGGGTGGGTATGGAGTATCGGTTTATGCCGGCGATGCAAACATTTCTAGGCAAGTGTGCAGGCGTCGGAGACAAGCATTTACTGTCCATTCGCGAGCACCGTTATCCCTTTTTAAAAAAGGTCAACGACTGGAATCGATTTAATCGATTTTCAGGGGGGACCTTCGTCGAAAAGTGCTGTCATTTCTTTGATCTGATGCGATTGATTCTAGATCAGGATCCCGTGCGGGTCTTTGCGACGGGTGGGCAGGCGTGCAATCACTTAGATGAGTACTACCCGCAGGGGACGCCGGATATCTTGGACCATGGCTTAGTCATCGTAGAGTTTGATGGGGGCGCTCGGGCGACGCTAGATCTCTGTATGTTTGCAGAAGGGGCGAAGTTTGAGCAGGACATCAGCTTGACGGGTGATGAGGCGCGTCTGGATGTTCATATTCCGGGCCCTCATCCTCGTCAGTCGGAATCGCCAGCTCAAATCAATTTATATCCAAGACGTTCCGCGGCCGTGCACGAAATTATCGAGCTCCCGAGTGAAATTAAGGCGGCTGGGGCGCATCAAGGAGCGACTTACTATGCTCATCAGGCATTTGCTCGAACGGTTAAGTCCGGTGCGCCCGTCGAGGTGACACTTCGTGATGGCCTCTTGGCGGTTCTGATGGGGATGGCTGCCCAGGCATCCATTCGGAAAGGCCAGGCGATCGCTATCGATGCTGTGAATCTTGAAGTTCACGACTCATAACAGTAGCGCCGATAGCGCCAACGTAGTGGAGCGAGTAAAGGGACAAATGCTTTTGCCCGGCTAGGCAGCAGTGGCGGTCATGTCGATGAGAAAGGTCGGATTCCAGTCGCCATCGAAATGCTGGGTGTTCTTCCAGGTCCTCGGCAGTGTGCCGAGATCCCTAGTCCCTTTAAAGGTCACTTGATCATCGGCGAGAGAGAACACATCAATGGTTTGAGACGCTAGGTCCAGAATCAGAAAGCCTGGCCAGCGGTTGCCAGCAAGCGTTCCCGCATTAATGAGAACAGCGGTTTCGAAGGGAATGACGGACTGAAAGTGGACGTGGCCGTTGATAATCCAGGAAAAGCGGCCCTGATCAATAATGTCATCTAGCCTGCTTGATCGCTCTACAGGCATTCTTTCAGTGCCTGGCCAAATTTTGGCGAGGTCCTGGTCTCCCATCCCATGGCATAACAGAACGTCCTGCTGCCCGACCGTTATCGTTCGCGTTTTTGGTAAAGACTCAAGGTAGTCGAGAGTCTTGCTGTTTAAGTCGGATCGGTGATGAGCATTGGTGACGTGTCGACTTCGATCCGTCAACAGCCACCGGTCATGGTTGCCCGCAACGGTAGTGACATTGTGATCCATGAGGATTTCTACCGTCTCATCCAGATCACCCACCCCATCCGACAGATCTCCTGTGCAGGCGATTTGATTGATACCCTGATTGTAGAGGTAATCTAGTGTCAGAGTGAGGCGGTGATGTTCGGCATGAACATCGCCAATAATCCCGAGTTTAAGAGGGGCAGGCATAAAAGTTACCAGAGCGAATCAAGAGTAGATACGACATCTAATAACAGGCAGTTTAATCGCACTGCTCGCAGGCCAACACGCCAGATCTATGGTCTCAGTTACCCAGTCGGTAGCGAAGCTTTACGACTAACGTGTCAACTAGCGCTTGCTTCCAAGCTTCGCTGAATTGATCGCCAAAGCCCCGGGCGATATTGCTAGGAACGTTAGAGCCCCGCGTGTAAACCACGAAAAGGTCAGAAAGAGGAGCAAGCTCCCATCGATACCGTGCCTGAAAGGACATGCGCGAGATGGTGAAGTCTCGATCACTCTCTGCGTTTTGCACAGGCGCCAGTGATTGGCCTGTTCCCGGGAGTACGAAACGGTCGTGCTCGAATGCCTTGATACCGACCCACTGCAAGCTGATGCGCGCTTGCTGACGGGCCGATAGAAAATAAGAAAACTCGAAATTGGGACGCCAGGTCTCGGCTTGAAATCGCGTGAAGTTTTGGTCGCCTGAGTAGAGCAACCATCCGGTCCGGGTCTCGTGTCTAAGAGATAGATTGAATGCGACTCGGTCAGAGGGCTGATAGTTCAATCGCGTGGTGTAGCGTCGTAGCATGCCACCAATGTCTTCTTGTTCAAGTTGAACGTTCGTCGAAACGCTGAGTGGCTGTGCTGGGTTGCTGCTCCATCTAACCCCGAACTGGAATCGATCGTCGAGTAGATAACTGCCGTTCCCTCCGCTGTTTTTATCCTCAAAGCGCTCGGGGAAGAAGTCGAGGTCAATTTCAAGTTCATTGTTGGACAAGTAGCGCCACTCTCGAGATACGGAATATCCCTCGCGGACGACCTCACCCGCTGTGTTCTCGTAGCGCCTTACCCGGAGATTATCGACTCGTTCCTTTAGTCCAGCACGGTTTGAATCTCTTCGGTCAAAGCTGTAACTAAAGCCCTGAAAGTCGTTTCTTCGGAGGAAGCCAAAATCATTGATATCGAGGGTGTCATCAAAGTGATCGACCGTGACTTTATGATGCAGGCCGCGCTTTGGACGGTAGGTTAAATCAGCAAATATGCCATCACCACGAGTGCCCTCTACGTCGGAATGGAGCGTCTGAACATCAAGCGTCATCCGCCCATTGTTGCTCAAGAAGTGAGCGTCGATGCCTGCTGTTCGCGCGGTTTCGACGGGGTGGTCGACCTCAGTGACCAGCGCGCCTAGCGCGCGGCGTCCGGATCCCTCGGATTGTTCAAACAGTACCCGAGCTGCGATGAAATCGCGGCCCACTTGCTCGAACTGTCGGGTGTTGCCGTCTACTGTGCCTGTCAGCTTCGTGTCGTCCTCTATTGCTGTTAACACACCGTATCGTAGGGCGCCGTTCTGTCCGGTTACCTTTGCTGCGCCTAGAAGTTCGCTGGGTTGGTTTGATTCAATGCTGCTGAACTCGACACCGTCAAGATTCAGGGGCTTTGGCGGTGCTCCGATTCTCCGTGTGTTGATGAGCGTAGTAGGGGAGCCGCCTCCGCCACCAGGACCCCATCTTGGATTCGCGCGCGGTGACGTAGAAAAGATCTCCTGTCCTTCTAAAAAGAATGGTCTTTTTTCTGAAAAAAATGTCTCGTAGCTAGTTAGGTTCACCACCACTTCATCAGATTCAACGTTACCAAAGTCGGGAGCGATGGAGCTGGTAATCTGAAACGCGGTGGTTGGCCGCCAGAAGAAGTCAAAGCCGGCTTTTGCGGTGGATTCCCCAGCATATTCATCGAGCGTTGCGGAAGCATAAGGGTAGAAAGTGAACTGTTGCTCCGGGTTGACGCCCTTAATAGACACCCGAGGTAACACCGATAAAAAGGTGCTTTGGGTTCTGGGAAGCGCGGGGGAACCCCAATCCATTCCTGCATCAGCAACCGCCCGCTGGAAGTAAAGACCAATGGTACGTTCGCCGGTTGGTCGGTAGGGGAGGGTCATCATGGTCCATGGCAAAAAGAACTCGGCGGTCCAGTAGGCATCCCCTCGGGCGGTGGCGCCTTGCCATGGGCCGTCCCAGTTATTGGAGTACTGCCTTTCCGGCAAAATCGTGCCGTCCTGCATCGTGCCACCGAGGTTGATGGCAAACCAATACGCGTAAAGGCCTTCGCCTGAGGCGTCTATGGATACGGATATTCTGTCGCGTTGAAGATAATCATCACGGCTGCTGAGGCGCTCCACAAATGCGCTCTTTGCTTGCTCCATACGAGCACCGACGTACATTCCCCGCTCGGTGTACAACACGAACATCTCGGTTTTTTCAGGGGCGGGTTCGAGGGTGTCTGGCGAGATCACGCTGAAGTCTTGATACACTTGCGCGGTCATCCACTCTGATTCGGTAAGTTCCCCATCGATGATGATATCGATGTCATCCTCTGATGCATAAACGGGGTCTGGCCAGCGGAGTTCGGCATTGGCGTGCTGGCCAACGATGAGTAAGGCAAGGACTGCAATCCAGCGCGAATGAGACCTGGTTAGAGAAGCAAGTGACTTTAGGTGGTTGATCCCCTCAGCCAATCTGTAAGGGATCAATCTGTGAGAGACCAATCTGCGAGAAATTCGACGCGCGTTTGGTCTACCATTCGGCGCTGACTGTGAGGGATTTTCGTTTGCCTTGCTGTGTCCTCTGCCAAGCGAAGAAGGAGCGTCTTCGCAAGCTATCATCCAAGTAGTCTTCGATGATCGGTCAGTGTTTTGTGCAAGGTCAGCGTGCATGGTGGCGCGATGATACAGCAAGCGTTTTGGAGTCGCTACGGTCATAAAGCATTTAAAATGAGAAAAAATTATCGTCGACAATGGTGTGCGTGGGCATGAGCAAGGGCCGCAATGAACGCACTTGAATATGCCGGTTTGCTGGCAATCAACAGCTTCGAGTTCCCCGGCTCGATGCGATCAAGGCAGGCGCTTTTTTGCCAAAAACACCAACTTATGGTGGACACTTACGATGGAGACGCGAGCGCAGATGGGTTGGTGACGCTTTTCTTCTATGGCGGAAACTGGCAGAGCGGTCATCGATCTCAGTATCGGTTTGTAGGGGAGGCACTGGCTCGATTGGGCATTACAGCGGTCGTCGCTGATTACAGGAAGTGGCCAGTCGCGCGATTTGCTGACACCTATCAAGACGCAAACGAGGCGCTTGATTGGGTCCTGACTGAATACCCCGGACGTGAGATCGTTTTGGCCGGGCATTCAGCGGGAGCTCACCTAGCGGGTTTATTGGCCATAAACCGGTCTCTCGGGGGCGGGGCCCCCATTAAAGGGTTCATCGGTTTAGCTGGTCCTTACTATTTTTACCCTTTCTCTGAACCCATGCACTGGCATTACTTCGGGCCAGCCTGGCAATACCCTTCGTCACAACCTGTCTGGCAGCTGCACTCAGACGTGCCTAGTATGCTGCTACTTCATGGTGCCAATGATCATCGAGTCAGGCGGGGCCAATCAAAAGCCTTGTATGAGCGAGTGTTGGGTCTTGGAGGCTTGGCTATTCGACGGGTCTATGAGAATCTTGGGCATGCAGAGCTGATCCTCGAGTGTGTCAGGTGGCGAAGACCTCACTCCTTTGTTATCGAAGATATTGCTCGTTACTTAAACGCGTTAACCACGCATTCGGTGGCTGAAATGGAGAGAGAACTATGGCGCTAACGCCCTCGACGACCGACGAACTTTTAGTAGAACAGCACGACCGCGTAGCGCTCATCACGCTGAACCGGCCAGATCGATTCAATGCGATCAGCCGAGACATGTTAGATGAGCTTTCGAAAAAGGTGGTTGAAGCTAACAGAGATCCCGATATCCGCTGCATTGTCCTGACCGGTGCTGGGAAAGGGTTTTGCTCTGGCCTCGATTTAATTGGTGTGAGTGAAGGCGGCATTGGTAGTGGCGATTCAAAGGGTACAAATCGCCCAGCACGGCAATTGTTCGATTTAAGAGATGCGCCCATTAACGTGATGTGGAATATCGATACCCCCATGATCTGCGCTTTGAACGGGCCAGCAGCGGGGTATGGGATGGATCTTACATTGCTTTGCGATATGCGCATTGCTTCGACCACAGCAAAGATGGCTGCGGTCACTGCGAAACGTAATGTAGTTCCCGAAAGCGGCGGAACTTGGCTACTGCCAAGATTGATCGGCTGGGGTAAGGCGGCTGAACTGTACTACCGAGCGAGAACAGTGGATGCCAAGGAGTGCCTTGAAATGGGGCTTATCAACGAGATTGTTGAGCCAGACGCGCTGATGCCCACAGCAATGCAATGGGCAAAGGAGATCGCCGACAACGCGCCCCTTGCGGTTCAGACAACGAAACGAATGATGCGTATGGGGCTTGAAGAGTCCTACGATACGGCAGTAGACCACCTCATGGTGCATCTCGCTGGCATGTTCCAAAGTGAAGATTTCAAAGAGGGCGTCCAGGCATTCGTTGAGAAACGAAAACCCGAATTCACCGGCCGATAGAGCGTCAGCCCATTGGTTCGCACGATCTCGATTCCAACGAGTGGGCGCGGGCTTATCGATATCTCCGAGCGGGTCGAGTCGATCGTTATGCAAGCGAGTCGGCCCGCAGGCCTCTGCACTGTTTTTGTTCGGCACACGTCCGCTAGCCTGCTCATTCAGGAAAACGCAGATCCTGCAGTGCTGGCTGACCTCGAACACTGGCTGGCTAAGTGGGTGGTTGATGGCGACCCTGTGTTTACTCATAGGGCCGAGGGTCCCGATGACATGGCCGCGCACATTCGCTCGGCGCTGACTCAGACCTCAATTAGCGTGCCCTACGTCAATCACCAGCTGATGCTAGGTACTTGGCAAGGGATTTATTTGTGGGAGCACCGTTTCGCCCCGCATACCCGCGAACTCGCAATTCACGTCGCCGAGTAAAACCTTTAGTCTATCTGGTTGGCGAGTTGCCAAACGAGCCAAAATACCAGGGGGTAAAACGCTCTCGGCGGATCGCCAATTAAAGCCCTTAGACTAAAATTCGGTGACTAGAGTCCGCGGATTGTGATCTGGGGGATTCGCCGCGACCTGACTACCTAATAGTGTTACTCTACGCGGATTTTGCTGTCTCGGAGCCGTAAGGCGGCCCCATCTTCTTGGCCAGATTGGAGATTAATCGACTCTGTGAGTAGATCGACTTGGCGTGGCTGAAGTTTCTAAACCCATCGACACCATGATAAGCGCCCATGCCGCTTGGTCCGACGCCGCCGAAAGGCAGATTTTCCTGGGCAACGTGCATGATTACGTCATTGAGGGTGACGCCTCCAGAGACCGTGTCGTCCAGTACTTGCCTAGTCTCATCGCTATCTGATCCGAAGTAATACAACCCGAGTGGTCGGTCGTGCTCGTTCACGTAATCAATGGTCTCGTCGATGTGATCGTAAGTCTTGACCGGTAAAAGTGGACCGAAAATTTCCTCCTGCATGATTTTCATGTCCTCGCTGGGGTTCAAAATGAGCGTAGGCGGGATGCGATGGTGTTCTTGTTGGCTGAAATCCTCATCGCTCGGGTTAATCGTAATAACATCCGCTCCCTTAGCGGCTGCGTCCTCCAAGTAATCATTCAATCGATCGTAATGCCGCTCGTTGATGACCGACGTGTAATCAGGGTTATCCTTGATCTCAGGGAACATCTCTCCAACAGCCGTTTGTGCTTCTTCAACAAACCGACTCAATTGCTCCTCGGGGACCATGGCGTAATCCGGCGCAAGACAGATTTGACCTGCATTCATCGTCTTACCAGCCATTACATTTCTCGCGGTCATCGCTAAATCCGCTGACCTTCCAACGATTACTGGCGACTTTCCGCCGAGTTCGAGAGTAACCGGGACAAGATTTTCAGCAGCGGCCCGCATCACGTGGCGAGCGACGGAGGTAGCTCCTGTGAACAATAGATGATCGAACGCTAAGCCTGAAAACGCGCTGCCAACATCAGGCCCTCCCGTGAATACTGCGAGCTCATCGGGATCAAACGCGGCTTCCAGCGTGGATTTCATCAACGCCGATGTGATTGGCGTGTATTCCGAGGGCTTAATCATGGTGCGATTCCCTGCGGCAAATATGCCCGCGAGTGGCGCAAAAGTCAGCTGAACGGGAAAATTCCAGGGGCTAATGCAGCCCACGACACCGAGGGGCTGAAACTCGATGCGGCAACGACCACCCAAGAGCCCCATGGGAAAGCTTGCCTTTCTCTTTTCTGGCTTCATCCAATTAGGGACGTTTTTAATAGCATCCTTGAGCGGTGTAATTGCGCCTTGAATATCCGTTAGCTTGGAAGCATCGAGACTTCTGTTGCCAAAATCCTCGCTCATCGCATCGCAAAAGGCGTCGCCATTCTGCTCGAGCACATTGACGGCTCGCCGAAGTCGATCAATTCGAAGCGCCGCGGAAACAGCGCCTCCTTTGATTTGGGCTCGGCGCTGCTGATGGAGGATGTCTTGCATCGTTTCGACGGTCGAGTTTTCGCTCATGGTGCGTTGTCCTGGTCTTAATACGGCGGCATATTGCAGTATAGGCGGCCTTAAGCCAGCTGCAAACGCCGTCTGTAGCATCTTTTATTAAAAAGCGTCCTTTTTAACAGACGAGTGCGAAACGGGGTCATACCAGCCTCATCCCAATCGGAAGAGGCTCATCACTGGGAAAGACATGTCGCCGGGAGAAGCCCAGTCAATGCGAAAAGACCGGGCAAAGACGCCGAAAAAGGTTCGCGTGATGCTGGCACTAGCGCGCTAGGTGGCTAGCAACACGATCAGCGCGCGTTATATAAAGATTAGGCTGCGCCCAATGATCAAGCCGAGAGAGTGCCTTGAATGCTTCAGGCGGCGTGAGTCACGGTTAATCGATAGACCAAGGCTGGCCATTTTTTTCCATGGAGTGAGATGTCCTCATCGCGAATACCAATGAACCGAGCCCCGGACTTAATGGCTACTCTTTGACTTTTATCATTGGTCGCCAGCATCTTGATCTCTAACTGATCGATGCGATCTGATTGTCGTGCTGCGTCGATGACGGAAGCGATCGCTTCGCTAGCAAAACCCCTCCCCTCAGATGAGGACCGAATCCAATAGCCTAAATTCCAGATCCTGTCTTGGCCAAGCGCGCTTCCTCTATTCGTCACTGCGCAAGAGCCGATGAGATCGCCGGATAGCTGCTCGAAGGCTAGGAAATGGAACCCCAAGCCTTGCGCGGCGTCATATTCAGCCCCCCGAGTCCACTTAATTGCATCTGACAGCGCGTATTCCGGGGTGCACCAGCTGAGGAAGCGCGACAAGGTTTCCACTGAGCCATTGACCGTATGAAATAGTGCAGGTGCATCTGCCTGGTTCGGAAGTCGAAGAATAAGCCGCTGCGTTCGTATCGAAGTGATCATGGGTTTTAGTGTCCGATGAATAATCCCCTGTGTAGGGACAATGGCGATCGTAGATAGTTTTGGTAAACTTGGCCGCTTTCTGGCGGGGGTGTGAACGTTGGGCAAAAACTTATACCAAAAGGTTTGGGACAGTCACGTAGTGGGTAGTCTCGCTAATGGGCAGTACCAAGTATTTATGGCGCTGCATCTCATTCATGAAGTGACCAGTCCTCAAGCGTTCGGAATGCTAAAAGATAAAGGTCTGAAGGTCGCCTATCCAGGGAGAACATTTGCGACTGTCGATCACATTATTCCAACCGATACCCAGGCACGACCACTCGCGGACGATATGGCGGAGCGAATGTTGCAGGTGCTTGAGTCATCAACTGCTGAACATGGCATCGAGTTTTTCGCGCCAGAGACGGGCTCACAGGGCATTGTGCACGTGGTGGGTCCAGAGCTTGGGTTGACCCAGCCTGGGATGACGATTTGTTGTGGTGACAGCCACACCGCGACGCACGGAGCCTTCGGCTGCATCGCGCTGGGTATTGGGACATCGCAGGTCCGTGACGTGTTGGCAAGCCAAACGCTGGCCATGGATCCGTTGAAAGTGAGAAAAATTAATATCAACGGTGCACTGAAAAAGGGAGTCACAGCAAAGGACGTCATATTGCACGTTATTCGTGTTTTGGGGGTCAACGGTGGTGTCGGGTACGCATATGAATACGCCGGCAGCACCATCACGAATATGACCATGGAAGAGCGAATGACCGTTTGTAACATGAGTATCGAAGGAGGGGCTCGCTGCGGATATATCAACCCTGATGAAACCACCTTTGATTACTTGAGTGGTAAAGAGCGTGTTCCCACTGGCACTGAATTTGATGCCATGAAAGCCAGGTGGGCTAGCTTCGCGTCGGACGAAGATGCCCATTACGATGATGTGGTTGACTTTGATGCATCAGACATTGAGCCCACAGTCACTTGGGGTGTTACCCCAGCACAGGCAATTGGCGTCGGGGAGAGAATCCCAACCGCAGATACCGGTTCCGAGCTTGATCAAGAACTGGTTACCAGCGCGCTCGACTATATGAAGCTTCGTGCAGATGCACCGATTAAAGGAACGCCTATTCAAGTTGCTTTCATAGGGAGTTGCACTAACGGACGCCTTAGTGACTTTGAGGCGGTAGCGGAGGTGATAAAAGGACATCAGGTTGCGTCCCACGTTCGAGCCATTGCTGTTCCTGGCTCTGAAAAAGTGGATGCCGCAGCCAGAGCGCTTGGGTTGCACGAGGTGTTCGAAGCGGCTGGTTTCGAATGGAGAAAGCCGGGCTGTTCGATGTGTCTTGCTATGAACCCTGATAAGTTGGTTGGAGACGAAGTGTGTGCGTCAAGCTCTAACCGAAACTTTATGGGAAGGCAGGGGTCGAGCACGGGTCGGACGATCTTGATGAGCCCGATCATGGTTGCAGCGGCTGCGGTCGAGGGCGCTGTCGCAGATGCTCGAGAGATATTTGAATTGGAGGCAGTATGAGCGAACTGAGCAAGATTGCTGGTCGAGGCGTCTATGTAGCCGGCAACGACATTGATACAGATCGCATTATCCCGGCGCGGTTTCTCAAGTGCGTGACGTTTGATGAATTAGGACCTTCGCTTTTTTTCGACGAGCGGTTTGACGCCAATGGCAAATCGAAGGATCACCCCTTAGACGCCAATCAGCACGAGGGTGCTTCGATTCTGATCTCGGATGCCAATTTTGGTTGTGGCTCCAGTCGCGAGCATGCCCCGCAGGCGATTCAGAAGTTTGGTATCAACGTGGTTATCGCTGAAAGCTTTGCAGAAATTTTCCACGGCAATTGCACGACGTTAGGCATACCTTGCTTGCAAATGGCTGCCGAACCTCGATCGGAACTCGCGAGGTTGATCGAGTCCGAGCCTGGCGAGGAACTGATGGTCGATTTAGAAGCCCTCCAAGTGGTGTATCTAAATCAATCTTTCCCGTTCTCTATGAAGCCGAGTGCGCGAGAGGCCTTCCTGGCAGGAACCTTTGACCCTTTAGATGAGTTGTTGGCTAGTCGAGAGGCTATCTCGGCTGTGGATGCCCGGTTAAGCGCATGACCGATCGAGACGTCACGCCGATAGAGATCTACGACACCTCCTTGCGTGACGGCAACCAGGGCGAGGGAGTCAACCTCAGTCTCGCCGATAAACTTGAGATCGCAGGCGTTCTCGATCGACTCGGCGTTCCGTTCACTGAGGGCGGCTGGCCGGGATCCAATCCCAAAGATAGTGAATTTTTCTCAGCGGCGAGAGGTGAAGGGTATAGCACGATCAAAATTTCGGCGTTTGGCTCAACCCATCGTGCGGACTGCCTCCCTGAGGATGATCACTTCTTAAAACAGCTAGTTGATGCTCGCGCCGACGTGAGCTGTATTTTTGGTAAAAGTTGGTTGCTCCACGTCGACCAAGCATTGCGGGTGTCTGCAGCTCGCAATCTTGAAATGATCGCTGGCTCCATCCAATACCTGCGAGCCGAAACCGATAAACCGGTGTTCTACGATGCCGAGCACTTTTTTGATGGGTTTGTTTCGGATGAGGGATACGCGCTGGACACGCTTAGAGCGGCCCATGAGGCTGGCGCAGACCGTCTGATATTGTGCGACACCAATGGCGGAATGCTACCAAGTCAGATTACCGACGCGGTGAGTCGTGTTGCTGCCCACTTGCCTGACGCAATCCTCGGCATACATGTTCATAACGATGGTGGACTAGCCGTCGCTAATTCGCTAGCAGCCGTTGAGGCAGGGGTGACCCAGGTCCAAGGAACCATGAATGGGATCGGTGAACGTTGCGGCAATGTTGATTTGACGGCTGTGATTGCGAACCTTGAGCTTAAATATGGTCGCCAGTGTTTGCCTTCAGGCAACCTCGCACACCTCACCTGGGTGTCGAGACGAGTCTGGGAATTGCTCGGTTATGACGGCCCGCTCGGACAGCCTTTTGTTGGGCCTTCTGCTTTCTCTCATAAGGGCGGTGTACATGTCTCGGCTGTGTTGCGCAATCCAGAAACCTACGAGCACGTGTCGCCAGACAGCATTGGTAATGCCAGGAAAGTATTGATTAGTGAGTTGGCCGGGGGCTCCAACGTCCGGGCTAAACTTGCCAACCGATATGCCGATCTTGAGGATCCAGCGCGCACTAAAGCCATCCTTGAAGAAATTCAGGATAAGGAGCACGCCGGCTACAGCTTTGAGAAGGCGGATGGCAGTTTCGATCTGATTGTGCGTCGCCATTTGGGGCAGTTTCAGCCGCTGTTCGAGCCCAAGTTTTATCGCATCTATTCGCCGGGTAATGAAAATGCGGCTGATCAAAATGACCTTGATATTGCTGGAGCAATTGAGGCGTCGGTCAAGTTACGCATTGGAGATCAGGTTGAGTTGAGGGCCGCGGAGGGTAGCGGCCCCGTGGACGCGTTAAACCTCGCATTGCGAGAGGCGCTCACGCCTCACTTCCCCGAGGCAAGCGAGCTCAGGCTAACGGACTATGTTGTCAAGGTGGTTAATTCAACTGAAGAGACGGCCGCTCGCGTGCGGGTGTTGCTTGAGCATTCTTTTGAAGGCGAAACCTTCGGCACGGTGGGCGTCAATGTCGATGTCATTAAGGCGAGCTGGAATGCTTTGGTTGAAGCTTATCACTACGCATTGATTCGGAGTGCGGAGTTTAAACACGAGCAATCTTCCCTCAGTAAGCAATAGTGTGCCCGCAGTATCCTCTCAATGAGTAGAGATCCGAGTATTACGATGATCAGTGTTAGCTTGATCGACAGCGTCTCGCGAATGTTCATCGTAATTGGCGGTGAAAGGTGAGTTCGGACGTCACTTGGGAGCAGCGGTGGCATCCTCTTTTGCGTCGTTGGGTAACCATCACAAGTCACCGGGGAGGTCGTCCCTGGGTTGGTCAAAGCGTCGAGCCCGAGCATAGGGATGGAGCCGCCTTTGATGCGGATTGCTACCTGTGCCCAGGTAATGTCCGAGTCAGTGGACTTCAAAATCCTGATTATTCGAGCATCTATTGCTTTGATAATGATCATCCGGCGCTAGGAAAGGCCCCTCCAGCTTCAGAATCTCCGCACCCTTTGTATCGATCGATGGAAGCGGCCGGGCAATGCCGCGTCATGTGCTATCACCCGCACCACAGTCGTCGATTGAGTGAACTTCTGCCGCACGAAATGGAGCAAGTCGTGCTCAGCTGGGCCCGTCAGACCAAAGAATTAACGGCCGCTGGGTGGGAACAGGTGTTTATTTTCGAAAATAATGGATCGGTCGTTGGGGTCTCTAACCCGCATCCTCATTGCCAAATTTATGCGTTCCCTTTTGCGGTAGATGCGATACAGCGGGAAATAGAAGCGGCCAAGGCTCATTATGAGGAAGTAAAGCGATCGCTCTTTGACGAGATCATCGAGGCCGAGCGCTTGGATGGCCGGCGGATGTTGCTCGATGAGCACGACTGGACGGTATTCGTGCCTTATTTTGCTCAGTTTCCGTTCGAGATGATGCTCCTGCCGCAACGCAGTATGGCGACGCTTGCGGAAGCGACAGATGCTGAACTTAGGGGACTAGCCGGAGCACTTAAAGTGTCTCTTCAGCGGCTTGACCGGGTGCTGGGCCAAGCTCAGAGTTACATCCTCTCGGTACACCAAGCTCCAAGCGCATGGTTGCTAGCAGAGGCCCCGGGTGCGTACTCAACTTACGTGCACATTCAGCCCTTCTTGCGCGCGCCCTCCCTGCAAAAATTTTTGGCAGGAATTGAAACGGCAGCAGGCCAGTTTCTAAATGACGCTGCACCCGAGGACCATGCAGATGCGCTGCGGCGTGTCGTACTAGCCTGACAAGTGCGACGCCGAACCGATTTTCTTTGGAGGCTGTTTCCTATATGGTCCAGAGTCGTCGCTTCTAGATGACAACGGCTTTACTCAGGCGTAAACGGTCGCAAATAATCGCAAAAGCCATCCATCAATAGTGATTTTTGTGGCGTAGGCGGCAGACAAGGACACGAGATAACCAAAAGGCAGAGGATAGAAACGATGAAGGTAGATACTCACCTAACCCAAGATTGGAAGAAAATTCCTGAGCACATTCAACGCGTTGAGGCCGAGGGCTATGATGGCGTTGGTACTGCCGAAATGAACCACGATCCATTTTTCCCGTTACTGATTGGTGCTGAGCATAGTGAGCGGGTTGAACTTCGGACCGGAATTGCGGTTGCGTTTGCCAGGTCGCCTATGACCATGGCGAATCAAGCCCATGATTTGAACGCCTATTCAAAGGGGCGATTTACACTTGGACTCGGTTCCCAAATTCGCGCCCACATTACCAAACGATTCTCAATGCCATGGGGAGCACCGGCCGCACAGATGCGCGAACTCGTTTTGGCAATGCGAGCAATCTGGGCCAATTGGTATGACGGCGAGCCTCTCCGGTTTGAAGGAAAGTATTACCAGCACACGCTAATGACGCCCGCATTTACGCCGGAAGACACCGCTTATGGGGCACCCAAGGTGGTGCTTGCTGCAGTGGGACCCATCATGACCGAAGTCGCTGCGGAGGTTGGAGATGGCTTAATTATCCATCCGTTCTCGAACGAGAAGTATATCCGCGAGGTGACGCTGCCCGCGGTAGAGAGAGGGCTGGCAAAGGCTGGCAAGCAACGGAAGGACTTTGAAATCAGCTACACCCCTTTTGTTGTGTCTGGTAAGGATGAACAAACCTTTGATGCTGAGAAAGCGACTGCGAAAGCGAGGATCTCGTTTTACGGTTCGACACCTGCATACAAACAGGTGCTCGGTGTGCATGGTTGGGGCGATCTTCAGGTCGAGCTGAACGCGATGTCAAAGCAGGGACAGTGGAAAGAGATGGCAGACCTCATTACAGATGACATTCTTGATGTGATGGGCGTTGTTGGTGAGCCAAATCAGGTCGTTAAGGAAATGTTGGCTCGCTATGGCGATTTCACAGATCGGACAAGTGGCGCGTTTTCTTTTGTTGACACTGAGCAGCGCGTGAACATGGTGTCGGCGTTAAGAGCAGGCTGACATGACAACCACCCCGTCGTTGCCAAGGAGCATTATCCCTTCTGCCTCGCAGCTTCGCATTCTGGACCAGCGGCGGCTGCCCGCGGAAACGACTTATCTGGACTGCACCACAACTGATAGCGTGATCGATGCAATTAAGACGCTGGCTGTTCGAGGTGCGCCAGCCATCGGGCTTGCGGCAGCCTATGGATTGCTGCTTGGTCGGACGGCGGGTCAGGGTCCGGATGAAACCCTGTCTCAGTTTGAGGCTGCGGCGAGCGCTTTGATTGCGGCAAGGCCAACGGCCGTTAACCTTGCCTGGGCGGTGGAGCATATGATGGCGTGTGTCCGGCAGGAGCATCGAAATGCCTTTCCAGAGGGGTGGGCCGATCGCCTAAAAGCGGAGGCTGATCAACTATTTGACGCTGACCGCCAAGCCTGTTTGACGATGGGTAAGATTGGCGCCGAGCTTATTCCTCTCGGCGGCAGGGTCTTGACGCACTGTAATGCTGGTTCGCTTGCGGTGTCTGAATTTGGAACGGCATTGGCGCCGATTTACGCGGCTCACGCTGGCGGAAACCCCGTTCACGTGTTTGTCGACGAGACACGGCCATTGCTTCAAGGCTCGAGATTAACCGCGTTTGAACTCATGGCCCACGAGGTGCCTTGCACATTGATCACCGACAACATGGCGGCACATGTGATGGCGACGCACCAAGTGGACTTGGTCATCGTCGGGGCCGACAGAGTAGCCGCCAATGGTGATGCAGCCAATAAAATAGGAACGCTAGGTGTCGCCGTAATGGCAAAGCATTTCAAGATTCCATTTTATGTGGTGTGTCCTTACTCGACCGTGGATCTTAGAACCTCGCGAGGAGCAGATATCGAGATAGAAGAAAGAGCACCCTCAGAAGTTCGAGAGGTGTATGGCGTCCAGGTGGCACCGCGAGACGTTAACGTATTTAATCCTGCGTTTGACGTTACTCCAGCTGAGCTTATCTCGGGGATCATCACAGAGCGGGGGCTGATATCAGGAAACCTCTCGGAGGGACTTGCCCAGCAAAATGAGGGATATCAGTGACAGAGCGAGAGGGCGTCATTAAATACTCGCTCGATTTCGCGGATGGAGTCTTGGGTGAGCCCGCGTCACTTGAGGTCCTAAACGCGTGGCGCTCGATTTTTAAGGACACAGGACTTCTCGGTGAAGATCCAGGTCGCTACGGGGGCTACGGCTTCGGTAATTTGAGTGTTCGGACAGACCGAGGGTTCCTCATTACCGGATCCCAAACAGGGAATCTCAGTACGACTTCTAGTTCACATTACGCGGAAGTTGTTGCTTGGTCGCTTGAAGACAATGCAGTGTCTGCCATGGGGCCCATTCGACCTTCATCAGAAGCGCTAACCCACGCCGCGATCTATGACGCATTTGAATCGATCCGTTACGTATTTCATGTTCATTCTCCGGATATCTGGAGGCAGTCACAGTGGCTCGGCCTACCCTCAACATCGGCAGATATCGCATACGGGACGGTAGACATGGCGCTGGCGTTGAAGAAGCTAGCCGGCGCATCGGGCCCAGAGGGCATCATGACGATGCTAGGGCACGAGGATGGTGTCATGTCCTGGGGTGCGAGCGCAGAGACAGCTGGCACCCACATGGTATGTGCGCTCGCTCGAGCAAAGTCGTCGCCGGCCGCGTAATTTGAACACTAGGGCGCTGATCGTACCGCTTATCCTCTTGCAATAGCTGTTGCCAGGAATCGCACCTGTGCATTCGGTAATTGGGAAAGAGCCTCCTACCAAGTAGACGACAACAGCGTTTGGTCCAAGCGGTGGGTGCTTGAAACCAATAAAAGGGTCTAGTTAACAGCAGTCTAAAGGTCGTATTTAAGAAACAGCGCTAGGATGCTATGGTCTGCATGAAATCTCGATAACGTAAGGTGAGGCGGGGATCGTTATGCTTGAGAACAAAGGATTGCTGGTTGCTATCGGTGTGACGCTGCTTGTCGCAATCGGCCTGGGAGTGGCTGTCCTCAATGAAGAGCCAGAGCCTGCGCCTACCGTGGTAACTGAGATAGCTATTCCTGAGCCTCCCGATCCAGAGCCAGACCCGCTGCCCGAACCAGAACCTGAGCCAGAACCCGAGCCAGAGCCCGAGCCAGAGGTGATTGAGGCACCTGAAGCGGTTGTTGAGCCGTCAGAGCCTGCCTTTATCCTCCCACTGCTCGATGCGAGCGATGCGCTGGTCCGAGACGCGCTGGTGAGTCTAAGCCGGCACGAAGGTTTGCATCGTTGGCTAGCAGTTGACGATCTCATTCGAAAGTTTGTCGGTTTTACCCAAGGAGTGTCAGAGGGGCGCGTCATACGCGCTGCTGTCCAGGTCTTGGCACCACGAACAGGCTTTTCGGCAATCCGAGTGGGTGACAACGCGTTTATTTTGAACCCGGCCAGTTATGCTCGATACGACACGTTTACTTGGATTATTGACTCGGTAGATGCAGAGGCGCTGGCAGACTTTTATGTACTGATCACCCCACTATTGGATCAAGCCTATAAGGAACTGGGGATGCCAGACCCGGATTTCGATCGAGTTGTCTTCGCCGCTATCGGGTTACTGCTCGAGACGCCGGTGGTTGAAGGTGAGATTGGGCTCGAGCGACCGGTGGTGATGTATGAATTTGCGGATGACAGTCTTGAGTCCTTACAGCCCGCGCAGAAGCAACTCGTGAGAATGGGGCCTGCGAATACCAAGAGAATCAAAAGCAAGCTATCAGAGGTGGCCAGGGCACTGAGAAGTGCTCGAAACAATCCTTAGACTCTCTAATGGCTAAGCCCCTCGCTAACATTCGCGTGCTTGATCTGAGCATCGTCCGAGCCGGGCCGGTTGCGGTAAGACTGCTGGCGGATTGGGGTGCCGATGTTATCCGCATAGAACAGCCAAGGTCCGATGACTCGGGGGGCGTGACCGGGTCGATGCAATCTTCAGATGCACAAAACCTGCATCGAAATAAGCGTGGGATCACCCTGGATCTAAAGCATCCAAAAGGGTATGCCGTGCTCGAGAGGCTAGTTCAAACTGCCGACGTACTGGTTGAAAACTTCAAAACCGATGTCAAGCACCGCCTCAAGATTGACTACGAATCCCTTTCTAAACTGAACCCTCGTTTAATCGTCGGGAGTATTAGTGGATTTGGTCAAGAGGGCCCGTACGCCAGTCGCCCAGGGTTCGATCAGATCATTCAAGGGATGAGTGGGCTCATGAGTCTCACTGGTTCTCCAGATGGGGATCCGATGCGCGCAGGTATTGCGGTGAGTGATACTTCTGCGGGCATGTTCCTAGGACAAGGGATATTGCTGGCCTTATTAGAGCGGCAACAAACGGGTCGAGGGCAGTGGGTCCATACGAGCTTGCTCGAAGCGATGCTTAGCAAACTCGATTTTCAGGGTTCAAGATACACAATGGACGGAGATAGCCCGGGTAGGGAAGGCAATCATCACCCAACAGCTGCGCCCATGGGTGTCTTCAGAGCGTCTGATGGATTTGTCAATTTGGCAGCGACTTCGGGAAGAATGTGGCGGGCATTTTGTAAAACGTTATCGCTCGATGCGCTCTTAGAGGATCCCCGGTTTGAAACCAATCAACAGCGGGTAAAGCATCGTGAGGCATTGATTGAGTTGATTGAACGCAAGACTGCACAGAAAACACAAGCGTCGCTGATTACAGAGTTAAACGCGATAGGGTGTCCGTGTGGGCCTATTTACACAGTTGCCGAAGCCTTTGACGACCCTCAGGCTCGAGCGCTTCAAATGCGACTGCACACTGATCACTCGGAAAGAGGGCAGGTCGATCTTGTTCGTTCGCCCATTAATCTTTCAAATCACCCCACCGCCCATGATAAGGCGCGTGCGGTACCCTACCGCGGGCAGCACACCTTTGAGATCTTGCAGGCGGCGGGATTAAGTGAAACAGAGCTCAAGTCGTTGAAAGATGAAGGCGTCATTTAACGAGTTGGCCCAGGATGCGCACAAGGTGGATTTGGCATGAAGCAAATTAAGTTAGTGACCGAGAAAATGTTGCTTGAGACAAACGGCCCGGTGAGTTGGATTACGTTTAATCAGCCTGAAAAGCGAAATGCCATTTCGCTAGCGATGTGGGAAGGGCTAGCCGAGGCTCTCGCATTGTCCATGGAGGACGAGTCGATCAAGGTGATTGTTCTAAAAGGGGCGGGCGGTCAAGCATTCGTGTCCGGCGCCGACATATCGGAATTCGATCAAAAGCGCAATTCGGCCGAGGCTAAAGCAGCGTATGCGCAGATCGCTGGGCAAGCGTCTCGTTACTTGCGTCAATCCGGTAAGCCGGTGATTGCGTTGATCGAGGGCTACTGCATCGGGGGCGGGCTCGCAACGGCGCTCCAGGCAGATGTTCGCTTTGCTACACCTGGTTCGACGTTTGGCATTCCCGCCGCGCGACTGGGGCTCGGATACGAGTACGAGGGGTTGGCGCTCCTAACACAGATCGTAGGCCCCTCTCGAGCAAGAGACATAATGATGTCAGCGCGATTATTCAACGCGGATGAGGCGCTCGCGATGGGACTTGTTAATTTTGTCGAGCCCCAAGGGGATATCTATGAGGCGGTCGCGGATTACGCAGAGCGCATCGCTTCCAATGCGCCACTAACGATCCGCGCTGCTCGCGCTGCGATCAGTGATGTCATGCTTGAGGCCTCTAAGCGAGATAGGTCCGCTGTGCAGGCGCTCATCGATGCTTGTTTTGATAGTGAGGACTACCGAGAGGGTCGCCGGGCGTTTGCTGAAAAACGGCCCCCTCAGTTTAGAGGCAAGTAGCGACGGAGTCGGACAAGGTCGAGACTAGCAGGTTCGCATGGTTTCCGCTTTTCGCTGGGGATATAAAGCTAGGGATATAAAGCTAGGGATATAAAGCTAGGGATATAAAGCTGGGGATAAAGATAAATGGAGCGTCATGGGTCTCGGTTAGCGCTCCCTCATCGCATTCGCGGTGGCTCGTTTTACCGGTTTCAACAAATAGTCTAGCACTGTCTTTTCGCCGGTGATGATGTCCACCGAGGCAACCATCCCAGTCATGATCGGCAGAGGCGCGAGCTCGGTGCCGAGATAGTTCTTTTCTGTACGTACCCTAATCTCAAAAAAGTGCTCGCCGCTTTCGTCGACAATGGTGTCGGCGCCAATCCGTTCAAGTCTTGCCTCAAGGCCGCCATAGATGGCGAAATCATAGGCGGTTAGTTTTACCATGGCTTTCTGTCCAGGGCGGATGAAGGCGATATCAACAGGCCTAACCTTCGCGTTCACTAGGAGCGTGTCGTTGGTTGGCACAATCTCAATGAGGTCCATGCCAGGCTGTATGACGGCTCCCTCTGTCGTGACGAGGATTCGGTTAACAACGCCATCCACGGGCGATCGAACTTCGGTTCGATCCACGCGATCTTGTAAAGCAACTTTGGAGTAAGTCAGCCTTGATAATTCTGCTCGGATTAATGTGAGTTCCTCCTGAGCTGAGTTTTTAAACTGCTGTTGCCTCTCCAGTATTTTCTCCTCAGCTTCCTGAATCATTGATTCAGCACTCGGGGCCTTTAGCTGAACTGTTTCGAGTCGGCCGCTCGCTTCATTGACCGCCATCCGCAGACGGAGCAGCTCAACTTGGGAGACCGCGCCTTTCGCGACGAGTGGCTCGGTTATCTCCAGCTCTTGCTCTGCGAGAGCGGCGTTCTCGGCGAGTTTTTGCAATTCGCGGTTTAATTCCTCTCTCGCTTGAACGTGTTGCCGGCGTTGCTCGCGCAAGATGGCTATGGCGCTCGCCAATTCAGTTTTGCGTGATTCGAAAAGACGCGATTCCTCCTGGAACAGGATTGCTTGGTCAACGGTTAGATTTTCTGGAGATTTGAGTTCTTGTTCCGAGATTTCTGCTTCGAGACGCATGGCTCTGTAGTTAAGTGTGTCGATTGACGATTGATTCTCGTTGAAGGAGGAATTGAAGCGGGTGTCGTCGATACGTAGCAGAGGAGACCCTTTTTTGACTTGATCGCCAACGTTGACGTTGATTTCTTGGAGGATGCCCCCCTCCAGATTTTGGATCGTTTGGATTTGACTGGAGGGGATAACGCGGCCTGTGGCTCGCGTCACTTCATCAAGGGTCGCGTAGTTTGCCCATAACAGTGCGACAGAAACGAACAGCGCAATACTCCAGAGTAACCAACGCGCCAGCGGGTTGCCCTTGCTATCGGTCTCAAGTCCTGTCCGGTTAAGTTCGTTGAGGAATCGGTTCATGATCGCTGCTGATTGGTTTGCGAAAGGCGACTAAGGACGTGATCTTTGGGGCCGTCCATTATGATCTGACCTTCTCTCAGCACGACCAAGCGATCCACTAAAGCGAGCAATTGGCTCCTGTGAGTCATCAGGATTAGCGTTTTGTCTGTGAGATAGCGCTTAAGCGAGCTAATGAGCGCCTGCTCGGCTTGTCCATCGAGCGCATTGCTGGGTTCATCAAGTAAGACGAGCTTGGCGTTGCCCGCGATCGCGCGAGCGATTGCAATGGCTTGTTTCTGGCCCCCTGACAGCTTTCTTCCCTGCTCGCCAACTTGTAGATCAAATCCCTCAGGGTGGGCATCTAACTGTCGTTTAATGCCGGCGATTGAAGCTGCGTCAAGCACCTCCTCGTCAGACAGGCTGGGTTTACCTAAGCGGATGTTCTCACTCACGCTGCCACTCATAAGTGGCGCGTCTTGTGTTAGGTAGCTCATTTGTGGTCTGAGATCGATCGGGTCTATTTGGCGTATGTCCGTGCCGCCAATCAGTACGCTGCCTTGGTCAGGGGTGTAAAAGCGGCAAATGAGTTGCGCGAGCGTGCTTTTGCCGGATCCTGTTGGACCAATGATGCCGACGCGCTCGCCGGCCTTAATGGTGAGATTGATGCTCGAGAGTGCCTTAAAGGGCTGCCCTTCGTAGGCGTAGTGAACGTCAACAAATTGCACCGATGGAGAAAGCTGAGGGCGGTGGAGTGGCGCACTTTCTAAGTCTCTCTCCTGTGGCAGTTGCATGAGATGATCAACCGAATCGAATGCCGCCATGGCTTGTTGCGCTCGTGTGATTAGGCTCGCCAGTTGTGTCATGGGTTGGACGCTGCGACCCGTTAAGATTGTGCAGGCGATCAGTCCACCCATGGTTAACTGGCTGCTTTGAATGGCATAGACGCCTGCTGCGACGACAAAAAGCGTTGTCATCCCTTGAACCCATTGAACGATATTAAGTGCTATTAACGTTCCCAATCGAGTGGCAAGCGACAGCTCAGCGAGTTCGGCTTGCTGGCGTTCCCAACGGTTCTGCATCTGACTTTCGGCGTTTGAGGATTTGACGAGATCGAGTGCGTTTAGGGTCTCGATGAGTAATCCGCTTTTTCTAGCCGAGGCTTGCATTAGGTTTTCGATATGCGGCCGGAGCTGACGCTGCACAATGATGCCGGTCGCACAAATGATGAGAATGGCCAAGAGCGGAATAAGCGCAATAGAACCGCCAATTGCAAAGATAATCATTAGGTAGACCGCGACAAACGGAAGGTCGATGAGCGCAGTCAGGGTCGATGAAGTGAGAAAGTCTCTGAGTTGCTCGAAATCAAGCAGCTGGTTGGCAAAGCTGCCTACCTTACTGGGTCGTGCTGCTAGGGGAAGTCCCATCACTTGCTCGAAGGTCATGGCAGATAGCATGAGATCAGCTCTGCGCCCAGCGACATCGATAAAGTAACCCCGTAAGGATTTGAGGACGAAATCAAATAGCAAGACGATCGCGAGACCAACCGCCAATACCCAGAGCGTCTCCTTGGCTTGATTGGGGACGACTCGATCATAGACATTCATAACGAATAACGGCATCGCTAGCGCGAAGACATTGATGAATAAAGACCCGGCAATGACCTCAATATAGATTGAGCGATTGAGCGCAAGCATTCGGCGGAACCATCCGAGCGGGCGGCGAACACGACCAAAGAGCTGCTCGTGCTCATTCTCGTGCTTTAATCCCAGCATGAGCAGCTGGCCTTCGCCTTCAAGCCGTTGGATCGCCTCGGTCAACTCATCTTGTCCGGCTGCAATGGCTGCCGACCCCAGTTCGTGATTAAAAACGATTAATGGAAAGTGGTGGCGTGCTAACTTGGCGGAGTTGAACGTTGAGGCGTCCGGTATTGATTGCGTGCTCGAAGAAAAACCGAGTCGCCTCGTCGCCCTCAATGCCATCTCAAGCGAGAGGTCAGGACTGTCTGCGGGGTCATAGGGTAATCCGCTCAGCAGTTTTTGCTCGGTGACCGGATGCCCCTCCTTGGCGAGAAGCTCAATGAGCGCCTCAAGCAGCGAGCGCGTGGGGGCTGTGGTCGAGGAGTCAGCAGGCATTGGATCAGCAGGCATGGGATCAGTATATCACTCACCTATCCAGCTAGCGTATCGGACCACTCGCTGAGGGAAGGCGGACACCTTAGTGCTCGCTCTTCACTCAGGTGAAACATCGAATTAGGGGATAGGTCAAACTAGGGATTAACCCACCGGATTGGCGAGCCAGCCTGCCAAGCATTTATATTCTCGCAGAGCTGGTCAATGAGTCGTGCTCTCGATTCGCTAGCGCCCCATGCGTTGTGGGGGGTAACAATCAGGTCGGGTCTTGGCTTAGCAAGGAGCGGCTCGTCTGGTGTGGCTGGCTCCTTCGTGAGCACGTCAATCGCCGCACCTTGGATGAGGCCCTGGTCCAATGCGCCGAGTAGTGCATCAGTCTGAATAAGACCGCCTCGGGCAGTATTAATGAGAAATGCGGACGACTTCATTTTAGCGAGAAATGATTCGTCGACGAGCCCAGTATTGGCCTCAGTGAGGGGGCAGTGCAACGATAGGAAGTCTGCCTTGCCAAGTAGTTCCTCCATCGAGACTCGCGGTATCGTTGCACTTCCAACTCCGTTTTCTGAACGCAGTGCCAGTACGGTCATGCCAAGCGCCTGACCCAGCTTGGCAACAGCGCTGCCGAGCTCACCAAGGCCAATAATTCCAAGCGTTTTTCCTGCAAGCTCGATGATGGGGTAATCGAGCCTGCAAAATACGTCACTCTCTTGCCACCGGTTCGCGTTAGTGTCGGCGATATAACGATGCTGTTGTGTGGCGAGGTTGAGCATCAAGCCGATCGTGTGCTGGGCGACCGAGTTAGTCGCGTAGCCTCTTGCATTGCAGACAACGATCTTTCTTTCTCGCGCTGCCTCTAAATCAACGTTGTTGGTGCCTGTGGCCATAATGCCAATGAAACGAAGTGACGGAGACGCTTCGAGGACTGCCTGGTCCAGCATCACTTTATTGGTCAACACGACCTCGCAATGCCGGATCCTCTCCTCAGTTTGGCTTTCCAAGGTCGAGCCATGGATCTCCCATCCCTCGAGTCGTGACGTGAGGGGGGTGAGGTCTGCATCGCCAAGACTATTTCTGTCTAGAATGACGCCCCGCATGGATACGACTGATTACGCTTTGAGATCGGGGAAGGACTCATCTAGCGCTGCGTTCCATTCAGCCAAACGCGCGGCTTGACTATCGCGTAGGCCATCAATATCTCCCTCGATAGTGATGGATGAGATGGTGTCCCCCTGGCGAATGGCGTTCACTACCTCTTGATCACTGTCACTGATCACTGATCCGAACACCGAATGATTGTCGTCGAGGTGGGGAGTTGGCACATGAGTAATAAAAAACTGGCTGCCATTAGTGCCCGGACCAGCATTAGCCATGGACAACTGCCCAGGTCGGTCGTGTCGTAGGGCGGATACAAACTCGTCTTCAAATCGGTAGCCTGGGCCTCCGGTTCCGGTGCCGAATGGGCATCCACCTTGAATCATGAAGTCGCCAATAACCCGGTGAAAGGAAAGTCCATCGTAATAGCCTCGAACTGCTAGGTTGACGAAGTTAGCGACGGTAACGGGGGTTTCGTCCGCATAGAGGTTGAGGCAAATATTGCCCTTGTTCGTTTCAATCGTGGCGGTGATGCTCATCGTGATCCCTTTTTCATTGGCATGGGTTGGTGAAAGAAGTGTAGCTCCGGATAATATATAAATTCCTGGCTGGCGCTTTGGCTAAATAATTGACGCTCGATTGACGATTCATAGGTTCCGTTCAGATTGTCGGCTACCAGCTGGGTCCCTCTAACTGTTTCGATGCTACTTTACGGGGGCGTAACCCTGCTGGCTGGATTAGGAACGTTTTGCCGTATCGCTGGTCTAGCGCTTGCCACTCAAGACTTAACGTCAGACCGACTTCAAGCGCGCTCGTTGAGTGGCACGAACGCTCGCTCGGTGGGGCCCGTGTAAAGCTGTCGGGGTCGACCAATCTTAAATGGCGAGGAAAGCATTTCAGCCCAGTGCGAGATCCAGCCCGGTGTTCTTCCCAGCGCAAAGAGCGCGGTGTACATGGGGGTTGGGATACCCATAGCCTTGAGTGTAATGCCTGAGTAAAAGTCAATGTTCGGGTACAGCTTACGCTCAATGAAATAAGGTTCTTCGCGAGCCATTTTTTCAAGCATGGTGGCAACTTTTAGGAGTGGCTCGTCCTCAACGCCTTGCTCGGCCAACACAGCATGACAACTCTCCTGCATGACTAGCGCTCTGGGGTCGAAATTTTTGTAGACACGATGACCAAAGCCCATCAGTTTGAATGGGTCATCTTTGTCTTTTGCTTTCGCAACATACTCGTTGACTTTCTCGACATCGCCTATTTCATTAAGCATGTCGAGTACCGCTTCATTAGCTCCTCCATGGGATGGCCCCCATAGTGCGGCAATCCCGGCCGCTATAGCCGCGTATGGATTGCATTCGGTTGACCCTGCCAAGCGCACCGTTGATGTGGACGCATTTTGCTCGTGGTCAGCATGTAGGATGAAGATGCGATCAAGCGCACTGGCAAGGGTCGAGCTAACCGTGGAAGGTTGCCCTGTTTCTCCAAAGCACATGTTGAGGAAATTCTCTGCGTATCCGAGCGATGGGTCTGGATCAACGAACGACTTGCCAATCGACTTTCGATAGCTCATTGCAGCAAGTGTCGGTACTTTAGCGATCAGCTGCATCGCTGATTCCATGCGGTGATCAGCGTTGTAAATGTCAAGGCCTTCATGGAATAGTGCAGCCAGTCCGCCAACACCTGCGCAAAGCATGGACATCGGATGTGAGGATGCAGTGAATCCTTCAAAAATTTTTGCGAATTGGCCTTCGATCGGCATTCTTGCATTGATTTCATCTTTGAACTGATCCAACGCCGATTGGCTCGGCAGCTCTCCGTGCAGCAGCAGATAGCAAACTTCCAGATGCTCCGCGCCGTTCGCAAGCGCCTCTATGGGATAGCCACGATAGGTAAGGACTCCGGCATCACCATCGATGTAGGTAATTTTTGATTCGCAGCTCGCCGTGGAAAGAAAGCCAGGATCGAATGTGAACAAACCTTCGTTGATCAGTCCTCGAACGTCCACCACATCTAGACCAGCCGAGGCTTCCAAGACTGGCAGGGCTACGTTCTTTCCGTCGATCGTAATGCTCACATCATGCTTCATAATTTCAGTTCACTTTTTTACTGTTATGGCAGTTTTTTACTGTTATTGCAGAAGGCGCGGGTAACCACCGAGGCACTGCTTCTCACAGTCAAGCTCTTATTAGTTCAGCTTGTACTAGCTAAGTTTGTACTAGCTGGGCCTTAACTCGTTAACCGCCGCTTGTGCTTGTTTGCTGGGTTCAGCAGCGCTGATCGCTGAATCTCCGTTTCATTTTGCGCTCTAAATAAGCCGCGCATTAGCTCTCATTCCGCGCTTACAAACGAGTCCCCACTCGCCCAGCGAGAGCGATCAATCTAAGCAAAAGGGCCTCACGCTGTAAACCCCGTCTCGGCAATCGGGAAGATCTTTTTGCGTTTGTTTTTTTTGGGTCAAAACCCTATCATGGCGCGGCGTCCGACGCCGTCCAGATCTGGTCCAGGAACTGCCCCTGTTCGGCGGGTTCTATCAGACACGAAGCATGGTGGGGCGCGGTTGTAAATTCAGCTCCGTAGGTGGGGCTGGCAGTGATTGCTACAGAGGATGGGCCACAGGGAAGCGAAGTGCACATGCTCAATCCAGCAAGCAAACGTCACCGCCTGATCGAATCCTACGTGGGTAGTCAAAAGCTTGAAGGGAGATCGGCTTTGAAAAAAAACGCTAGACCAATCAACGTCGGGATTGGTGACTTACTGCAATTTAGCTGGCCGTTAACTGCGCTAACCTCCATTACCCACCGAATCGCTGGCGTCGCTCTGTTCGTTGCCTTTGGTTTTGCGCTGTATGCACTCGAGCAATCGCTGGGTTCTGCCGAAGGGTTTGCACAAGTAAAAATGATGCTCGCCGGGCCCGTTGCGAAAGGAATTCTTTGGATTAGTCTTGCCGCGTTGATCTATCACTTTGTAGCCGGAATCAAGCATCTGTTGCTGGATGGCAGTGATGCTGAATCGTTGGAAGTGGGTCGCGCCGCTGCGATGACGACCATCGCGGTATCCGCCTTGCTCATCGCTCTCATGAGCTACTGGGTCATCTAGTCGAATCGTCGACACGTAACAAGGAGAAGAGATGGTTACGCAAGTTACAAGTTTTTCCAGAAACGGCGTCGGTGATTGGTATCTACAACGAACATCATCCGTTGTCATCGCGATTTACACCGTGCTTCTTGTGGGCATCATTATGATGACGCCCGACTGGACATTCGAACGATGGCAGGCGCTCTTCGACGCTACCTGGATGAAAATAGCAACACTGCTCGCTATTGTGGCGACCTGCGTTCACGCCTGGATCGGTATGTGGACCATTGGCACCGACTATCTTCGCGGTCGAACCATGGGTCCCAAAGGCGACTCCCTGCGCTCGATTTATCAATTGGTATGTATCTTAGCGATCCTCAGTTATTTGATCTGGGGAATTCAGATTTTATGGGGTAACTGAGTATGTCTGATCTAGCAACCTTAGAATTTGATGCCATCATCGTTGGCGGTGGTGGCTCAGGGCTGCGAGCCGCGCTTCAGCTCGCTCAGTCTGGTCATAAAACGGCGGTGGTATCCAAGGTATTCCCCACCCGCTCTCATACAGTATCTGCGCAGGGCGGTATCACTTGCGCTATCGCCAGCGAGGATCCTAACGACGACTGGCGCTGGCATATGTATGACACCGTTAAAGGGTCCGATTACATCGGTGATCAAGACGCGATTGAGTATATGTGTAGCGTTGGACCAGAAGCCGTGTTTGAGCTCGAACACATGGGGTTGCCCTTCTCTCGAAAGGACAATGGACGGATTTATCAAAGGCCGTTCGGTGGACAGAGTAAAGATTTTGGTAACGGTGGGCAGGCGGCGAGAACCTGCGCGGCTGCTGATCGAACAGGTCACGCGTTGCTGCACACGTTATTTCAAGGGAACTTAAAGGCAGGCTCAACATTCTTCAATGAATGGTTCGCAGTAGACCTCGTTAAGAATGCTGATGGCGCGGTCACCGGCGTCGTTGCCATTTGCATGGAGACTGGCGAAGTCCATTACATCAAGTCAAAGGCCACTGTGCTCGCGACTGGCGGCGCCGGGAGAATCTACGCATCTACCACTAACGCATTGATGAACACCGGAGATGGCACGGGCATGGCACTTCGAGCAGGCTATATCATGCAAGATATGGAAATGTGGCAGTTCCATCCCACGGGTATTGCTGGCGCCGGAACCTTAGTGACCGAAGGATGCCGAGGGGAAGGTGGTTACCTCATCAATAAAGATGGCGAGCGCTTTATGGAGCGTTACGCGCCCAACGCGAAGGATCTTGCCGGTCGAGATGTCGTCGCCCGAAGCATGGTGCTTGAAATTCTCGAGGGCAGGGGCGCTGGCCCTGATGGCGATCACGTGCTGCTGAAGCTGGATCACCTTGGTGAGGACATCTTGCATTCACGACTCCCAGGGATCGTTGAATTGTCAAAAACCTTCGCTCACGTTGATCCTGTCAAAGAACCGATCCCTGTTGTGCCCACTTGCCATTACATGATGGGCGGGCTGCCAACCAATATTCACGGACAAGCGGTCACTAGAAATAGCCAAGGCGAGGACGAGCCTGTGCCAGGCCTATTCGCTGTGGGCGAAGCGGCTTGCGTGTCAGTTCACGGAGCTAATCGTTTGGGTGGAAACTCGCTCCTTGATCTGGTTGTCTTCGGCCGCGCGGCTGGCATCTATATCAACGAAGCATTGAACCAGGGCGTAAGCATCAGTGAGTCGAGCGAGACTGACATCGATGAAGCGACCGTCCGATTGCAGCGTTGGAATCATTCCGAGCAAGGCGAATCGCCGACCGAACTGAAGAAAGAACTGCAAGCCTGCATGCAGCTCAATTTCGGCGTGTTCAGAAAAGAAGGACCCATGCAGGAGGGCATCAAGAAGCTCGAAGAACTCAGAGAGAGAATAGGTAACGCCCACCTTCAAGATAAGTCGCAAGCATTCAACACGGCCCGTTTAGAAGCATTGGAGCTTGATAACTTGCTAGAGATCGCTGAAGCCACTGCAGTGAGTGCGGAGGGTAGAAAGGAGAGTCGGGGTGCGCACGCTCGAGACGACTACCAAGAGCGAGACGATGATAACTGGCTCGCTCACTCGATTTATGATCCTAAGGACAAATCGCTCAGCAAGCGAAACGTAAATTTTGAACCCAAAACGATGGAACGTTTTGAGCCAAAAGCTCGCCACTACTAGGGCTATTGAAAACCTGAGGTGGCGTGATAATCCCAAAGTGATCCCGATTACGAGGATCGCAAACGGGGTTTTGAGATTGATGAGAAGGAACTGAGCCATGCAAGTGAGTGTTTACCGCTTTAACCCTGAAACCGACGATCGTCCCTATATGAAGGACTACACGGTTGAGATCCCTGAGGGTCGTGATTTGATGGTGCTTGACGTCATGGCGCTGATAAAAGAGCAGGATCCGTCCGTGACATATCGAAGATCCTGCCGCGAGGGCGTTTGTGGCTCGGATGGGGTTAACATGAACGGTAAAAACGGCCTGGCCTGCATTACGCCCGTCTCTGAGGTCGCCAAAGGCGGCAAACTCAAACTAAGACCGCTCCCCGGTTTACCCGTGATTCGAGATCTTATCGTGGATATGGAACAGTTCTATGAGAACTACCGCAGAGTCGAGCCTTATCTACAGAATGACAGTTTGCCCCCGACTAAAGAACGACTTCAATCGCCAGAAGATCGCGAAAAACTAGATGGTCTGTATGAATGTATCCTGTGCGCTTGCTGCTCAACCTCCTGCCCCAGTTTCTGGTGGAACCCAGACAAGTTCATAGGTCCTGCAGGACTGCTTCAGGCCTATCGGTTCATCGCAGACAGTCGAGACACCGCGACGGAGGAAAGACTCTCCAACTTGGAGGATCCCTTTAGCGTCTTTCGGTGCCGCGGCATCATGAATTGTGTGAGCGTTTGCCCTAAGGGATTGAACCCAACTCGAGCGATCGGCCACATAAGAACAATGTTGCTCGATAGAGCGGTCTAAAGTATCGACAGGTTCGCGAAATAGTTGGGGCTACCCTGCTGGGCAGGTACAATATGCGCCTTCACTTAGGGTGATCGCTCATGAGCTCAAAATCCATGGCCGAGCTTTGGCAATCGAGCCACATCTCAGGCGGCAACAGCGCTTACTTAGAATCCATTTTTGAAGAATTTCTTCAGGATCCAACGTCCTGCCACGAGCCGTGGAAATCCTATTTTGAAAATCTGCCCCAGTTGCAGGTGGACAGTCCTGAAGATCTATCTCACGCTACGGTTCGCGATCACTTCCTTCTCCTAGCTAAAAACCAATCTCGTGTTGTTCCAGCGTCAGCCTCTTCTGTATCGGCCCAGCATGAAAGAAAACAATTCGCGGTAGGTGAACTCATCAACGCCTATCGACGACGTGGTCATCTAAGAGCCAGTTTGGATCCCCTGGGGCTGGCTGAGAGACAGGCTGTGCCTTCGTTGGAGCTTGGCTTTCATGGTTTGTCTCAAGCCGATATCGACACGCGGTTTCAGGTGGGCTCACTCAGAATGGATCAGACCGAGGCAAGCCTCGGTGAGATCATCACCGTGCTAGAGGGAACTTATTGCGGTGCCATCGGTGCAGAGTTCATGCACATCACGGATCAAATCGAGCAAAGTTGGGTCCAAGAGCGAATGGAGACGACGCAGACCCGGCCCTACTATGGGCATGGAACCCGGCGACGGCTGCTTGATCGCATCTTGGCTGCAGAGGGCTTGGAGCAATATCTCGGTAAAAAGTATCCAGGGACGAAGCGTTTTGGTCTCGAGGGGGCTGAAACCTTCATTTGCTGTTTGGCGGAATTGATTCATCGTGCCGGCTCAAATGGGGTCAAAGAGGCAGTCATCGGTATGGCGCATCGAGGGCGTCTCAACGTGCTGGTTAATCTGTTGGGCAAAGACCCCGGTGAATTATTTGATGAGTTTGAGGGTCGGTACGAGGGTGATGCCACATCTTCTGGTGATGTGAAATATCACCAGGGATTTTCCTCCAATCTCATGACGCCTGGTGGAGAGATGCATTTGGCGCTGGGGTTTAACCCCAGTCATCTTGAAATTGCTGCACCAGTGATCGAGGGATCGGTTCGCGCGCGAATGGATCGCCGAGGAGATGTAGCGGGCGATCAAGTCTTAGCCATCAATGTTCATGGTGATGCCGCATTTGCAGGCCAGGGTGTGGTGATGGAAACCTTTCAGATGTCACAGACCCGTGGCTTCTATACAGGTGGTACGATCCACATCATCATTAACAACCAGATTGGCTACACCACCAGTAAGCAGGTGGATGCTCGTTCGACGCATTACTGCACGGAAGTGGCCAAGATGATTCAGGCGCCGATTTTCCACGTGAATGCCGATGAGCCGGAATCAGTACTGTTTGTGTCCCAACTCGCTCTCGACTATCGGATGAAATTTCGCAAAGACGTGATCATCGATATTGTGTGTTACCGGCGCAGAGGGCACAACGAGGGCGATGAGCCAGCGATCACGCAGCCATTGATGTATGAAAAAATACGTGCCCATCCCACTGTTCTGAGCCAATACTCGCAAGCATTGATTCAGGCAGGTGCCATTGATTTGGCAGAGTACGAGCGCAGGATCCTCGCTTACCGAGATGCGCTTGATGAGGGTAGTGCAGTCGCGTGGGACTATTTGCAGGAACCTGACACGTCGCTGTATGTGGACTGGTCATCCCATCTCAATGCCAGTCGCGAGGAATCGGTGGACACCTCGTTTGAAGCCAGTCGATTCGAGGAGCTTGGCGCTGCACTGCTTCAGCTACCGGCAGGGTTCAAACCTCATCGTCAGGTCAAGCGCATTCTGGATGAGCGTGAGCGGATGAATCGGGGCGAGCAGGCGCTGAACTGGGGGTTTGCCGAAAATATGGCGTATGCCACGTTGTTGGATCAAGGCTTTCATATTCGGTTAACGGGTCAAGATGTGGGTCGCGGCACCTTTGCCCACCGTCATGCGGTGCTCCACGATCAATTGACAGGCGATGCATTGACGCCGCTTCAAACGCTCCGTGTAGATGGCGAATTTAATCTCTTTGATTCTCTCCTGTCCGAAGAGGCGGTGTTGGCGTTCGAATACGGTTACTCGCAGACCAGTCCTCGAACACTAGTGGTTTGGGAAGCGCAGTTCGGAGACTTTGCCAATGGCGCCCAAGTGGTGATCGATCAGTTCATTACGAGTGGTGAGCAAAAGTGGGGTCGTTTGTCTGGTTTAACCATGCTTTTACCTCATGGCTATGAGGGTGCAGGACCGGAGCACTCATCTGCCCGACTGGAGCGTTACCTTCAACTTTGTGCTGAGCACAATATCCAGGTCTGCGTGCCAAGCACCCCAGCGCAAATTTTCCATCTTTTGCGGCGCCAGATGTTGAGTTCAGTCAGAAAGCCATTGGTGATCATGTCCCCGAAGAGTTTGCTCCGACATCCTGAAGCAGTGTCGGACAGGACCGAGCTTACGAACGGTGGATTTGAAACGGTGTTGGCGGATAACGAAGCTAACGAGCATCCGGACCTGATCGAAAGATTGGTGCTCTGCAGCGGCAAGGTTTACTACGATCTGTTAGAGGCGCGGGCTACGGCCGATCTAAGGGCTGTGGGGATACTGCGGATCGAGCAGCTCTACCCTTTCCCAGAGCAAGGTCTCAGCGAAAAACTAACTGCCTTCTCCAACATCAAGGAAGTAGTGTGGTGCCAAGAAGAGCCAATGAACCAGGGTGCTTGGTACAGCAGTCAACATCACATGCGGCGAGTGCTTCGAGCGCACTACCCGGACTCTCATTTAGCCTACGCAGGACGTAGAGCATCAGCAGCGGCCGCGGCTGGGCACATGGGGCTCCACTTAGAGCAGCAAAAAGCGCTGATCGAGGAGGCGTTAACAGGTGTCGGGGACAGCGATTATGAGGGAGTATGAGGGTCTTGTTGGTGGCAATTGATGGAGGCCAGGGGTTGGCGTCGGTGTGACGAGCATTCGCACACAACGCGGATGAAGCTGACGCCGATCATGTGAGCAAAGGGAATTTCCGCGGAGGAGTAAGGGCCAGATAGGGCAAATCAAACAGCCAGGCATACAGTGGGAGTTAAACGCTGGTGCGTGGTGCGGAAAGCGGGCTGGCAGAAAACAAGGGGTTGAATGGCGCCGAGTGAAGAGAACTGACTCGGGTAATCAATGAGTCGTCGATTGAGTGAGCAGGCAGCGAAAGTAAAGCGAGAGTAAAAAGAAAGATGGACATTAAAGCACCGGTATTTCCCGAATCCATCAATGATGGTGAGGTAGCAACCTGGCATGTTGAGCCAGGAGAGCGGGTCTCACGTGATCAGGTTCTAGTCGATATCGAAACGGACAAAGTGGTCCTCGAGGTTGTCGCGCCCGCGGACGGCGCAGTAACAGAGATCGTTAAAAAGGTCGGTGATGTCGTGACGTCCGAGGAGTTGCTGGCTCGCTTTGAGGAGGGTGCTGGTTCCGTAGCGCAAGCTATTAAGCCTAGTACAGAGACGAATCCTGAAGAGAGTGGGGTGGCCGATGAGGGCGAGGCTGTGAGTCGGCTTGCGAGCCCATCGGCTCGAAAGTTAGCGAAGGAGTCGGGGATATCGCTCACCAGCATTGATGGCAGTGGCAAGGGTGGACTGATAACAAAAGACGATGTGCTTCGCGAAGTTGCTGATGCCCAGGACATTGGTCAAAAAGCCTCTGAAGCGCCCGCAATCGAAGCACCTGAGGCCAGTCCAGCGGTGCAAAATAGCGCCGATCGCATCGAACGTCGTGTACCGATGACTCGGCTTCGAGCGACGATCGCGAAACGGATGGTTGAAGCTCAGCAAACGGCGGCAATGCTGACAACCTTTAACGAGGTTGATATGACGGGCATCATGGAGTTGCGCGCTCGGTATAAGGACGCATTTCAGGCGGCTCACAATGGCACCCGGCTGGGCTTTATGTCGTTTTTTGTACGAGCGTCTACTGAAGCCCTAAAGCGTTTTCCAGCCGTGAATGCCTCCATCGATCAAAACGATATTGTGTATCACGGGTATCAAGACATTGGGGTTGCGGTCTCGTCTGACCGTGGGCTCGTGGTGCCCGTTATTCGTGATGCGGATAGCTTGTCGCTCGCTGAAATTGAGGATCAGATTCGCATCTATGGAGAGAAAGCGAGAGATGGGAAGTTAGGCATTGATGAGATGACGGGCGGCACATTCACGATCTCAAATGGCGGAGTGTTTGGATCACTCCTCTCAACCCCAATTTTGAACCCACCGCAGACTGCAGTACTGGGTATGCACAAAATTCAAGAACGTCCAGTAGCGGTGAACGGCGAGGTTGTCATTAGACCCATGATGTACCTGGCGCTCTCTTACGATCACCGGTTGATTGACGGACAAGAGGCGGTCCGATTTTTAGTGACGATTAAAGATTTTTTGGAAGAGCCAGCACGCATTCTGTTGGATATCTAGGGGAAGAGGATGGAATACGATGTGATCGTGGTGGGTGCAGGGCCTGCAGGGTACCACGCTGCAATCAGAGCGAGTCAGCTGGGGTTGAAAACGGCGTGCATTGACGCCTGGACAGATGACGCTGGCAAACCCCTGCCTGGGGGAACCTGTCTGAACGTCGGCTGCATCCCTTCAAAAACGTTACTGGATATCTCTCACAGATACACCAGCGCCCAAGAAGAGTACGCATCGCTAGGGATTACAGTTGGCAAGGTCGAAATTGACATTGAAAAAATGCAGCAGCGTAAAGCTGACGTGGTTTCACAACTTACCCAAGGAGTGTCTGGGCTGCTGAAGGCGAATAAGGTGGAATTTGTCTCCGGTCGAGCGACGGTTATGTCTCCCACAGAAGTTAGCGTTTGCCAGCCAAGTGGCGAGTCTATGCAACTCAAGGCGGATGCGCTCATATTGGCGCCTGGATCAAGTCCCATTCGGATCCCACCCTGTCCTATCGACGATGAGGTCATTGTCGACTCAACAGGCGCCCTCTCATTTGATCAAGTGCCAAAGCGTCTTGGGATTATTGGCGCCGGAGTGATCGGGCTTGAGCTCGGAAGTGTCTGGCAGCGATTAGGCGCTGAAGTGGTCATCCTTGAGGCGTTGCCGGGCTTTCTGCCTGCAGTCGATGCACAAGTAGCTAAAGAAACACTGAAATTGTTTAAAAAACAGGGGCTCGATATTCGACTGGGCGCGAGGGTCACTGGAGCCGAAGTGAAAGGGAAAAAGACAAAACAAGTCAGTGTGAGCTATGAGCAAGATAGCGACGCGAGCGTTGAGGTCTTTGACCGGTTAGTGGTCGCGGTTGGGAGGGCGCCTGCGACAGATGGCTTGCTGGCTGACGGCTGTGGGGTTGCTCGAACTGAGCGGGGTGAGATTATCGTGGATGAGAACTGCCACACAGGCATCGGTAGTGTCTTCGCCGTGGGTGATGCCGTGCGTGGACCAATGCTTGCCCATAAGGGCATGGAGGAAGGCGTGATGGTCGCTGAGCTGATCGCCGGCAAAAAACCACAAGTTAATTATGATTTGGTGCCTGGAGTAATCTACACCCACCCGGAGGTGGCCTGGGTAGGTGCGAATGAGCAAGATTTGATCGAAGCAGGCACTGATTATGGCGTGGGTGTATTCCCATTGGCAGCTAGTGGCCGTGCGATCGCGAGTAGCGAAAAGGACGGCATGGTGAAAGTGCTGACTGAACAGTCCACAGACCGAGTCGTTGGGGTTCACGTGGTAGGCGCGCATGCCTCTGAGCTCATCGCTCAAGCCGTGATTGCGATGGAATTTGGCGCCTCGGCTGAGGATATCGGGCTGACGATGTTTGCTCATCCGACGCTGTCAGAAGGGTTTCACGAGGCGGCGCTGGCAGTGTCTGGCCACGCCATTCATGTTGCCTCGAGGCGTCGCCCCAAGAAATCTAGCCGCTAACACACGAAGCAGAATCCGGGGTGACGGGCGCCTTGTGAGACGCTCCGGATAAAGTGATTAAAGTACCATCGATTAGAGAATCGCTTGAGCGGCCTCGGCAATAATCGGCCGGTTTAAAGCGAACCGTTCATGCCAATTGCGCAGTTTTCGACCGTTGAACCTCTTGCTGAGCGAAATCGAAGCGATAACTTCCAGTACTGTGGGGGCCTCGGTAGAAGACCCGTGCAGCTAACGAGAAAAACCTTCGGGGCGCCGGAGTTTGCTGATGAGTTCGGTCCCACGCGCGGAGAACTTGCGGTATGATTCGGGGGTTGCCCGACGCCTGCTTGATCACCTGAGGATTCGTCGTTAAGGCTAGCCAGCCAGCGCTCGACGGTTTGGGAGACGATCCGGCATTTTGTTGGGATGAAATTGCGATAAAAAGGAATCAATCATGAATCTTCACGAATATCAGGCGAAACAGTTGTTTGCCGAATATGGGTTGCCGGTCTCTCGAGGCATCGCCGTAGACTCGGGCGACGAGGCGGTTCAAGCCGCTAAAGAAATAGGTGGCGATCGCTGGGTTGTCAAAGCTCAGGTTCACGCTGGAGGGAGAGGCAAGGCTGGTGGTGTAAAGCTATTCTCTGACTTTGATGAAATTAAATCGTTCGCCGATGGCCTCATTGGAACCAACTTGGTGACCTTTCAAACCGATGAGAACGGCCAGCCGGTATCGAAAATTTTCGTCGAATCCTGTACCGATATTGACAGAGAACTCTACCTAGGCGCCGTTATCGATCGATCCACGCGTCGCATTGTTTTCATGGCGTCCACTGAGGGTGGGATTGAAATTGAGAAGGTCGCTGAAGAAACGCCCGAACTGATTCTTCAAGCAACGATCGACCCGCACGTGGGTGGTCAGGCTTATCAAGGGCGCGAACTCGCATTTAAGCTCGGATTGAGTGGCCCCCAAGTCAACCAATTTGCACAGGTATTCGTTGGGCTGGCTAAGATGTTCGACGAGCGAGACTTGTCACTGATCGAAATTAACCCATTGGTGGTAACGACCGAGGGGAACATCCATTGCCTTGACGCCAAAGTTTCCTTGGACAACAACGCACTGTATCGGCAAAAAGCAATGGCTGCCCTAAATGATCCAAGCCAGGAAGACGAACGTGAAGCACACGCGGCACAGTTTGGGCTGAATTACGTGGCCCTTGAGGGCAACATTGGTTGCATGGTCAATGGCGCCGGGCTCGCGATGGGAACCATGGATCTTGTCAAGCTCGCTGGTGGTCAACCCGCGAACTTTCTTGACGTCGGTGGAGGCGCAACCAAAGAAGCGGTTAGCGAGGCTTTTAAGATCATATTATCTGATCCCGCAGTGAAGGCGGTGCTTATTAATATCTTTGGCGGGATTGTTCGTTGCGACATCATTGCCGATGGGATTATCGGAGCCGTGAAAGAAGTTGGCGTTGATGTTCCGGTAGTCGTCCGGTTCGAGGGCAATAACGCTGCGGTTGGCGTTGAAACGCTAGCGAATAGCGACGTGGAAATTATTGCAGCAACCAGTCTGACGGATGCGGTTGAGCAAGTGGTTAAAGCAGCTGGGGGTGCCGCATGAGCATATTGATTAATTCATCGACCAAAGTCATTTGTCAGGGGTTTACTGGTTCCCAAGGCACCCTCCATTCAGAGCAAGCCATTGCCTACGGTACTCAACTGGTGGGTGGAATTACGCCTGGTAAAGGAGGTCAGACGCACCTCGGTCTTCCAGTTTTTGACACGGTTGCTGATGCGGTGACTGAGACAGGCGCAGACGCATCGGTCATTTATGTGCCAGCTCCGTTTGCAAAAGACGGGATCCTTGAAGCCGCCAACGCTGGGATTAAACTGATTGTGTGTATTACAGAGGGTGTCCCCACGCTGGATATGCTGGTGGTGAAGGCGCTGATGGATGAGATGGGGGTGGTACTGATCGGACCGAACTGTCCTGGGGTGATTACACCTGGGGAATGCAAGATTGGGATCATGCCTGGAGATATTCATTTGCCAGGAAAGGTGGGTATTGTTTCCCGCTCAGGAACACTCACTTACGAAGCGGTGAAGCAGACAACTGATTTGGGATACGGCCAAAGCACGTGTGTTGGGATTGGCGGTGACCCCATTCCAGGCAGCCACTTCATCGACATACTCAGGCGCTTTCAGGATGATCCGGGCACCGAGGCAATCGTAATGGTGGGAGAAATCGGCGGTAACGCCGAGGAGGAGGCGGCTGAATTCATCAAGGCTGAGGTCACTAAACCTGTCGTTGGGTATATCGCCGGCGTCACGGCGCCTCCTGGAAAAAGAATGGGGCATGCAGGAGCAATCATTGCCGGTGGAAAAGGCACCGCTGACGATAAATTTGCGGCGCTCAACGCGGCAGGCGTCACGACGGTGAAAAGCCTAGCTGCAATAGGTGATGCATTGAAAGAGGTGACTGGCTGGCGTTAGTGTCCATCCCTGCTCAGGTCATTGGCATTGGCTAGCTGATGCCGGCTAAGACTCAAAAAACCCTCGACTTATTCCGAGGGTTTTTTTTGGATGTCGAAAGCAAAGAATTGCCTTGAAATTGGAGATGTCAGCCCCACTTTTGAGGGAGTAACAGAGGACGAATAGGCATGTCAGAACAAACAGACAAACAAACACTTGGATTTCAAACTGAGGCACGTCAGTTGCTTAAGCTGATGATTCACTCTCTTTACTCCAACAAAGAAATCTTTCTTCGAGAGCTCATTTCCAATGCCTCGGATGCGATCGATAAACTGCGTTTCCTGAGCCTTGAAAATCCCCATCTTTTGGATGGCGAAGCGGACTTTGAGATCAAGGTTGAGTTCGACCCGGAGCAGAAGACGATCACCATTACCGACAATGGGATCGGCATGTCACGAGATGAGGTCATTGAAAACTTAGGAACGATAGCGAAGTCTGGCACGGCACAATTTCTGACCAACTTAACGGGCGACCAAAAGAAAGATTCGCAACTCATTGGCCAGTTTGGTGTTGGTTTTTATGCTTCATTCATCGTCGCGAATAAGGTGGTTGTCGAGACTCGCGGCGCCGAGCAGGCGGAGGCCGAAGGATGTCGCTGGACCTCATCTGGTGAGGCGGATTTTGATATCGAGACGGTGGAGCGGGACGCGAGGGGAACAGAGATTACACTCTATTTGAATGAGGAGGCTGAAGAGTTTTTAAACGGCTATCGATTGCAAACGATTGTTAAAAAATATGCAGATCACGTGAGCGTTCCAGTGCTCATGCAAAAAGATGCCGAGGCTGGACAGGAAGATACCGAGGATGATGCGGGTGGAGATCATCCTGAATTTGAGGTGATCAACCGAGCTACGGCACTCTGGACGCGCTCAAGGTCTGAGGTGGCAGAAGAAGAGTACCAAGAATTCTATAAGCACATTGCACACGACTACCAAGACCCGCTGACCTGGTCGCACAATCGAGTTGAAGGCAAGCTCGAGTACACCAGCCTAATCTATATCCCCTCCAAAGCACCTTTTGACCTTTGGAACAGAGAATCTCCTAGAGGGCTCAAGCTTTACGTTCAGCGCGTCTTCATTATGGATGAGGCAGAGCAATTTCTGCCGTTATACCTACGGTTTGTCAAAGGTATCGTGGACTCAAACGACCTAAGCTTGAATGTCTCTAGAGAAATTCTGCAAAAGGATCCTGCCATCGATTCGATGCGCGCAGCGCTAACAAAACGTGTGCTAGACAGTTTGGAAAAGTTGGCGAAGTCTGATGCAGAAAAGTATGCGCAGTTTTGGGTTGAGTTTGGTCAGGTCCTGAAAGAGGGTGTTGCCGAGGATTTCACGAACAAGGATAAAATTGCGGGGTTGCTTCGGTTCGCGACATCAACGAGTGGATCGGACTCCCAAGATCAATCCCTTGCCGGATATGTGGAGCGAATGCAGGCTGAACAGGACAAGATTTACTATGTGGCAGCGGACAGCCATCAGATGGCGAAGCACTCCCCTCACCTAGAAATTTTTAATAAGAAAGGCATCGAAGTCCTGCTCTTGTCTGACCGGATCGATGAGTGGCTAGTTGGGCACTTATCGGAGTTTGATGGAAAGCCGCTCCAGGATGTGGCTCGCGGCGCGCTGGATTTAGATGGCTCGAAGGATGAGGATCCAGCTGATGGTGAGGAGACTGGCGACGAAGGCCTTACAGATCTGATTGAGCGGTTGAAGACGACGTTTGGTGATCAGGTGGAGACAGTACGAACCAGTCAACGTTTGACCGACTCGCCTGCATGTCTAGTCGTGTCTGAAGATGAAATGGGTATGCAGATGCGCAGAATACTTGCTCAGGCCGGTCAGAGTTTGCCCGATGCAAAAAGAATATTTGAGGTCAATGCGAATCACCCGCTGGTGACGAGGTTAGACGCTGAGGAGGATGAGACTCGCTTTGAGCGGTTGGCGAAGGTCCTATTTGATCAAGCGTTGCTGGCGGAGGGCAGCCAGCTCGATGACCCGGCAACCTTTGTGAAAAATTTGAATGAATTTTTGCTTGAGGTCGCCGGTGACTAGCCTCTATCCACTCTTAATGATTCAGGGGATATAGGAAGGTTGGCGCACCTGCTCATCATGCGGCATGGCGATGCTGAGCCCTCTGCAGTCAGCGACGAGGTCCGTCCTTTGTCAGCACGTGGGCGGTCTGAGGTTCAGGAGGTCGGCCGAGCGCTTGTCGCCCATCTTGGAATCGACAAAATTGTCGCTAGCCCACTCGTACGAGCGCAGGAAACAGCTTCGCTGGTCGCAGCGTGTTATAGCCATGAAATTCAAAGGGACACGTGTGTAAGCCTGTCGCCCAATGGAATCCCCGATCAAGTGATCGCTGAATTTGATGGAGGAGTAGGGTCAGTGTTACTTGTTACACATATGCCGCTGATCGCAGATCTAGTGTCTGCGATTTCGGGGAAACGCCAGGCCGTGCAGACCGCAGAATTATTCTGTTTCGACATGGAAATGAAAGCGCCGCTTCGACCACAAATGTTCAATCTTCAGCCATCTAGGTTGTAAGGGGGGCATGATTAACTGTTTTTCAATGGGATGTAGACCCAATCTCACTAGCATTATCCTGCTGTTCGCAATGAGTTGGTCGGTAGGAGTCAGTGCCGAGTTGCCCCGTTCGACGTTAGTCGATTCAGCGCAAAGCAGTGATGATGGCCTTATTCGGGTTGTGCTGGGAGGAATCGAGAATGTTCCCAGAGGAATCGTTGCTGAGAATGAAATCCTGCTAGAGGGTCGCCAATTTGTGAGCGTGTTTGAGGCGCCTCCGTCTATGAGTCATGAGACGGTTAGGGATGCCCTGGTCGCGAACCGAGTAAATCGCTTGCAACAGCAGTTCTCGTGCGATGGTCGCGCATGTGGCAGTAGTGGTGATTGGGCAAACGGCGTGCTCGGTTACCGGATATTGTATGGACCAGAGCAGTATCAGCACTATTGGGTTGGACGCGATCCTGGCGGAAAGCAGTGGGAATCAGTGTATGTGGGGCGGCGGGGTAACGGGAAGGTTTATTACCTAGTGGCCTCGACGACTGTGAGTAACGACCGAATTGAAATGGAGTCGCTGGAGGGGCGCACCGTTTGGCGAGTATCCTTAACGCAGTTTGATGACCGTTTCTCGGCGCTCGTCGCTGATCTTGGGAGTGCGCTTGCCGCCACGCCGTCTCCGCTGCTCATTGTTGCTGTTACCTCAGAATCCGCAAGCACGGCTGAGGCGATGCGCGTGCTTCAAGCGGCAAGTCAAGCTAAAGCGGCGGCAATTGCTGGTCGGTTGACCTCGGCACTTGAAGATCGAGTTCAAGTGGTTTCGCTGGGTCTTGGCGCTGCTTCTCCCTTGGATCACTGGCAAGAGCCAAGGGTCGACGTCATTTGGCTTCAAAATTAGGCATTCTTTAGTCGTTGTGTCGAGGCTACCTGCGCAGTTCGAGCAGGGACAAAAATTCCATCCTGGTGCTTTGGTCGCCTTGGAATTGGCCCAGCATCATTGACGTTTTCATCATTGAATTTTGTTTCTCTACGCCCCGCATCATCATGCACATGTGTTGCGCTTCAATGATGACGCCGACGCCGGCTGCGTTGGTGACCGATTGAATTGCCTCGGCAATCTGTTTGGTCAGATTCTCCTGAATCTGCAGCCGCCTTGCGTACATATCAACGATCCGTGCGACCTTACTGAGGCCAAGGACCTTTCCTGTGGGGAGATAGGCGACGTGACATTTTCCGATAAAGGGCAACAAGTGGTGCTCGCACATGGAATACAATTCGATATCTTGAACAATGATCATCTCACTCGTATCAGACTCGAAAAGGGCGTTATTAACGATTTCAGATAATTCTTCGCGATAACCTTTGGTGAGAAATTGCATCGCGCTCGCGGCCCGCTTAGGCGTATCTGCCAGGCCATCACGCGCAGGGTCTTCGCCTAACTGCTCGAGTATCTGTAAAAAAGCGTGTTCCATGATTGTCCTCTTCGGTCAATGTCGGTGACCGAGTCTCAGATGAAGTGGGCTATACTATCTCACTTTTGAGGTGTGGCCATCATGTCAGGCAATAGCTTTGGGTCATTCTTTCGCGTGAGCACATTTGGCGAGAGCCATGGGCCGGCGCTTGGCTGTGTCATTGATGGTTGCCCTCCGGGTCTCCCGTTATCCGAAGCGGACCTTCAGCTTGATTTAGACCGTCGCAAACCTGGTACCAGTAAATACGCGACCCAGCGGCGGGAAGCCGATTCTGTTCAGATTCTGTCCGGCGTCTTCGAAGGTGTTACTACGGGCACGTCCATTGGTCTTTTGATCGAAAATGAGGATCAGCGATCTAAAGATTATTCTGAAATAAAAGACGTATTCAGACCGGCACACGCTGACTATACCTATCAAGCGAAGTATGGTGTCAGGGACTATAGGGGGGGTGGCCGCTCCTCTGCTCGAGAGACGGCCATGCGCGTTGCCGCTGGTGCCGTTGCGAAAAAGTACCTTGCGTTTCATCATGGGATCAGCGTTAGAGGATACCTTGCCCAAATGGGTCCAATTGCTGTTAACCAGATCGATTGGGCGATCGTCAACGATAATCCGTTTTTCTGTCCAGATCCCAATTGCATCGCGCCCATGGAGGCGCTGATTGATCAGCTCAGAAGAGCAGGGGACTCGGTTGGTGCTCGCATCAATGTCATCGCTGAAGGTGTCATGCCGGGCCTTGGAGAGCCGGTCTTTGACCGGCTTGATGCCGAGCTCGCGAAAGCCATGATGAGCATCAATGCCGTCAAAGGGGTTGAAATTGGAGATGGTTTCTCGGTTGTAGCGCAGAGGGGGTCCGAGCACCGAGATGAGATTCGACCGGAGGGCTTCCTTTCAAACCATGCAGGGGGCGTATTAGGCGGGATATCCACGGGCCAAGATATTTGTGTCAGTCTTGCCCTGAAGCCTACTTCAAGCATTACTCAGCCAGGAAAGAGCATCAATCGGCACGGGGAACCCGTTGACGTTGTTACCAAAGGGCGTCACGACCCTTGCGTTGGTGTACGAGCAACGCCCATTGCTGAGGCGATGATGGCACTGGTCCTGATGGACCATCTGATTCGTTACAGGGGTCAGGTCAGCGAATTGGATCGAAGTAAACACGAGCATTGAGAAAGAAGACGGGGCCGCACAGGCATCGGCAGCGCCCAAATAGCCAGAACCGATGGTCCCAGAAATCGCAACGCGTTAAGATCCGCGCTGGCAAACCCAGCGGGCGTGCCCTCGGACGATGCGTAGAGAGTTGGCTATGAAAGAAGTGAATATTGCTATTGTTGGCGCGACTGGCGCTGTTGGAGAAGTGATGCTCGAGCTGCTCGCCGAGCGTGATTTCCCTGCTAAATCTGTCAGCCTCCTCGCTAGCGAGCGTTCGGCGGGGGCGAGGATACCGTTCAAACAGCAATCGATCACAGTTCAAAACTTAGCGGAGTTTGATTTTACAGGCACCGACATCGCGCTTTTTTCCGCTGGAGGCGGTGTTTCTGCGGAGTTTGGACCAAAAGCTGCGAGTCAAGGGTGTGTTGTTATCGACAATACGTCTCACTTTAGACGGGATCCTGATATACCGCTGATTGTGCCTGAGGTGAATTTGCATACCTTGGCTCAGCATAAGCAGCGGAACATTATTGCCAACCCTAATTGCTCAACGATCCAGATGGTCGTTGCACTAAAGCCTATTTATGACCGAGTAGGCATTGAGCGCATTCATGTGAGCACTTATCAGGCGGTATCTGGATCGGGAAAATCCGGGATCGAGGAATTGGCGACACAAACCGCGAAGCTACTGAATGCACAAGAGATTGAAAGTCGGGTGTATGGCAAACAGATTGCGTTTAACGCAGTCCCACACATCGACGATTTCCAAGACAATGGATTTACCAAAGAAGAAATGAAGATGGTGTGGGAAACGCACCGGATCCTTGAGGATGATGGGATTCAGGTCAGTCCAACCTGTGTTCGTATTCCGGTATTTTATGGTCATTCCGAAGCCGTCTATGTTGAGACAAAAGCCCCGCTTTCAGCGAGTGATGCGCGAGCGTTGTTATCTGACGCACCTGGCGTAACGGTGCTCGATGAGCGAGCGTCTGGCGGTTATCCAACCGCGGTCACCGAGGCATCTGGAACGGATGCGGTTTTTGTTGGTCGTATCCGAAACGATGTTTCGCATCCGAGGGGCCTGCATTTGTGGGTGGTGTCAGATAACGTGAGGAAAGGTGCGGCACTGAATAGTATTCAGATAGCAGAGGCCTTACTAAAAGAGGCGTCATAGTGTTCGGTGTGCGTGAGCATGGCCGAGGAGCCCTCAACACACTGATTTGAGTGCGCTGGAGAAACGCTTAAGATCAGACAGTGTTGAGTGAGTCAGCATGAAGGAAAAGGTCGGAGAGCTTATGCGAGAAATGCTGCGATGGAGCCTAGTCGGTGTCCTCTTAATAGGGGCGAACACTGCGCTGGGTTTAGGACTCGGGCGGATCGACGTCCAGTCTGTCTTGAATCAGCCTTTGGCTGCTGAAATTCAATTACTCAACGCTAGTGAGTGGGCGGCCAATGATTTAAAAGTTGGACTGGCAAGTCCGGATGAGTTCGAGCGATTGGGTGTTGAGAGATCCATTGGGCTCTTTGATCTTGAGTTTAAAGCGGTGCAGCGAGGGTCGAATATTGTGATCGAAACGATCACCGAAGATGCCATCGTTGAGCCCTTTCTCCACTTTGTTCTGGTATTGGATTGGCCAAGGGGTCGGCTCCTCAAAGAATACACCGTGCTGTTGGATCTTCCCCCGACCCAGGGCGTTATCCAGCCACTCATGCCCCGGGCTGGATTCGAGACTAAGTCCTCAAGAGCGGTCGAGCGAGCTAACCCAGCGACGGTTAGCGTTGGTAGCACGGGGCAACTCACCACGATAGGGGATACGCTGTGGGACATCGCGCTCGCAACCCGCCCAGACCGCTCGATTAGCATTCCTCAGATGATGATGGCCATTCAGCAAGCGAACCCCGAGGCTTTTATCAACGGGAACATTAACCGACTAAAAGCCGGTTATGCGCTTAAGATTCCCTCTTTTGAAACAGCAATGAGCATTTCGGATCGCTTGGCTGAAGCGGAAGTGGATGCTCAAAATCGTGCACTTGCGGGCGGGAGCACTCAAAAAAAAACAGCATCGGATGAGCCTGGTCAGTTAATCCCGCAAGCTGACCGCATCGAGCCTGCAGTTTCAGATAGCGACGGCGGAGACGGTGAAAGCACAGGGGCGGAGTTACGGCTGATCAGCGACGATGAGCCAGACCAAGTCGTCAATGTAAACGATGATGAAGTCCTAGCGATTAGGGCCGAGTTGGCTGACAAAGAGCAGGCTCTCAAGATGGCAGCAGAAGAACAGGCCATGACCAATGACCGGCTCGCCAATCTTGAAACCCAGTTGGGGTCACTTACGTCGCTGATCGAGGTAAAGGATCAGGAACTCGCCAGGCTGCAGCAATCACTGGAATCACTGAAGAATCAGCCCGCGCCTGTCAGTTCGATTTGGGCTAATCCTCTGGTGCTAGCCTTGTTTGTGGTCATCGTGTTGTTAGTCGTGTTGATTCTCGTGCTCTCGAACCGGTTGAGGCAACAAACCCGTTGGTTAAATGACGGTCCAGTTGCTCAACAGCCTGCCAATGCAACGCCTGAAGTGGCCGAAGTAGCGCAAAGCCCAGAACCACGAACTGAGCAACCAGCCGTGACAGAAAGCTCAGATGTCAGGCAGGAATCGGAGGTGGACGTGAGATCGCAGCTTGGTGAGTCAAACGACCAGACCGACAATACGACTGAATCCGCTCTTGGCCAGGAGGCGAACGATCTCTCGGATGAACTCAGCGAGGTCGATCTTGATTTAGAGATCTCAGAGTCGCTGGACCTGGATATCGACGCCGGGTTAGAGGAAATAGACCTCGAGGAATCTCCTGATGAATCAGACGCCATGGGCCACCCTCTCGATCTTGCCCGAGCCTATATTGAAATGGGTGATCGGACCGCGGCGAGAGTTCAACTGGCTAAGGTGATCGCCACAGGTGCCCCTGCCGAGGTTCGGGAGGCAGAACAATTGCTTGAGCGATTAGCTGATTAGCGCTGATGACAGAACGTATTGCCTTGGGCCTCGCTTATCATGGAGGGGCCTTTCATGGATGGCAGCGCCAAAAAGAGACCAGAACCGTTCAGGCGGCTCTAGAGGAAGCACTCTCCCGGATTGCAGATCACCCGGTTGTGACGCGAGCAGCAGGACGCACCGATAGCGGCGTACACGCGACCGGGCAAGTCGTGCATTTTGATACTAACGCTCTGCGGTCGGACAAAGCCTGGACCGAGGGAGTCAATCGCTGGTTACCTAATGACGTTGCTGTTCGGTGGGTGGCTCGCCCAGGGATGGGTTTCGACGCTAGGTTCTCAGCGCAGTCCCGTACGTATCGTTATCTGTTGTTTGTAGACCCTCTCGTCAATCCTTTTATTGAGTCGTCCGCGGTTCGCGAACACCGCGCTTTAGATTTAGCTCTAATGAATGAATCTGCTCAATATCTGGTGGGGGAGCACGACTTTACGAGTTTTAGGGCTGCGCATTGTCAGTCGAATTCGGCAATGCGGCGTGTTACTTCCATTTCGGTTGGCGAGCATCAGGGGTTTATTCACATCGAAGTCAGCGCGAATGCATTTCTGTACCATATGGTCAGAAACATTGTTGGTGCGCTAAGACTCGTCGGTGCTCGCCAGCGTCCTCCCGAATGGATGGGGGATTTGCTGCTGGCAAAAGATCGCCATCAGGCAGGTAGAATGGCCCCCCCACATGGTCTCTACCTTGAGCGTGTGGACTATGATCCAAGCTATCAATTACCGGTGAAGACCGGTCACGCCCTGATTGGACAGCCATTCGACAGGTCCGCGTGATAAGATTGCGAGCGTTGTGGCAGAGGGCTGAAAAGTGGTGCGCACGAGAGCCAAAATTTGTGGGGTGACGACGGATAAGGCGGCCGAGGTTGCGGTTGCGGCTGGAGCAGACGCTTTGGGATTTAATTTTTATCCACCTAGCCCGAGAGCTATCTCTCCTATCGAAGCTGCGCCCATTGTGTCAATGGTGCCGCCTTTTGTTCAGCGGGTAGCACTCTTTGTCGACGAAAAGCAGTCAGTGATTGAGGAAACGTTGTCACAGTGCTCCTTGGACATGATCCAGTTTCACGGTGCGGAGTCGAGATCCTTTTGCGAGTCTTTGGGGCTGCCATACATCAAGGCAGTTGGATTTAAATCCAGAGATGAACTGATGCGCGTCAGCGATGCTCACCCGAATGCAGCGGCGCTATTGATCGATGCTTGGGCGCCTGGTGAGCATGGTGGAACAGGAAAAACACTCGACTGGACAGCAATTGGGGACATCGGACGACCTTGGCTATTAGCCGGCGGCCTCACCCCTGACAACGTTGCGGAAGCCATTGCAGTTGCTCGACCTTACGCCGTAGACGTGAGTAGCGGTGTGGAATCTAAGCGAGGAGAAAAAGATTTATCTAAGATTGAGTCTTTTCTGCAGGCAGTGTCGGCGTGGAATGGGTAAAGGAGAGATACGCGGATGCCCGTCTGCTCGTAAGACCATAAGGCAGTATGAATGACCCGGGTAGGCTCGACATAGAAGAGCACAACTCAGTCTGACGCTAGAGTGCTACTAAAAGGTAAGTGCAAAAAGATAAGCGAAAAGAGATAAGCGAAAAGAGATAAGCGAAAAGAGATAAGCGAAAAGAGAAAATAGCGCTACATACCAGCGCCTGATGCGGTACTGGTTGGATGAGCAGGGGCAGTGAACCGGCAGCAAGGAAACCAATCAACAGAAATCTGATTAATAGGAAATCTGATTAATAGAAAACCAATTAACAGTAATTCAATTAACAGCAAGTCAATCAACAAAAGTAAGAACAATCATTCAGTCCTGGTTATGAGTGCTGAATGAGAGAGAAAGTTATGAGTCAATCATCAGACATCATTGGATCTAACGAAACGCTTTTTGCATTCCCCGATGCTCAGGGCCACTTTGGCCGGTTTGGCGGTCAATTCGTTTCAGAGACCTTAATGGCGGCACTCGATGAGTTACGCGAGACCTACGAGCAGCTCAAAGCGGACCCAGCCTTCACCGCAGAGCTCGCAAGCGACCTAGAGCATTATGTAGGAAGGGCGTCACCGTTATACCACGCGGAGCGGTTGTCAGAGCGATACGGCGGTGCTCAAATTTGGCTGAAGCGGGAAGATTTAAACCACACGGGCGCCCACAAAGTGAATAACTGTATTGGGCACGCACTCCTTGCCAGATTTATGGGCAAGCCCAGGATTATTGCAGAGACTGGTGCAGGGCAACATGGTGTGGCATCTGCTACGGTTGCCGCGCGATTTGGACTCAAATGCACGGTGTACATGGGCGCGGACGATATTGAACGGCAGAGTCTAAATGTCTACCGCATGAAACTATTGGGGGCCGAAGTGGTGCCCGTGACGTCTGGGTCCAGGACGCTAAAAGACGCGTTGAATGAAGCTATGCGGGATTGGGTGACCAACGTAGATGACACGCACTACATTATCGGTACAGTCGCGGGTCCACACCCTTACCCTATGATCGTTCGCGACTTCCAAGCTGTCATTGGGCGTGAAGCGAGAGAACAATTCTCTAAGCGTCAGGGAGGCCTTCCTGACGCAGTGCTCGCTTGCGTGGGCGGTGGCTCCAATGCCATGGGCATGTTCTACCCCTTTCTCGAGGACACATCAGTACGTTTAGTCGGCGTAGAGGCGGGCGGTGATGGCGTAGCGACTGGGCGACACGCGGCGCCACTCAATGACGGAGTGGTGGGTGTATTGCACGGTAATCGGACCTATCTGATGCAAGACGAGGACGGCCTGATCAAAGAAACACACTCTGTATCGGCTGGTCTGGACTATCCAGGCGTTGGGCCAGAGCACGCATGGCTCAAAGAGGTTTCGCGCGCCGAGTACGTCGCAGTAACGGATGAGGCGGCGCTAGATGCATTCAGGGAGCTGAATCGACTGGAGGGCATACTGCCGGCGCTCGAATCGAGTCATGCGCTGGCCTACGCGGCGAAGCTAGCACCCACGATGAGTAAAGACCAACATATATTGATTAATCTCTCGGGCCGAGGCGATAAAGACATCCCCACAGTCGCTCGGCTGGACGGTATATCCATTGGTTGAACACATGAATCGATTAGAAAAGAGTGTCCAAGAAAGCCTAGCTGCGGGACGTAAGCAATTAGTCGCTTACATTGTAGCCGGTGACCCTGCGCCGGATTGGACAGTGGTAGCGATGCACGGACTGGTAGAGGCCGGAGTGGACGTTATTGAGCTAGGGGTGCCGTTTACTGACCCTGAGGCCGAGGGTCCGGTGATTCAGGGGGGGCACGAGCGTGCATTAATGCACGGGATAACGCTGAGAAAAACGCTCGCAATGGTTCAGAAATTTCGGGAGCGTAACGATCAGACCCCGGTCGTATTAATGGGATATCTGAACCCGATTGAAGCCATGGGCTTACCTGAATTCGCTGGCGCAGCGAAAAAAGTAGGCGTGGACGGCACAATCATTGTTAATTTGCCGCCCGAGGAGGCAGGCGAGTTAGGTCCCATCTTTGACGAGCACGACATTAGCCCGGTGTTTCTTCTAGCACCAACGACCACGGATGATCGTGCCAAAGTGGTTTGCGACGCGGCAAGAGGATTTGTTTACTACGTGTCGCTCAAAGGGACGACGGGTTCAGGGAAGCTGGACCCGGCCGAGGTTGGAAGTAAAGTCGCTCACTTTAAGACCATGACCGATAAAGCGGTCTACGTTGGATTTGGTATCAAGGATGCTGAGTCTGCGCAGCGTGTGGGTTCGGTTGCAGACGGAGTTGTCATGGGATCTAGTCTCGTCGACGATATGAGCCGATTGGCAGAGTCTGTCCCTGCCGAGGAGGCGCACCAGATTGAGGCGCTCTCGCCAATTACGAATCGCATGAGCGCCATTCGAGCAGCGCTCGATCAATTAAGCAGTACCTAAATTGCGGTCACTGTCAGACTGGCTTGACTACATTGGTCAAATCCACCCAGTGGGCTGGGATCTAGGTCTGGACCGAGTCAATCGGGTGGCCACTGCCTTAAATGTTAAGCACCCCGCTGGCACCGTGATCTTGGTCGCGGGGACCAATGGAAAGGGCTCGTGCTGCGAAGCGCTTAACACGCTCTCGATGGAGGCCGGGCTGAAGACTGGATTGACAACCAGTCCCCACATTCATCAATTTTCCGAGCGAATCTGCATCGGCGGCCGGCCGGTCGAAGATGAAGAGATCGTAGCGGCATTTGACCATATTGAAAAGGCAAGAGGCGAAACAACGCTCACCTACTTCGAATTCGCGAGTTTGGCGGCGCTGGTGATATTCGAATCCAACGCGCTTGACGTCGCCATCTTAGAGGTTGGGTTAGGGGGGCGCCTTGACGCTATGAACGTGGTGGATCCTGATATCAGCGTGGTGTTGCCCATCGCGCTGGATCATCAGGAATACCTAGGCGATAGTCGAGAGCAAATTGGTGCCGAGAAGGCTGGAATATTAAGGCCTGGTCAACCCGCCGTTGTTGGTGACCCAGACCCCCCTCAGTCTTTGGTTCAAGCCGCGAAGTCAGCGTCTCTTGCAGCGCATTATGGTAAGGAGTTCGGTTGGGAAGGTCATCGACTTTGGTGGTCCAGGGATGGCCAGATCCTAGAAGCAACGGTCGAGTCTCCCAAGCTGCCTCCCACGAGCCTCGCTGCCGCGATGCAAACAGCTGCCATACTGAGTTGGCCAGTCACCCCCGCAAAGCTGCCCTCCCTTGAATTACTCGGCCGTCAGTCTATTGTCCGGATAGGAGGGAAAACGGTTCTGCTCGATGTGGCCCACAATCCACACGCAGTTGGAAGGCTAAAAGAAAAAATCAGCGAGTGGAGAGCATCGAACCCATCCGCAGACGTCTTAGCGGTTTTGGGTATCTATAAGGATAAAGCAGTTGACGACATCGCCAGCTTACTGGCGGGCGTCGTCACCAAATTTTATTGTAGTGAGGTGGCTGAAACCAGGGCGTTATCAAAGGATCGGCTTTTGGATGCGCTTCACAAAAAGCGCTTGGAGGCTGAAGCCCTTAACACCATAGGTGCCGCATTAGAGGAAGCGATGGTCCGGAGTGAGCAAAATGACTTAATCGTGGTGTTCGGATCTTTCCCTGTTGTCGGCGAGGCCTTAAACTATTTCCACAATCTTTCTTTGGAATAGGCCAGAATAGTGGAAACCGGGCTTAAACGCCGGTTAGTCGGCGCTATCGTCATCGCCGCAGTCGCCGTCATTTTCATTCCTTTGATACTCGATGGCACAGAGGAAGAGCGACTGGCGGTGATTGAGGAGATCCCACCAGCGCCAACCTTTGATTTCCGCGAGCAAATTGCCGTGAGCGACATCCAATCGGCGATGGAATCCAGGCGCCGCGCCAATGCAGCATCAATGCCGCAAGAGCGGGCGTTGAAAGACGATGCGGCCGAGGGCCAAAGCAAGTTACTTGATCAAAATGGATTGCCCGTCGGCTGGAGCCTGCAGGTTGCCAGTTTTCGTGACCGCGACAACGCCATCGCGTTGCGCAGTGAAATCCGCGATCTAGGACACGGCGCTTACGTACTGCTCAATCGCACCAACGAAGGACAGTTTTATCAGGTGCTAGTTGGTCCCTCCCTCGACCAGGAAGGACTCAGTCAAGCCGGCCACGATATTGCAGACAAGATGGGTCTGACCGTGCAAATTGTCCGATACAGAGTAGAGGATGATGCTCGGCAAATAGGGGGTTAGATGGGTCTGGTAGCCGCAGACTGGGTAATCATCGTGGTGCTGGGCGGGTCCTGTCTAATCGCGCTATTTCGAGGCCTCGTTCGCGAGGGCTTAAGTCTTGCCAATTGGGTAGTTGCCGCGCTTGTCGCACGGGGTATCTCGGGACCAGTCTCGCAGTGGCTATCTCAATGGATAGATACGCCTTCCATTCGATATGTGATCGCGTTTGCTGTGCTCATGCTAGTGTCCTTGGTGATTGGCGGAATCTTGATCGGATGGGTTGTTCGCCTGGTGCGTGCGTCGGGTTTGGGCTTTGCGGATCGAATGCTAGGATTGGCGTTCGGGTTCGCGCGTGGCGTACTTTTGATTTTGCTCGGTTTAGCGCTGGTGCGGTTCGGTTTGCCGGTAGAAGAAGATGCGTGGTGGCAAGCCTCAAGACTGGTGCCAATCTTCAATATGGGACTTGATTGGATCCTACCAAAACTGTTGGCGCTTTCTGAGGGCATCACAGATTCAGTCAGTTAAGGACGTAATATGTGCGGGATAGTCGGCGTCGTGGGGCGCTCGTCAGTTGGACTCGAGCTCTACGAAGGACTATCGATGATGCAGCATCGAGGCCAAGATGCGGCAGGAATCGTCACCTGCGCGGGTGACCGTTTGACACTCCGAAAAGCGAATGGGCTCGTCCGTGACGTGTTTGGTCAATCTCACATTAGCGCGCTAGAGGGATCCATGGGGATCGGGCACGTGAGGTATCCGACAGCGGGTACCTCCAGCACGGCTGAAGCCCAACCTATGTATGTGAATTCCCCGTTTGGCATCTGTATGGCTCATAACGGCAATCTTATTAATGCGGATGACCTAAATGAGGAGCTATTTCGATCAGACCGACGCCATATCAATACGTCCAGTGACTCGGAGGTATTACTCAATGTGTTTGCGCACGAGCTCCAAGCAGTAGCGGGCCTCAGGCTGAAGCCAGAAGATGTGTTTAATGCGGTTGAGAGAGTTCACGCCAGAGCAATAGGGGCTTATTCCGCGCTCGCATTGATAGCGGGCTATGGCATGGTTGGTTTTCGAGACCCTAACGCGATCCGCCCACTTATCGTAGGATATCGGGAAAATGCTGATGGACCCGATTACATCATGGCTTCGGAAAGCGTGGTCTTGGATGTGCTCGGTTACAAAGAAATGGCATCGATCAAGCCCGGCGAGGCTGTCTATATTGAGATGAGCGGGCGGGTGCATCGTAAGCAATGTTCCAGTTCGCCGAGGTACGCACCCTGCATCTTCGAGTTTGTTTACTTAGCTAGACCAGATTCAATGATTGATGGTATCTCTGTCTACAAGGCGCGGTTGAAAATGGGCGAGAAGTTAGCGGATAAGATTCTCCGACTCCATCCTGACCATGACATCGATGTCGTGATACCGATTCCTGATACTTCAACCACTGCAGCGTTGCCCATGGCGCACCGTCTGAACGTTAAATACCGTCAGGGACTCATTAAGAATCGATACGTCGGCCGCACCTTTATCATGCCCGGACAGGCGGAACGGAAGCGATCTGTGAGGCGGAAACTCAACACAGTCGAGCTTGAGTTTAGAGACAAAAATGTGTTGTTAGTTGATGACTCAATCGTTCGTGGGACAACGTCAAAACAAATCGTGCAAATGGCCCGAGACGCGGGCGCTAAAAAAGTGTACCTCGCCTCTGCGGCGCCTCCTGTGCGGTATCCAAATGTCTATGGCATCGATATGCCGGCGCCGTCGGAGTTTGTGGCCCACAAATTGTCGGAGGAAGAAGTGGCCGATTACATCGGGGTCGATTGGTTGGTTTACCAGGACTTGGAGGACTTACAAGAGTGCGCGCTGGGGATTAATCCAGAGATTGAGATGTTCGATTGCTCTGTGTTCGATGGCCAGTATGTAACGGGCGGCGTCGATCATGCTTATCTCGAGCGAATTGAATCGGTTCGTAGTGACGCTGCGAAAACTGACCGAGACGCATCCAAAGAGATTATCGATCTTCACAACTACCAGTAGCAGGCTCCAATGGAATCCCGCGTAGCGCCAATTATCAGCCAACTCAACGAGATTGTGCTCGGCAAACACGACGCGGTGTGGCTGTGTGTGCTTGCCATCCTCGCCCGTGGGCACGCGTTGGTTGAGGACCTTCCCGGGATGGGCAAGACAACCCTAGCGCAGGCATTGTCTACTGTGTTGGGTCTGCAACAAAAACGGATTCAATTTACGGTCGACGTGATGCCTGGAGACGTGCTCGGGATGAACTATTGGGACCCAAGCTCACAAACACTGGTTTGGAAGAATGGGCCGATATTCACCGAAGTATTGTTGGCCGACGAACTCAATCGAACGACGCCAAAAACGCAGGCTGCGCTACTAGAGGCGATGGAAGAGCGACAAGTGAGCTCAGACAACGTGTCGCACAAGCTTCCCTCTACTTTTTTTGTGATCGCCACTCAAAATCCTTTTTTTCAGACCGGAACCTTTCCATTACCGGAGTCACAGTTAGACCGATTCTTGGTAAGCCTGTCGCTGGGCTATCCTGACGGTGAAACCGAGATGCAACTGCTGCTGCACGGTGATCGCAGAAGGCACATCGAGCACGTGACACCCGCATGTTCGCCAGCAGGGCTTGTCGAGATGCAGCGAGCGGTACAAGCGGTGCAGGCGAGTGATGCTTTAGCAGACTATGTTTACCGCCTAGTCGATCGCTCTCGAGCGCACCCCGATTGTCGTCTTGGGCTCTCCCCAAGGGGAGGTATGGCGCTGATGTCGGCTGCAAAGGCGAATGCTTGGATGTTGGGTCGAGATCACGTGATTCCCGATGACGTGCATCAAGTTTTTGTCGCGGTTGCGGGTCATCGGCTTATTCCTGCCGATTCAGGCACCGGTGCGGGATCTCACTTAGCCCAGAAGATCCTTGAAACCGTGGACGTTGTGATCTGAATGCTTCATGAGCTGGATTGATCGAATTCAACAGTCGGCTCGCTTTCTTAACTGGCTAAAGCGGCGCGTGCCGCCGGCAAGAACAGCCGAGTTAGGGCTGAACAACATCTTCATATTGCCAACACCCGAAGGAGGACTTTATGTCCTCGCGGCGTTAGTCGTATGGATAGCTGGCATCAACTACCAGAATTCATTGATGCTGGCGCTCGCGTTTTTCATGCTGGCTATGTTCTTGGTCGTGATGGTTTCGACCTATCGGAACTTGGCTGGATTGAAGTTAACCATCGTGCCTGAAACCCTCATTGAAGTCGGTCGTCTAGCGAGCAATACGTTAGTTGCGGAGGCGAGCAGTGATCGAGCAGCAATTTACTGCTCCTATGGCACGCAAACGCCTACGCTGCTTGAGGTACCTGCCAGAGGTCAGGTTGCTGTTGAGGTGCCAATCGTGGCGAATCGGCGAGGGCCACATAACCCGGGGCGTCTGAAACTCGAAACCCGCTATCCGCAGGGCTTATTCAGAGCATGGTCCTTGATTGAGTTTTCCGAATACGCGCTCGCGTATCCGAGGCCCATAGAAGGCGAACGACCCGCTTCGGGAGCTAGCGACCAAATCGATGGGGGGCTTCGTATCGATCAGGCCACTCGTGACAACAAGATTGGCGCAAGACCCTATCAGGATGGGGATGACTCGAGATCCATCGACTGGCGTGTGACCGCTCGATTCCAGTCGCTTCACAGTACCGAGTTCGAACGGCCTAAGCAACAAACAAGACGGCTTTGCTGGTCGGACTATTCTCATCTCGAGTTTGAGGAAGCGTTGGGCAGGCTGTGCTTTTGGGTGATCGAATTGAGTCGACTGGAGCTCGACTTCAGTCTCGAGCTTCCTAAAGATGAATTGGCAACGGGCCATGGTTATCATCATTCGCAAGCAGCGTTAACCCTGCTCGCTACTAGTGAACTAGGTCGTCAAGCATGATGCTAACCCGAGACAAACGCCTTGGCTTGCTGCTGCTTCAGGCAGTTGTTTTATTACCGCTTTGGCTGGACTTTCCTGTCGGTGTTTTACTCTTGTGCGCGGCGGCAATGGTCGATTTGGCGTTAGTGAGTTTTGGCGTGAAGTCACCGCTGTCTGGTCTATGGAAGGTTGCCTGGGTTGTTGCCAGCGCTGCATTGCTGGTGTCTGAGTACCGTAGTCTATTACTCATTGAGCCGTGGGTAGCTCTGCTGATGCTCATGTTTGCGTCCAAGGCGCTGGAACTGAAGACGGCGAGAGATGCTTATCAAGTCCTGCACTTGAGTTACGTCATCGTTATGGCGCAGTTTCTTTACGATCAATCGATCTTTGCCGCGAGTTATGCACTTTTCTGTGTCGCTTCGATCCTTGCGGTCTCGGTACAACTGAACAGCGTCTCTACCCCGAAAGCGGCATCACTCATCAAGCGAGTACTATCAGTGATCGCGCTGACTCTTCCCGCGTTCATTCTTTTATTTTTGTTTTTGCCGCGATTACCGCCGCTGTGGGCGGTGCCTCAAGTCTCAACCGACGCTCGAACTGGATTGTCAGATAGGTTGGCGATGGGCTCGATTGGCCGATTGATCGAGGATGACTCGTTGGCTCTACGATTGGTTTTCGACGAGGAGATTCCTACGCTTGCTATTCGTTATTTGCGCGCGTTTACTCTGACGGATTTCGATGGACGGGTTTGGTCAAACGAAAGACCGACTGAGCGCCAGTCGCGGCGCATGCCCAAGGCCGAGTCATCTGTTCGGGCGTACGAGCTGATCTTAGAGCCAAGTAGCTCTACAGTCGTCCCTTACCTTGAGTATTTTGATGGGACATACCCCTTGGGCATGACGCTCGGCATGGATGGTCAATTGCGGTCCAGTGCCGAGATTCTCCAGCGAACGCGAGTCCCTCTTCAATACGGTGTTAAGGGCGATGTGGTAGGGAGCTTGGATGCGAGTCAGTACGAGAGGGCGGTTGCGCTAACCAAGGGTGGTCATGGTCAGCTTGCTAGTTGGGTGAGGGAGCAAGCGCTCGAAACAAAATCTGTCGAGGAAAGGCTCATCCACATTAGGCGTTTTTTTATAGACGGAGGCTTTCGCTATTCTCTGACGCCGCCCATTGCAGTCGGTGATCCGGTCGATGACTTTCTATTTTCATCGAAGGTCGGATTTTGTGAGCACTTTGCCAGCGCATTTGCAGTTATGGCTCGGATGTCGGGTATTCCCTCTCGCATTGTGACTGGCTACCAGGGCGGGCGCTTCAATCCTATGGGCAATTATGTTGAATTCAGGCAGTACGACGCCCATGCGTGGGCAGAGGTGTGGATTGATCGAGAAGGGTGGCGCCGGGTAGATCCAACAGCATGGGTATCACCTGAACGGATTACGAGTGGCGCCGAATCACTAGAAGACTTACCTATGTTCTTTGATTCGGTAGATTGGGCGTGGTACCGGCGTTTCGGTAGTGATCTGCTTTGGGCAGATTTGGTGCTTAGTCTCAACGCCTTGCAGCATTATTGGGACCAACGAGTATTGAACTTTAGCCAGAAGGATCAAACCCAGATCCTTCAATGGTTTTGGCCAGAGCTAGATGCAAGCGACTCAGTGCACGTAGCCCTAGCAGGGGTCATTGTTCTATTTGTGTCGATTGCATTACTAGAGAGCATTCGTGGTCGCATGAACTTAACTCGAACGAATGCCCTAAGGGATCGCGAGCATCTGCTGCGCGGTCTGAATTGGATCTCCCCGATACACGGTTTCACTCATGCATCGCCTTTGAAATCGATGAGTTTCCCCAACGATGGATTGAAGAATTCATGGATCTTGACCTGGAATGATCTGGTTCACGCCTACGACCGGGTGCACTACGCAGGCCAGCAGGATGAGCAGCGGCACTTGCGGAAGGCGCTGTGGCGTTGGCAGATTCGCGCAGGACTGGAGGCAGTGAAACGGATTTTGGGGGCAAAGGCCAGGTCCGGAAAGCATGGTTAGCTGGCTTGCCGTTAAACAAGGCGGCTCGCTGGTTCGTCCTTGCAGAAAAACTGTGAAATGTCCGGCAACTGTCTATTCCTTGGTATGCAGGATGGTTTAACGTCGGGCCAACACAAGGCGCCGGATGCATAAAAGCCTGACCAAAACCAATTGCTAGAAAAAACACCCATGACGTCACTGGGCTCTGCCGAACCGGATTCCGTGATGGGCATCGCAAGGATGATGAATCGATAGACGAGAAATTCAAAGTACGACTGACTGGCCCTTGGGCTCGGTATATTGTGTCGCCAGGAAGCCTTGCAGAACGAGCGGCAAAAGGGGCATTGGCTGCCCCTTCGACTCGAGGATTTACGCTAACTAAACGGTCACCACATTGACCGCGGGGATTAAGACTCGTTCTGCAGCGTCTTGAAACGAGGCGATCTCGTTGAAGTTGAGATATCGATAAATGTCTGATGCCATCGTATCCAACTGCTCAGCATACGTTAGATATTCAGCTGGGCTCGGTAGTTTTCCAAGAATCGCCGCAACGGCCGCGAGCTCTGCAGAAGCGAGGAAAACATCAGCGCCGTCCCCAAGCCGGTTGGGGAAATTCCGGGTGGAGGTTGATACGGCCGTCGTATTCGGCGCAATCCGAGCCTGGTTACCCATGCACAGAGAGCATCCGGGCATTTCTGTCCGAGCGCCCGCCTGTGCAAACACGTTGTAAACACCTTCCTCCATCAATTGATGCTGGTCCATCTTCGTTGGGGGCGAGATCCACAAACGCGTAGGAATCGACTTGGCATCGCCGAGCATTTTGGACGCGGCCCTAAAGTGCCCAATATTCGTCATGCAAGATCCGATGAAAACCTCGTCGATTTGTCGCCCGGCCACCTCGGAGAGTGGTCGAACATCATCAGGGTCGTTGGGGCAGGCGAGTAGTGGCTCTTTGATTTCGTTTAGATCGATTTCGATCACTTCAAAATATTCTGCATCGGCATCTGGCGCCATGAGCTCCGGGTTTGCGAGCCAAGATTCCATGGCCTCGATTCGTCTAGCGAGTGTTCGCTCATCACCATAGCCCTCGCTAATCATCCATTTCAGCAGCGTCACGTTCGAGGTCAGGTACTCTTTGATAGGCTCCTCGCCCAATCGAATCGTGCACCCGCCTGCTGATCTTTCCGCAGAGGCATCGCTGATCTCAAATGCCTGTTCAACCTTTAGATTGGGTAGGCCTTCGATTTCCAAAATTCTGCCGCTGAACACATTCTTTTTGCCCTCTTTTTCAACGGTGAGAAGCCCGCGTTGAATGGCAGCGTAAGGGATGGCATTGACAAGATCGCGCAGTGTGATGCCGGGTTGCATTTCGCCTGTGAACCTGACGAGAACTGACTCGGGCATGTCGAGGGGCATAACACCCAAGGCGGCTGCGAAGGCCACGAGGCCTGATCCGGCTGGGAAGCTAATGCCGATGGGAAATCGAGTATGAGAGTCTCCGCCCGTACCAACGGTATCGGGAAGCAACATTCGGTTGAGCCATGAGTGAATAATTCCGTCCCCTGGCCTTAGGGAAACGCCGCCTCTATTGCGAATGAAATCCGGCAGCTGATGCTGGGTTTCAATGTCCACTGGCTTTGGATAGGCAGCGGTATGACAAAACGATTGCATGACGAGATCAGCCGAAAAGCCGAGACAGGCCAGCTCTTTAAGTTCGTCTCGTGTCATTGGGCCTGTCGTGTCTTGTGATCCGACCGTTGTCATCTTTGGTTCGCAGTATTGCCCGGGCCGGACACCCGCGACCCCGCAGGCTTTTCCTACCATTTTTTGCGCGAGGGTATATCCTCGCTCGGAGGCAGTAGCATCTTCAGTCTGAGTAAATACATCAGACGGCCCAAGCCCTAGTGCTTCGCGAGCACGCTGGGTCAATCCACGACCGATAATGAGCGGAATTCTACCCCCCGCCCTAACTTCGTCCAGAATGACGTCGCTCGCGAGTTCGAATTCACTGATGACTTCACCCGACTCATTTTTGATCACCCCTTCGTACGGGTGCAACGTGATGACATCACCCATGGACATTTTGGTGACATCGCACTCGATTGGCAGTGCGCCAGCATCCTCCATCGTATTGAAGAAGATGGGTGCGATCTTGCCACCCAGGACAAATCCGCCATCTCTCTTGTTTGGAATGTGAGGGATATCATCGCCCATGTGCCACAGCACCGAGTTGGTGGCCGACTTCCTCGATGAGCCGGTGCCTACCACGTCACCCACATAAACTAGCGGGTGCCCTTTCTCTTTCAGAGCCTCGATGGTGCCAAGTGCATCGTCCATCTTTTTGCTGAGCATCGAGAGTGCGTGTAGAGGGATGTCTGGCCTGCTCCACGCGTCACCTGCAGGGGATAAGTCATCGGTGTTGGTTTCTCCCTCAACCATAAAAACAGTGAGAGTGATGGAATCAGCAAGGGGTGGGCGATTAGTAAACCACTCCGCATTTGCCCATGCGTTTAGGACTCGTTCAGCGTGGGGATTAGAAGCAGCTTTTTCGACGACGTCGTGGAACGCATCGAACATCAGCAGTGTGCTGGACAGCGCGTCTGCTGCGGCATCAGCAACGTCGCCTGAATCCAAAAGATCAATGAGCGGCTGGATGTTGTAGCCGCCCAGCATGGTTCCAAGGAGTTCGGTCGCTCTTCGTGAATCAATCAGAGGAGAAGATGCCTCACCCTTGGCGATGGCAGCAAGATACGCAGCTTTGACGTAGGCTGCCTCATCAACGCCAGCGGGCACGCGCTCAGTGAGTAGGTCTAAGAGAACCGATCCCTCTCCCGAAGGTGGCTCTCTGAGCAATTCGACCAGTTCATTGACTTGTTCTGCGTTGAGTGGTTTTGGAACGATACCCTCTTGGGCCCGCTCGTCGACGTGTTTGCGATAGGCTTCTAACACTGGATCCCCCGGTTTCAATGACTCTCGGCCTTGCGCGCATGCTGAGGTTCGGTAGCAGCGAGCCAAATGACCAACTGAAAAGCCGCAAGATGATACACTAAACCCCTTCCAAAATTAAGATGACGAGCGCGCGGATACCCAATGAACTATGCCGATTTGAAGCTTGCGCCCACGCCCAATGAATGGCTGGAGGCCGCTCGGTCGAATATCGATGTGCTACTAATCGATCATGCTAATTGTGAGAAGAAGGCTGCTTCTACCGCCTTGAATTTGATGTATCGATATGTGGAGGAAGGGGACCTTTTGCTTCGGCTTTCTGCGCTGGCCCGAGAGGAATTAAGACACTTTGAGCAGGTCGTTGCTCTCTTGGCGAAACGTGACATTACATACCGACAACTATCCTCGGCTCGATATGCCGGGGAACTACGAAAGTTAGTAAGGACCCACGAGCCTGCTCGATTGATTGATCTGATGGTGGTCAGTGGAGTGGTTGAAGCCCGAAGCTGCGAGCGTTTCGAGCGCTTGATAACCGTACTGGATGAGGAACTTGCGAGCTTTTATTCGAGCTTGTGGCGATCCGAAGCGCGTCACTGCGGGGACTATTTGGGTTTTGCGAAAAAGAGAGATCCCCAGGGATTTGCCAGTCGGTTAAAGAAGGTCATCGAGTGCGATGAGGCGCTCATTACCTCAAAAGATCAAGCATTTAGGTTTCACTCAGGTATTCCCGTCTAGCTCTCGCTAATCAAACCCTATTCCAACACTATTCCAGGAATGGACCGGAAATAAGGATTGGATTGTGAAGCGTCTAGTCGTTGAGAGACGAGGGAGACTCGCTTCGTTCGCTGTTGCTACGATTCGATTAACTGATGGCTACAGCGCAAAGGAGGACAGGCTGAGATTTCCGTCTGCATCGGCGACCGCGTGCCATCCGTTCTTGCCCCAATCGCCTAAAACGATTCGCCTAAGGTCGCCAGCTGAGCCCTCGCTTTGGTGGTCCATGGGCCTATGGGTGTGCCCATGAATGAGGGTCCGTACTCCATGATTTGTCATGATTTGATCGACCTCACTTGGAGTGACATCCATAATTTCCATCGCAGTTTGCTGTTTGTGATGCGCGCTCTCTTGTCTCGCGTTTGCGGCGATTTGTCTTCTCGCATCAATCGGCTGCGCCAATAGCTGCGCCTGAAATGCAGGGTCTCGTAGTTGGGACCGAATCGCCATATAGGCTTCATCGCGTGTACACAAACTGTCACCGTGCATGAGTAATACTGGTTCGCCTCCGATGGTAATGCAGGTTGGGTCATCGAGTAGCGAGACGTTTGCTCGCGAAGCGAAGTCTCGCCCGATTAGAAAGTCTCTGTTGCCGTGCATCAGAAAGACATCGGCCTTACAGGCGCGGATGGCGGCCTCGACTGATTCGATCAACGGGTCCTGAAAGTCGTCACCGATCCACACCTCGAACAAGTCACCCAGTATGTAGAGATCGTCCCCAGCATTGAGTGAGGCGAGGTAAGTGACGAACCCCTCAACAACTTTGGGATTCGATTCCTCAAGGTGGAGGTCAGAAATAAAATGTTGCACAGTACGAAACACCAACAAACTTTACGCAAGGATTATAGCGATTCGCGTTGACGCTCGCTGCAGAGTTTCAGTAGAATTCGCCGCGCGGGAAGGGCTTTGAGTAAACCATCACTAGTGGAAGGTGTCTGCTCAAAGATCGACAGGCGGAGGGCTTGAGGCCCAACACGGAAGCTTTTGCTTCCACAGCCGGTCATAACGGTCACTTTCCATCGCTTGGAGGGGCTCTACGGGGTTACTTCAGCAAATCGTCGGGGTATAGCGCAGTCTGGTAGCGCGCCTGCTTTGGGAGCAGGATGTCGGGAGTTCGAATCTCTCTACCCCGACCACTTTTTTCTTCGGTCCACTCATTGGTTCATGCGACCCAAGTGGTTCGTACCAGTTCGTTGCAAGGCGCCCGTAGCTCAACTGGATAGAGCATCGGCCTTCTAAGCCGAGGGTTAAAGGTTCGAGTCCTTTCGGGCGCGCCATTCCCTCTCGATTGGCCGAATGCTGCCCAGCAGAATCGGCCGGTGACGTTAGGTATCGTGAAAGCAGTAGCGTGAAAAGGGCGCGGTAACAAGGCGGTTGATGAATTGAATTAAGCGTTATGGTGAGCGTAGCTCAGTTGGTAGAGCCCCGGATTGTGATTCCGGTGGTCGCGGGTTCAATCCCCGTCGCTCACCCCATTTTATCTTTTATGCCTTGTGCTAAGGGCAGTTCCACTTCCACGGCCCGGCCGGTACCAGATGAGCAAATTACTTGTCGCTCCAGCGCTTCCTATATGGCCTGCGTTTTTCGAACCGCTTAGCGGACCATCCATTTTTTCTCGACGGAGCAGCGGTTTGATTGGCAAGCGTAATTTGTCATGCTGCGCGTCGGGTGAGATGAACCAGCATAGACGGTAGTGCCAAGAGGATCTGATTCTTCTGGGGCGGCTGACGGTAATGCGACTGCTGGTTCAGAATCGGTCATTGGAGAGGGCGATGGCGTCGTTCACGCTGCATATTGGCAATAAGAATTATTCCTCCTGGTCGCTGAGGGCGTGGCTGCTACTGAAGGAGCTAAACGTCCCGTTTGACGAGGTCTTGCATCCTTTTGACCCAGTTCAGGGTAATCAAGCGCGATTCGAGCAATTTTCGCCAAGTGCCCGTGTCCCTTGCTTAGTCGATGAGGGGCTGACTATATGGGACACTTTGGCAATCTTTGAATATGTTGCGGAAACAGCCGCAGTGTGGGCTGACGACAAGATCGCGCGAGCATTCAGCCGTTCAGTGTGTGCTGAAATTCACAGTGGATGGGAAGCTATTCGTACGCTATGTCCTATGAACTGCTCCCTAAGCATAAAAACTGAATCGTTATCTGATGCGTTGCAACATGATGTGAATCGATTGAACGCGGTGATAGAAGAGGGAATACAGCGCTTTAAAGGACCGTTTGCTGCGGGAGCAAGATTTACGGGGTTAGATGCGTTTTTGGCCCCAATGATCGTGCGCGCGGCGGGCTATCAATTGCCTTTGTCTCCCTTATCTCGGGAGTACACGGACCATTCGCTGCGCAACCCCTGGCTGACTGAATGGATTCGTGCGGCCCGAGAAGAGCCCTGGCGAGAGCCTCATGAGGATGAAGAAGGACTTCGACGAGGCGCTCTCGTACGAGACTATCGAGCCGAGCGAGCATCATAGGTTCGGCGCGACGGTCAGCTTTGGGTAGCAGGGAAGCTTAAGTGCTTGTCATATTCCAACAGCTTAGCGGTCTGCAAGCGAACATGCCGGATTGCGATCTAACCCACAGACTCGGGTGAGCTAGAATGCGTGTCGTTTAACCGTTTCAACTGCTGCCCTCCTTTAATTGTATGTCCGGCCGAAGGGAGTGCTTCACAATCTCTTACCGTAGGCGATCATCATGGCTTTGTCCCTCTATCCCAGTCACCTCTGACCAACCTCTAAGAGTTGCGGTCGTTCGGCATTCCGGTGTTATAAAGAGGTTTGTTATGAAGAGGCATTCATTGCGATGACCCAGTAGAAGGCGCAGTCGAAGGCAGAAAAAAGCGTGCTAAGCTTCGGTAAGATCAGGCGTAAAAGGTTCCATTAGAGAAGTTGTTCAGCTCGATTTGAACCCGAGCACGCCGCATATAGTCACTGCTGGCGGCACTGATTAGCGTAGGACCTAAACTGCGCGAATACATATCCTAGCATCGCGCATGAGGGCTCTAGCCACGCGCAGAGAGTCACGGATGTAGAGTTACGTATAGAGTCATGCGTGGAGCGTAGTATCGGAGTCGACCAAGCGGTGCGGAAGTTGTTCTCAATGGAGCGTGACCTTTTTTACTTGTATCAAAACTGGATCGTGATGGTGCTCGCAACTAAGCTTGCGAGGCACTCCCAGCAGCGCAGCGATCAAGCTCAGTGAGCAAAAAATAAACCTAACGGAGAGGCAAGGTTAATGAGTCAGGATTTAAGTCAATTTCGGCAGGACGTTCGCAACTGGTTAGGGGACAATTTCCCCAAATCGTTGATCGGCAGAGGAATAGAGCCTTTTGGTGGCGTCGAGGGAGAAGCGAGCATTCCGGAGGACGCTAGCAGTTGGAGAGATCGGCTGGGAGAAAAAGGTTGGGGAACGCCCACTTGGCCCTCCGAATACGGCGGTGGCGGGCTCACGCCGGCCGAAGCAGCAGTCCTATCTGAGGAAATGCATGCAGCCGGGGCAATCAACCCGATCCCGCTACTTGCTGGAATGGGCGTGACCATGGTTGGTCCAACGATTCTTGAGTATGGAACAGAAGAGCAAAAGTTGAAGCACCTCCCTGGTATTTGCAGTGGCAAGGTCAGGTGGTGTCTCGGCTTATCCGAGCCAAACGCTGGCTCAGACCTCGCGTCGCTGCAAACCAAAGCAGAAGAGAATGGCGACCAATGGGTGATCAATGGTCAGAAAATTTGGACCTCCGGCGCAGATATCTCCCAGTGGTGCGGCGCGCTCGTCAGAACCGACTCCAGTGTTGCCAAGCGAGACGGCATTAGTTTCTTGCTCCTGCCGATGGATCAACCAGGCGTCGAGACGAGACCTATAAAACTCATCGCCGGCGCGTCTCCCTTTTGCGAGACCTACTTTAATGATGCCGAGGCAGAAAAGACGGATCTACTAGGCAAGAGAAACGATGGGTGGAGCGTTGTCAAGCGGCTCTTGCAGCACGAAAGAGCGAGTCAAACTGGGGCCAGACCAACCAGTAATAAAACCGCGCAACCGCTGCAGGAGGCGGCAAAAGACTATTGCGGTACCGATCAAGATGGGTCCTTGGCGGACAAGGATTTGCGTTCACGAATTGTAGATCACCTCATGCACACCAAAGCGCATGGCCTAACGATTTCGAGAATATCGGCGGAGGCAAAGGGCAATCCAGAAGTGAGCGCCGCAGCATCAATTCTGAAGAATTCTGCCACGCGAGTGTCTCAAGATCGGGCGGAGCTGTTGCTTGAGATTATGGGTCACCAAGGCATAGGTTGGGAGGGCGATGCGTTCTCTGAAGACGAGCTCGAGAATGTGCGCGGTTGGCTGTCAGGTAAAGCAATTTCGATCTACGGCGGATCCTATGAGATTCAGAACAATATTATTGCGAAAAATATTCTCGGCCTTCCCGAGACCACGCAGAAAGGATAGGGGAAAGACGTGGCATTATTATCAGAAGAACAGACAATGATCCGCGACCAGGCGGTCGCTTGGGTGCGCGATGACTCTCCTGTCACCCAATTTCGAGCGATGCGAGATAGTGGTACTCCGTTAGGTTTTTTTCCCGAAACATGGGATGCGATGGTCAATCTCGGTTGGCCAGGCATGCTTATCCCCGAAGCCTATGGGGGGTCAGGGCTTGGATACCTCACTTTTGGCGTTGTGCTTGAGCAACTTGGGCGGCACTTAACAGCGAGTCCCTTGTTTGCCTCAGCCTTAGTTGGCGCATCAGCTGTTATCCAAGCGGGCAATGAAGCACAGAAGACCGAGATTCTGCCGAAAGTTGCCGACGGGTCAGCAATCCTAAGTCTCGCTCTTGAGGAGAGCGCGAGGCACAGTCCAGAAAATACAGCGTTGACAGTGAAACGATCAGATTCGGGCTATGTGTTGTCAGGCAAGAAAACGTTCGTTATGGAGGGCATGGCGGCTTCTCATTTTGTGGTCGTAGGGCGATCCTCGGGATCGATGGGTTCCCTAGATGGCTTGAGCCTATTTTTGGTAGAAGCAAGTGCAGAGGGTCTGACTCGTAGCCAGCTCGCAACTATGGATGCCAGAGGGTACGCCAATCTCAGCTTTGATGACGTAGCGGTTTCAGCGGACGCGCTCATGGGCGAGGAAGGCGCTGCAGCCAGCCATCTTGGAATGGTTTTAGACATTGCTCGAGCAGGCCTCGCGATGGAGATGCTGGGTACCGCGGGCTATGCGTTCGAAATGACGCTTGACTACCTGAAAACCAGGAAGCAATTCGGCCAGGTCATTGGATCTTTCCAAGCACTGGGTCATAGAGCTGCGAGCTTGTATACCGAAATGGAGCTGGCGAGAAGCTGTGTTGAGGCAGCGCTGCAAGCATTGGATTCAGGATCTGACGATAGGGAAAGTTTGGTTGCATTATCGAAAGCAAAAGCCGGGGCCTTCCTCCATGACATGTCCAATCAGTTGATTCAAATCCACGGTGGGATCGGGATGACGGATGAGTTTGATGCAGGTTTTTATCTGAAGCGAGCGCGAGTGCTGGAAATTGCCTATGGTGGTGTGGCCTACCATAAAGACCGTTACGCAACGTTGTTAGGGTTCTAGAACTACAGCGGGTTTTTAGGTTAGAACCGGTCGCCTCCGATTACGATCAGTGTCGAAGCGAACCAAAGCACATCATTTTGCTAAGGATAGCCAAAACAGGTGGGAGCCGCTTGCGGGCAAAGGCGTGAGTTTGGGCCAACAGTACGCTCGTACTAAGCGAAGAGGACTACGGCTAAGGCGGCACAGTCCAAAGTGATCATGGGTATGGCGATGAGCGGCGACCTTTGCACGCTTCAAGCGCTCGAGTAATGCCTGTTCGGAGAGTTGCCGGCGTTTTATTGGTGCTCGTGTTCCAAAGGCTGATGACGATTGCCTTGAGCCACCCCGTCTTTGTCTCTATAATCTTGGCGCTTTAGATGGGGGCGTAGAGCGCTAATTGAGTAGATGGGGCAGAGATCAAAGGACAGCAAGGTACAGCTGACCGTTGAGCTTAGGTGCTTAGCTCAAAAAAGTCGTCAACGTCAGCTATCTCAATCACATGTGCGAAAGTGGCGGAATTGGTAGACGCGCTGGATTTAGGTTCCAGTACCGAAAGGTGTGAGAGTTCGAGTCTCTCCTTTCGCACCATTAATTCATTTTCTAGGTTCAAAATCGGCAGTAGGTGCGCAGGCCCCACTGGTGAAATGACGAGTGTCAAACGGCTATGGAAATTACAGTTGAGAGCGTTTCTAATCTGGAGCGCAAGATGACGGTTACTGTTCCCGCGAGCGAAATCACCCCAAAAGTAGAAGAGCGGATCAAGCAAGCCGCTTCGCAAGCTCGAATCAAGGGGTTTAGACCTGGAAAGGTCCCCGTCCGAGAAGTACGCCGGCGGTTTGGTGAGGGAATTTTGCAGGAGGTCGCCAGCGAAGTGATGCAGGAGAGCTACAGCAACGCCATCACGGAGGAAACGCTCAAGCCAGCTGGGATGCCGAAAATCGACGATGTCGTCATCGAGGCCGATAAGGATCTTTCTTTTTCTGCAACATTTGAAGTGATGCCGGACGTGGTGCCTGGAGATGTGTCCAGCGTGACAGTGAGTCAACCCAAAGCTGAGGTCATTGCGTCAGACCTCGACGCAATGGTCGAAAAATTGCGAGAACAGCGAAAGGAATATCAAGCCGTTGAGCGCCCCGCGGAGAATGATGATCAGGTGACGATTGACTTCAAAGGCACTAAAGATGGTGAAGCCTTTGATGGTGGCGCTGGTGAAGACCACCAACTGATTCTCGGCTCCGGCTCGATGATTCCTGGATTTGAAGATGGCATCGTGGGCATGGCAGTAGGAGAAGAGAAGGCGTTGTCGCTCACTTTTCCGGAGCAGTATCACGCAGAGGCGCTGGCTGGCGCGGATGTGGAATTTGTCGTCTCGCTGAAAGGAGTCGCCGAAGCGACCTTGCCAACGCTCGATGACGAGTTCTTTAAATTATTCAACGTTGAAGCGGGTGGAGAAGAGGCGTTCCGAGCTGAAGTACAAAAGAACATGGAGAAGGAACTCCAAAGCGCCATCGATAACCGCGTAAAGTCCCAAGTGATGGACGGTCTACTCGAAGTTACCGAGGTTGATGTACCAAAAGCGCTGGTCGATGAGGAGTGCGGCCGCATGCGGCAAAACATGGTTCAGCAGTTCGGGGGTGGGCAGCAGTTTGATGAAAATATGCTACCCAAAGAATTATTCGCAGAGGAAGCGGAGAAGCGAGTACGACTTGGTCTCATTGTCAACGCTGTTGTCGAAACAGAATCGATAGAGGCAGATGCTGATCGTGTACGAGAAAAAATCGAGGACATTGCTTCGAGCTACGAACAGCCCGAGCAACTGATCAATTACTACTACAGCAATGAGCAAGCGCTGAGCCAAGTGCAGGGACTTGTGCTTGAAGAGCAGGTGGTTGCGACCTTGCTAGAAAAAATGACAGTCGAAACAGTCGAGATGAGTTACGAGGACGCGATTCAGCCGCCGTCACCTCCCGCGGAGGAAACATCGGACGATGAGTCAGGCGTTGATGACGCGCAATCCAGTGATCCAGACAACGAGAATACGGCTAGCAAAGAATGAGTTAACGGTCGGCTGTCTTCAGCCAACTTAATTGCTGGCGCATACCAGCCTAGGCTTAATAGGTGTAGGGCCCGAAAGATTGGGCTAACTCCACTGGAGTACGACTCTCAGAGTGAACCACTGCCGTAGTCTTCTGTTTTCCATTCAACTAGGCGCTATAAGCAGCCCAGCGGCGCGAGTATCGTTAACTTGCGGCCTATCAATAAGCAAGCAGTGAGTGAGAGAGTTGCTGACCTTTTGCGTAAATAGTGAAGACACGTTGACCAGCCCGCAAAGTTATCAATTCACTTGGAGCCAGAACTAAGACAGGGTAGTGTCGAAAAGTAGGTTCAAATACTGGCGGTTCGATCATCGATTTCGCGGTATCATCGCCTCGAGCCAAGAATCATGCCGTGTCGAGCAGCGGCAGGGATTAACGAGATAAGTGAGTTAGCAAAATAAAGGAAAGCGCATTATGAGCATTGGTGACACTTTACGGCCCCCACCACAGTCGCTTGGCTTAATTCCCATGGTCCTTGAGCAAACGGCGAGGGGAGAACGCTCATACGACATTTATAGCCGTCTGCTTAAAGAGCGCATCATTTTTGTGGTTGGCCCCATAGACGATAACGTGGCCAATTTAGTGGTGGCACAACTGCTGTTTGCTGAATCGGAAAACGCTGACAAAGACGTCCAGTTGTATATCAACTCACCAGGCGGCTCTGTCACGGCGGGAATGGCCATTTACGATACGATGCAGTTCATTAATTGCGATGTATCGACGTTGTGCGTTGGTCAAGCGGCCAGTATGGGAGCGCTACTTTTAGCGGCTGGTGCGAAGGGCAAGCGGTTTTGCCTGCCCAATTCACGAGTCATGATCCATCAGCCTAGCGGCGGTTCTCAGGGACAGGCTTCGGATATCGAGATTCAAGCAAAGGAAATACTCTATCTCCGAGAGAGGCTAAACCACATTTTGGCAGACCACACGGGTAAGACGGTAGAAGAAGTGGCTCGGGACACGGAACGCGATCACTTCATGAACGCCGAGGCAGCCCGAGACTATGGCTTGATTGACGAGGTTCAGGCGCCAAGGGAGAAAGATTCTTCCCAATAGCTCCGACGGCGGAAGGTCCTCTTGGTAAGTCCTCGGAGGGGGCCCGCCATCGTCAACGCTGTCGTTTATGATAGAGTGTCCGCAAGAGTGGAGTAAGGTTAGTCGCCGTTGGGCGGAGTGCTCGCTTGAGGCGCTGATAACCCTGTTCAAAAGAGGGCAGTGGACAAAAGCAGCGATTGAAAAGGACGGGTCGCGGATTGGCCAGCGGGTCAAAGTATCGGTTGAGCAGGACCGGTTTAGAAGAAGCAGCCAGAAAATAAAGGCGACGTAAAAGACGATATAAACCGCAGGTACGTACAAACCGCCAGTACTAATAGCGGTAAGCACAGAGAACATATTGGGTATTTCCCGAGGAAGCCATGACGGACAATCAAGACAATACTGGAGACGGCAAACTACTGCACTGCAATTTCTGCGGCAAAAGTCAGCACGAGGTAAGAAAGCTGATTGCCGGTCCTTCTGTGTATATCTGCGATGAATGCGTCGAGCTCTGTAACGACATTATCCGTGAAGAATTGCAGGAAACGCAGGACGAGACTGAGTTCAAGAAACTCCCGACTCCGAGAGAAATTAGCGCGATTCTCGACGAGTATGTGATTGGTCAGGCAAGAGCAAAACGAGTGCTCTCGGTGGCAGTGTATAACCACTACAAGCGGCTCAATTACTCAGGCAAAAAAGACGATGTTGAGTTACAGAAGTCAAACATTCTTCTGGTTGGACCCACGGGTGTGGGCAAGACCTTATTGGCAGAAACCCTCGCCCGATTATTGGACGTGCCGTTTACCATCGCTGACGCAACAACGCTGACAGAGGCGGGGTATGTTGGCGAAGATGTCGAAAATATTATTCAGAAGCTTCTGCAAAAGTGCGACTACGACGTCGAGAAAGCGCAGGTTGGCATTGTTTACATCGACGAGATCGACAAGATTTCAAGAAAGAGCGATAACCCCTCAATCACGAGAGACGTCTCAGGTGAGGGAGTACAGCAGGCGCTGTTAAAACTAATCGAGGGCACGGTTGCGTCAGTTCCTCCTCAAGGCGGACGTAAACATCCGCAACAAGAGTTTTTGCAGGTGGATACGTCCAACATATTGTTCATTTGCGGCGGAGCATTTGCCGGGTTAGACAAAGTCATTCAAGACCGATCTGCTAAAAGCGGCATCGGATTTGGCGCTAATGTTGTTTCCGAATCAGACAAGGCTAACCTTGGAGATACTTTGAAGACGCTCGAGCCAGATGATCTGGTTCGCTATGGCCTGATCCCTGAGTTTGTGGGGCGTCTCCCTGTACTAGCTACGCTTGACGAACTTGACACCGACGCACTGGTTAGAATTCTGGTTGAGCCTAAAAATGCTTACACCAAACAGTACTCGAAGTTGTTCGAGATGGAAGGTGTTGAAATCAACTTCCGGGAGGATGCACTGCGCGCCGTTGCACAAAAGGCAATGGAACGTAAGACTGGCGCACGTGGGCTCAGATCGATTTTGGAAGGCGTCCTCCTCGACGTTATGTACGACATCCCCTCAGAGGACAGCGTTGCGAAAGTGGTTGTCGACGAAAATGTCATTACGGGTAAAAGCGAGCCCATGCTGATCTACGAGACACCAGAGAAGAAAAAGTCTCAAGAGTCTTAGAAAAGGCGGCGGGGTTTTGGTGCTAGATCGTTAAGTACTTTCGAAACTCGCTCAGCACAAACGGACCGGGCGAAGCTCTTGCGTTAACACCAAAACACTTGGTGGGCGTGAGCGGAATGTGAGCCGGGAGTCAGTCAAGGATTATCAGAACCCTGGGGAAGTGCAGGGTGAACGTTCCTAAACCACTCTGCCTTCTTGATTCGCTACTAACTAGAGGGCCGCGCTGACACGCGCTGGGTCTCAAGTCTCAGGCCGGCGAGCACTCATACCCAGAGGCCTTCTTGGTTGACATCAAAGCTAGTCCTTTGCAATGCCCGCGCTGAATCATGGTGTAAGCGCCACCTGCCTCTCGTGCTAGCGCGCTAACCCTCTGACAATTTACCTTGACCCGCAGCGTTGGATTTAAGTCGGTCATAAAAGGCAGTTCAACGCGAACAATCGGTACGCTGCCTCTCTAGGCATCCGGTTCCGCAGCCTAGCTACAGACCATACCTCATGGTCTCACCGTATATACAATAGAGCCGGCACGCGATCACGACCGAAAGGAGCGGTTGATCGTCAACCGGAACTTGTCTCGTGCTAGAGTGAGTTCAGAAACACCAGGTGCGGACAAGACTGCTGACGCGTGAAGTGGATTTCGATCGCCTAAGCCCCGACGGAGGATGAGGAACACTGGCCAGTAAGCCCAGTAAGAAAGATCGATAGAAGCAGAGGTCGATTGGTAGCGCAGGCTATCGGAAAAAGAGACGTACAGCTCCATCCGTGTAACAAATTCGTGTAACAAATTCGTGTAACAAATTCGTGTAACAAAGAGACAATTGGATGACCGATTCAGAAAGTAAAAGTCCCATGACCGACATTCCAGTCGTTACCCTACGAGATATGGTGGTGTACCCCCATGGTGTTCAGCCACT
>Ga0255766_10000090_pt1:0-7500 | contig 79188 bp, 75 predicted proteins | sample 071ome_23_FD_179966 | JGI IMG/M metagenome (GOLD analysis project Ga0255766, IMG submission 179966) | Coastal salt marsh microbial communities from the Groves Creek Marsh, Skidaway Island, Georgia - 071403BT metaG (version 2) | ecosystem: Environmental > Aquatic > Marine > Intertidal...
AAAAGAATAAAGAAGAAAAATAAATTTTTTTAAAATACGAGACAACTTGGAAACAAAAGATACCAAAATGATTGATCTTGTGATAATCTAAACCTCAGTGTATTATTAAAATAGGAAACAATAACATAATTTAAAAATTGGAGGAATTTTTTTATGCCAGTACCAAAAAAACGTCAATCAAAAACAAAAACAAATAAACGTAAAGCAGTTTGGAAACAAAAAGGAAGTATTGAAGCTAAAAAAGCAATTTCTACAGCAAAATCTGTTTTAAAAGAATTACTTGAAGTACAACGTTAAAATTTAACATGATAAATGGTTAAAAAAAGAAAATATCAATCTTTAGAAATCATTATTACAAGTTATCTATTTTTCATGCTTGGCTTACCATTATTTGCGTTATTTAGCAATACTAGTAAAGCATTACCAGAAGAATTAATTCAAAAAGCTTTTAACCCAATTGCATTATCTGCATATTGGGTTACATTATCGACTGCATTCTATGCAGCACTCATTAATGGTTTTTTTGGATTACTTGTTGCATGGATTTTAGTGCGCTTTGATTTCAAAGGAAAAAAATTTATTGATTCAGCAATCGATCTCCCATTTGCATTACCTACAGCTGTTGCTGGATTAACAATTAGTACAGTTTATAGTGATCAAACTATTTTTGGGACAATTTTGAATTCAATTGGAATTGATATTGTTTTTACAAGAACCGGAGTTGGACTTGCAATGATCTTTGTATCATTTCCATTTGTAGTAAGAAGTGTACAACCAATTCTTCAAGAATTACAAAATGATATTGAAGAAGCTTCATCTTCGTTAGGAGCTTCCTCAATTGAAACTTTTTTACGAGTTATCTTTCCTTCGTTATTTCCATCATTAATTACAGGAATGACTCTAGCTTTTTCACGTGCAATGGGGGAATATGGATCCATTGTTATTATTGCATCAAATATCCCATTTCGTGATTTAGTCGCTTCAGTCCTTATTTTCCAATCATTAGAACAATATGATAAAACAGGTGCGACCATTATTGGTACAGTTGTTTTATTAATTTCATTAATTTTACTATTAACTATTAATACTCTTCAAAATTGGCAAAAAGTATAATCAAATTATAACAAGTATTACAATCGATCAATGACAATTAGTTCAGAAATTCAAAATTATTTATTTCATGTTCAAACGGTCCAAAATACAGATTTTCCAAAAAATATTGTTGAGATTGGAAAATTAACTATCTTATTATTTATTACTCCAATTACAAGTTTTTTCTCTTTTAATTGGTTAAATGATATTTTGTACCGTGTTAATACATTACCAACAGAACAATTTAGTCTTATTAATCAACAATTTGTTGGACTTGAACAAATTAATGTTTTCCAAGAACATTTAGTTTTTTCATTTTTTTCAAACCCATTTTTAAATGGGTGTTTCAATGCTTTTTTCTTATGTTTACCTTTAAGTATTAGTCACTTATATAGTTTAAAAGAAACTATTACTAATAATGCAAAGGTTGGAAGTATTGCTTTAAGTAGTACTGTCATTGGAACAATTACTTATTGTATTTTTCTAAAAAATACAAATGTTCCGTTTATGGAACAATTAATCAAAGGTGATAGTTTAGTTTATTTAATTTCAATTTTTTGTTTATTATTATTAACATATAATCAAACTGAAATTGATGTAACAGCAATTAATACACCAGGAAGTATTTCATTTAATTGTCGACCAAATTTCCGAAATCATATTTTAATTCCATTTGGTTTAACATGGTTAGAACAAATTGTATGTTTCCCATACTTACAATCAATTGGCGATCCATTAAATAATATTTATAATTATTCGGATCCATTAAACACAGGAATTTATTTAAGTGGAATTATTCTTGGTAGTTTTATTGCTATCAATATTTTTACATTTGGTATTAAAAACTTATGTCAAGTTATTTGGAATTTAAAACCAATTAATCCGCGTATTTGGCGTGAAAATAGTAATACATTTTTCAATATTTTAATTCTAATTTTTACATTTACGTCCATTCCATATTATACACTTGATTATTTAGGAACATACTCTTTCGGTTTTCATTCAAAAGAAAAAGTTTTACAAGATACAATTACAAAGCAAATTAATATTGTAAAAAAACAAAGTATGATTGCCATGGAAAACATGGATTTTGATTCATTTGATACAAAATCAACACGTATGGATTTAGTACCGATTGAAGAAGTTTCATATCGTGGTGAAAAAGATTTAATGAATCGACAAAATCGTCAAAGTGCATTAGTTGAACAATATGCAAAAAATTGGATGCATAATATTTTAACAAAATTAGGAATTCAATTAGGTGAAGAAGAAAGCCCTGTTACAACTGATGTAACGACACGTAAGCCTAATTATTCTACATTTACACCATCAGCATATGTAGCACGTAGATTCCAAAACTATGGTAAATTTGAGAAAAATAATTTAAATTATATTTATACTCAAAGTGCTTTTATGGATCCAACTTTCCGCCAACCAATAGGTGGTATTAACGCAAAAATCAAAACAAAGTATTATAACAATGCCGTTTATAAAACTCTGTTAAAAGGTGATCTTAATTTATTCTTATTAAATCAAAATACAGAAGATTCAGTATCCAATAAAGAATTTACTGATATTATTCGTACTCAAAAAGCATTACAAAATTACAACAATAGTATTCGTAAATATCGAAATTTACCATACAAAAATGATTTTTATCAATTTTTTAATGGTTCAAGAAGTTTTTCCAACAAATTAACAAGTCATCAAGCAAAAGGAAGTTTACGTATTGTACGTAGATTATTCCGTGTAGATTTAGAAAAAACAAATAATAATGAAACGAAAAAGTTTTTATCTTATGACCAACCCCTTTTTAGTAAAGAAGGAATTGATGATACAAGAAAAAACTTTGTTCATGAAGAATTGAAATTCAAGAACCAAAAAACATTAAACTTACGTAGTTGGAATCCAATTCCAATGTATGTTGGGTGGGATGCTCAAACTCGCGAATATGTTTTAACAAATCGTTATATCAATGAAGCTGGTGAGCGTAAAAACAACACTGATTCTAAATTATTTGTAACAACGTTCCCAATCCAATCAAAAAACGATTATAAAGCGAAAGGAAAACAATCTTTAAACAATACTTTATCAATTCCAAATACTGATGAACGTTATCAAGCAGCTGAAAAACTATTACGTATTAATTATTCAACAGCTCCTGTAACAACTACTTTGTATCAACAACAACAACAGTTTTTACCACCAGATCGTGGTATTTTTGTTTGGTAAAAAATATTAAAGTTTTGATTTGATAGACTATTTTATAAAATAGTCTATCAAAAAATACATCGATATACTCTTTATACAATAAAGAAAAGAAACAGTTAAAATTATGGAAATTCTTTGTACAAATATTTGTTTTATTTCCTTGTTTTCCAATATGTTATTTTATTGGTTAAGTCTTGGATTCGCATCGATAAAAAAATATTATTCATATTTTAAACCTCTTAACATTCTTTCATTAGTTTTATTGTCTACTATTTTAATTTTAAGATGGTTTTCATCTGGACATTTTCCATTAAGTAATTTATATGAATCATTAATTTTTTTAGCATGGACAATTCAATTATTATTTATTTTTTTAGAAAAACAAGCAAATAGTTTTTTATTAGGAGTTTTAATTTCACCAACAATTTTATTTATTGATACTTTTGCTAATTTTGTTTTACCTAAAAATATGCAAACAGCATCAGCCTTAGTACCATCACTACAATCAAATTGGCTATTAATGCATGTAACCATTATGATTTTAAGTTATGGTTTATTATTAGTTGGTTGTATATTATCGATTTGTTATTTAGGATTTGATTTTACGATTAAACAAAATATCGAATTACCTAAAAATAAAAGTAATTTGTTAGAATTATTTGATGACCTAAGTTATCGAACAATTGGAATTGGTTTTCCTTTATTAACCTTAGGAATTTTATCAGGAGCTGTTTGGGCAAATGAAACTTGGGGATCATATTGGAATTGGGATCCAAAAGAGACATGGGCTTTAATTACATGGTTTGTATTTGCTATTTACTTACATACTCGTTTATTTAAAAAATGGGAAGGTAAACAAAGTGCTCAAATTGCTACCGTTGGTTTTGTCATTCTTTGGATTTGTTATTTAGGTGTTAACTTATTAGGAAAAGGTTTACATAGTTACGGATGGTGGTCATAATAAAATTATTGCAATTTATTTTTTTTATGATATCATAAAAACAGATAAACATGGAAAAGGGCTTGTAGCTCAGTGGACTAGAGCACGTGGCTACGAACCACGGTGTCGGGGGTTCGAATCCCTCCTTGCCCGTTTCCAAAAAATAAATAAAAACATATTATATGGAAAATTCACCACGAGTTATCGTTGTTACCTCTGGTAAAGGAGGAGTAGGAAAAACTACTACTACTGCCAATTTGGGAATGTCAATAGCGAGATTGGGTTACCGTGTTAGTCTTTTAGATGCTGATATTGGGTTAAGGAATTTAGATCTCCTATTAGGTCTAGAAAACCGCGTATTATATACTGGTGTAGAAGTAATCGAAGGACAATGTCGATTAGATCAAGCTTTAATTCGCGATAAACGATGGAAAAACCTTTCATTACTTGCTATTTCAAAAAATCGTCAGCGTTATAATATTACGCGAAATGATATGACTAGTTTAATTAATTCATTATCAGAAGTTGGTTTTCAGTATATTCTTATTGATTGTCCTGCAGGTATTGATATTGGATTTGTGAATGCAATTGCTCCTGCTACTGAAGCAATTGTAGTAACAACACCAGAAATTACATCGATTCGTGATGCCGATCGTGTTGCTGGATTATTAGAAGCAAATGGGATTTACAATACACAACTTTTAGTAAATCGTGTTCGACCTGAAATGATTCAAAAAAATGATATGATGTCGGTTAAGGATGTTCAAGAAATGTTAGGTATTCCATTATTAGGTGCAATTCCTGATGATAATGAGGTTATTATCTCAACTAATAGAGGTGAACCACTTGTATTACGCAAAAAATTAACACTATCTGGTATTGCATTAGAAAATGCCGCACGTCGGTTAATTGGAAAAGAAGAATTTTTAATCGATTTAGATATGCCTTACAAAGGCCTCTTACAACGATTTCAAGATTTTTTACTTGGCGAAAAAGATTCAGAATAACAAATTATTATTTTTTGGAAGATTATTAAAAATTTTCCAAAAAATTTCGCTCGTCAATATTTGAACTACATATCTCCCCAGATAGGACTTGAACCTATGACCAATCGATTAACAGTCGATTGCTCTACCACTGAGCTACTGAGGAATTTGTTTTGGTTAGATATACCTATATTACTTTGTATTTTTTCGATTGTCAATAATTAACTTCCAACTTTAAAAGCATCAATAAAAAAACCTAATAAGAGACCAATTTTGAACCAATTTATATATTCAATAAAAAAGATTTTTGTTATTGCATTATTTTTTTTTGTATAGATAAGTATATTAATAAATTCACTAAAAATAATAATTATAATAATAATTAAGATATCCCAAGGGAAAAGTGATCGAAAAATAGGTAGAAAAGTTCCAAAAATACTTCCGCAAAAAATTCCAATTAAAATATTTAAAAGGAATAGGAATAATTTTTGTCGAATTAATATTAATTGTTTAAAAATTTTTTTAAATGAAATTTTTAATTGTTGTTTTGTATTCATTTTAAAAAAAAAATGTTATCTCCATGTAATTTGATTAATACCCATCAAATGATGGGTATTTTCAAAGTTATTTGTCTTAGTATGCTAGACCCATACTTCTTGTAGTTTCTGCGCCTAAATACACGCGTACACTTAAGAAATCAGTTGGACAAGCAGATTCACAACGTTTACAACCTACACAATCTTCTGTTCTTGGTGCAGAAGCGATTTGGTTTGCTTTACAACCGTTCCATGGTACCATTTCTAGAACATCTGTCGGACATGCACGAACACATTGTGTACAACCAATACATGTATCGTAAATTTTTACTGTATGAGACATAAGAAAATAAAAAAAAGAAATTATTTTTTAAGATTGCCGTTATTGATTATAATATCACAAGATCAATCATTTTGGTATCTTTTGTTTCCAAGTTGTCTCGTATTTTAAAAAAATTTATTTTTCTTCTTTATTCTTTTTTTCTTCCCCTATTGACGGTGTTCTGAGAATATGATTAACTTTTTGTTAAGAATAGAAATCAAAAAACTTTAATTTCTTTCTAATGATTTTTGAAAAAAATATTTTTCAAATGCATTTTCCAACATGGAATCTGCGGGTGTAGCTCAGTGGTAGAGCGCAACCTTGCCAAGGTTGATGTCGCGCGTTCGAATCGCGTCACCCGCTTAGACGCTTTTCTGGTGGAATTGGTAGACACGCTGGTTTTAGGAACCAGTGCCTCTGGCATGAGGGTTCGAGTCCCTCGAAAAGCATTTTTCTAACAGATTAGTTAGTAAACTTTTTTGTTTAGTATTTAAACTAAAGGACTTGCCTCCTTTTCTAATTCTTGTTATCTTGATTGTAGAGAAATTCTTTTAAAAATATTTTTTCATTTTTTTCTCGCCTGCTTAGCTCAGTTGGTTAGAGCATTTGTCTCATACGCGAAGGGTCACTAGTTCGAATCTAGTAGCAGGCAATAATTATGATTTCATATAAATCATTTCAATTACATATAAATTATTCTGTATTAAAAATACAAATTCTTTAAACAATGTTAATTAGCATACTTGCTACAAAAGTATTATCACGTATACTATAAACAAATCAAAGGAGATTGTAGTTCAATTGGTTAGAGCACTGCCCTGTCACGGCAGAAGTTGCGGGTTCGAGTCCCGTCAGTCTCGCTTTTTCAAAAAGGAGGAGAGGTGGTGGAGTGGTCATAACACATTGGTTTTGAAAACCAACGGTCATGAGAGTGGCTCGAGGGTTCGAATCCCTCCCTCTCCGAATTCAAACTTTTATATTAATGCTTAATTTATTTTTAAAAAAATATTCGTTTTATATTTAGTTATAAACTAAGCTTTGAATCGTATTTCTTTTTCAAAAAAAAGAATATGCGAAAAACTTGCTACGACTATCACTTTTCAATTATTATTATTAATAAATAATAAATTGTTCAGTTTCATTTCATTTATGAAATGAATCATAGAAACTGCATCTGGAACAACCAAAAAAACATTACGAGGAGTAACTCATGGAAGTAAATATTCTAGGATTAATTGCAACAGCACTTTTCATTATTATTCCGACATCTTTTTTACTAATTCTTTACGTAAAAACAGCTAGTGCAGAAAACTAAAAGTTATAGCTGACCAACTCAATTTGGTCAGCTAATAAATATGTTTTTTTTACAATACTAAAAAAAATTCCTTTTAAATAAAAGAGAGGGGGACTGGG
>Ga0255766_10000090_pt1:12500-79188 | contig 79188 bp, 75 predicted proteins | sample 071ome_23_FD_179966 | JGI IMG/M metagenome (GOLD analysis project Ga0255766, IMG submission 179966) | Coastal salt marsh microbial communities from the Groves Creek Marsh, Skidaway Island, Georgia - 071403BT metaG (version 2) | ecosystem: Environmental > Aquatic > Marine >...
TTAACAATCGAAACATTCACTAGTAAAATAACGAATTACTATTCGTGTTTCAAAATCGTTTGACCTAAAATTGCCTATGGTTATCTATATGTAATAGATATATGTGAACTTTCAATAAAATGGCTATTATGTCACAATTTCCCTTATTCGTGAATAGATTGCTCAATCATTTTATGAAACCTGGTGAATGTTCTGATAGTAACTTTATACGTTTTTCCAGCCATTTTTTTTTGCGTTCCTTCTCGAAACCCTGAATCATCGTTTTTTAAACGAAGCTAAGATATTTTATCTTCATCATTTTATATTTGTAATTTAATTAATAGATTTTAAAGCTCATTTAAGAGCTTTAAAATTATTTTTGGATAAATCCTTATTCCTCTCTTAAACATGTCTCTAAGAGGCTTATAAGGGGAATCAACACATCTTTTCATCTTACAGTGGTTGATAGTTGATTTACATATCTAGTTTAAAAAGAAATTCAAATTAATAGGATTAGTGAGCCCATACAAATATTTGAGGACTCTTTAATCGTTTCAATAATATTGAAAAGTAATATTTAAAATTAAAACGAGAATGAAAAATAAAGTTTAATTTATCTTCATCAAATAAATTTCATATTTCAATTTCGAAATATTAGTTACTTTTATGGAAGATAAGGGTTATGTTCCATTCCCCGAGCTAAGTAGCTCGAGTAATGGAATGATTGAAATCAACAAACAAACAAACCTAAAAACTATGCGTTTACAGAAGGAGCTTCAGCAGCAGCTAAGTCTAGAGGGAAGTTGTGAGCGTTACGTTCGTGCATAACTTCCATACCTAAGTTAGCGCGGTTTACGATGTCAGCCCAAGTGTTAATTACACGACCTTGAGAGTCAACTACAGATTGGTTGAAGTTGAAACCGTTTAAGTTGAAAGCCATAGTGGAGATACCTAGTGCAGTGAACCAGATACCGATTACAGGCCAAGCAGCTAAGAAGAAGTGTAAAGAACGGGAGTTGTTGAAAGAAGCGTATTGGAAGATTAAACGACCAAAGTAACCGTGTGCAGCTACGATGTTGTAAGTTTCTTCTTCTTGACCGAAACGGTAACCTTCGTTAGCAGATTCGTTCTCAGTAGTTTCACGAATTAGGGAAGAAGTTACTAAAGAACCGTGCATAGCGGAGAATAGAGAACCACCGAATACACCAGCAACACCTAACATGTGGAATGGGTGCATTAGAATGTTGTGCTCAGCTTGGAATACGATCATGAAGTTGAAAGTACCAGAAATACCTAAAGGCATACCATCGGAGAAAGAACCTTGACCGATTGGGTAGATTAGGAATACAGCAGTAGCAGCAGCAACTGGAGCGGAGTACGCTACAGCGATCCAAGGACGCATACCTAAGCGGAAAGATAATTCCCACTCACGACCCATGTAACAGTAAACACCTAATAAGAAGTGACATACGATCATTTCGTAAGGACCACCGTTGTATAACCATTCGTCTAAAGAAGCAGCTTCCCAAATTGGGTAGAAGTGTAGACCAATAGCGTTAGATGTAGGAATTACAGCACCAGAAATGATGTTGTTACCGTATAGTAGAGAACCAGAAACAGGCTCACGAATACCATCGATATCTACAGGTGGAGCAGCAACGAATGCAATGATGAATACAGTTGTTGCAGTTAAAAGAAGTGGAATCATACAAACACCAAACCAACCGATGTATAAACGGTTTTCAGTGGAAGTAACCCACGCAGCGAAGCGAGCCCATAGGCTTGCGTTTTCACGTCTTTCTAAAATAGCAGTCATAATATAATAATCTCTCTTGAATTTTTTTTATTGTTTAAATAGAAAATAATTCCCGCAGTACGAAGTCAACAATAAATTGTCAGACAATTAATGTACTGTTATCCTTTAGTTTGCCATAAAGTTTTTTATTTGTCAATAAAATAGGAATTACTAACTAATTATTATTTATATTATATTATGTATATGTAATACTGTTATTATTTTTGAATTTAGCTTTTTACTAAAAACGGAGAGAGAGGGATTCGAACCCTCGGTAGCCGTAATGACTACGACACATTAGCAATGTGCTCCCTTCGGCCTCTCGGGCATCTCTCCTACGCTAGAAGAGTATAGCTGTAAATTGTAATTTGATCAATACTCGCTGAGACTAAGAGTTAGTCTCAGCGAATGATTTAATTTCTCGAATAAAAAATTAAATTGTTATTTAGAAGCTTTAAATTCTTCTTTGTACTCAGCAATAGCATTAACTAAAACTTCTTGAGCTTCTGGAGTTAATGCATTTGTTATTACCATTTATGATCTGCCGCTACTTGGTCAACAATACCATATTCTTTTGCATCTTTAGCTGATAAAAATTGATCACGATCTAAATCACGAGAAATTTTTTTTAATGGTTGACCTGTCTTTTCAGCATAAATACGACCAATTTGTTTACGAATACGAATTACTTCTTCCGATTCTGCTAGAACTTCCGATGCTTGACCTTGACTACCACCCTCTGGTTGGTGAATCATAATTCTAGAATGTGGTAAAGCAATACGTTTTCCACGATCACCACCAGCTAAAATGAATGAAGCCATTGACGCAGCTGTTCCAACACAAATTGTACTAACACCACATTTAATATAATTCATTGTATCGTAAACTGCGATACCACAAGTTACGGAACCACCTGGTGAATTAATATAAATGTAAATATCCTTACTTGCTTCTTCAGCATTTAAATAAAGCATAATACCAATTAATTGGTTTGCTAATTCATCATCTAATTGTTGACAAAGAAATAATAAACGTTCACGATACAATCTATTATATAAATCAACCCATTGCGCTGAGGACTCACCTGGTAAACGAAATGGTACTTTTGGTACACCAATTGGCATAAAAAATTTCCTCCATTATTAGAATTCACTACCTTGAAATTATGTTATAATTAATATAATAAAACGAAAAAGAAAAAAAGTAAAGAACAATTAAAAAATATTTGACAAATAAATTATGGGACTACCTTGGTACCGTGTACATACTGTTGTTTTAAATGATCCGGGACGTCTAATTGCAGTTCACTTAATGCATACATCCCTAGTATCTGGTTGGGCTGGCTCTATGGCTTTCTACGAATTAGCTGTATTTGACCCATCTGATCCTGTACTTAACCCAATGTGGCGTCAAGGCATGTTTGTATTACCATTCATGACACGTATTGGTGTAACACAATCTTGGGGTGGCTGGACTATTAGTGGTGAAACTTCTTCTAACCCAGGTATCTGGAGTTATGAAGGTGTTGCAGCAGCTCACATTGTATTATCTGGTTTATTATTTGCAGCTGCTATCTGGCACTGGGTTTACTGGGATTTAGAATTATTCCGTGATCCACGTACAGGTAACCCTGCTTTAGATTTACCAAAAATTTTCGGTATTCACTTATTCTTATCTGGTTTACTATGTTTTGGTTTTGGTGCATTCCACGTTACAGGTCTATTTGGTCCTGGTATTTGGGTATCTGACCCATATGGTTTAACTGGAAGTGTACAACCTGTATCTCCAGCATGGGGTCCTGAAGGCTTTGATCCTTATAACCCAAGCGGTGTAGCTTCTCACCACATTGCTGCAGGTGTATTAGGTGTTATTGCAGGTTTATTCCACTTATGTGTTCGCCCACCACAACGTCTATATAATGGTCTACGTATGGGTAACATTGAAACTGTACTATCTAGTAGTATCGCAGCAGTTTTCTGGGCAGCATTTGTTGTAGCAGGTACTATGTGGTATGGTTCCGCAACTACTCCAGTAGAATTATTTGGTCCAACTCGTTACCAATGGGATCAAGGCTTCTTCCAACAAGAAATTGAGAAACGTGTTCAAACTTCTCTAACATCTGGTAAGTCTTTATCTCAAGCTTGGAGTGAAATTCCAGAAAAATTAGCTTTCTACGATTACATTGGTAATAACCCAGCTAAAGGTGGTTTATTCCGTGCGGGTGCTATGAACAGTGGTGATGGTATTGCAGTAGGTTGGTTAGGCCACGCTGTATTCCGTGATAAAGCTGGTAATGAACTATTTGTTCGTCGTATGCCTACATTCTTCGAAACATTCCCTGTTGTTTTATTAGACAAAGATGGTGTTGTTCGTGCTGACGTTCCATTCCGTCGTGCAGAATCTCGTTACAGTATTGAACAAGTTGGTGTTTCCGTAACATTCTATGGTGGTGAGTTAGATGGTGTAAAATTTGATGACCCAACAACTGTTAAAAAATACGCACGTCGTTCTCAATTAGGTGAAATTTTTGAATTTGACCGTGCAACACTACAATCTGATGGTGTATTCCGTAGTAGTCCACGTGGTTGGTTTACTTTTGGTCACTTATCTTTTGCTTTACTATTCTTCTTTGGCCACATTTGGCACGGTGCTCGTACGATCTTCCGTGACGTTTTCGCAGGTATTGACCCTGACTTAGACGAACAAGTAGAATTTGGTGCATTCTTAAAATTAGGTGATACAACTACACGTCGTCAATCTGTGTAGAGAATATTTTCTAAATAATCAAATAGATATCATTTTCCATTGAATAAATGGAAAATGAATCTAACACTTTTAAACATTGAATCTTAATACGAAGTTATGGAAGCATTAGTATATACTTTCTTATTAATTGGTACATTAGGTATCATTTTCTTCTCGATTTTCTTCAGAGAACCGCCAAGAATTGAAAACTAGTTAATTTTTACTAGCTTCAGCTAAATTTATAAATTTAGCTTAACATTAATTATTTTCTCTACCAATTTATTGGTAGAGAAAAGTTCTATTTTTTTAGTCTTCATGTTCTTCAAATGGATCACGTAGATCTTTTGATGGTGGCCCAAAGCCAATGTAAACAGAATATCCTGTTACACTAATTAGAAGACACCAAAGAAAAATGGAAAAGAATAGAGCTGGACTTTCCATAAGTTATCTCCTCTGTTCATTTTATATAATATTTGTTTCGATTAAGAACTCAATCAATTTTGATTTTTCGTTCTGAATGATATTATTTATTATATCATAGGAAACAAATAGAAAAAATAAGAAAAAATTTCAAATAACTATGGCTACTGGAACTACAAAAGCTGCTTCCAAAGCAGGATCAGATACTGGATTAGTTACTGGTCTAGGTACTTTATTAAAACCATTAAATTCCGAATACGGTAAAGTTGCTCCAGGTTGGGGTACTACTGTTGTAATGGGTATTTTTATGGCACTATTTGCTGTATTCACAGTAATTCTTCTAGAAATTTACAACTCTTCTGTACTTCTAGATGATGTTACAATGAACTGGACAAGTATGGGTCGTTAATTATATTCAATTGATATTCTAGATACTTTTCGATTCAGAAAAGTATCTAGAATATTTTCTATCTTTTTGTACAAAAACATTGCTTCGTTTCCTGTTAATATAAAAACTATTTAGTCTATCTGAGTTTAAAAATAAAAAAAATTAAATTATAAAAATGAGCAAAGTTTACGATTGGTTTCAAGAACGTTTAGAAATCCAAGCGATTGCGGATGATATTTCTAGTAAATATGTACCACCTCACGTAAATATTTTCTACTGTATTGGTGGAATTACATTTACATGTTTTTTAGTTCAAGTAGCAACTGGTTTTGCTATGACTTTCTACTACCGTCCAACAGTAGCAGAAGCTTTTGCATCTGTTCAATATATTATGACAGATGTTAACTTCGGTTGGTTAATTCGTTCCATCCACCGCTGGTCTGCTAGTATGATGGTATTAATGATGATTTTACACGTATGTCGTGTATATCTAACAGGTGGTTTCAAACGTCCACGTGAATTAACATGGGTAACTGGTGTTACTATGGCAATTTGTACTTGTACTTTTGGTGTTACAGGTTACTCTCTTCCATGGGACCAAGTAGGTTACTGGGCTGTTAAAATTGTAACAGGTATTCCTGATGCAATCCCAGTAGTAGGTCCAAGTTTAGTTGAAATCCTTCGTGGTGGTGCAGGTGTAGGTCAAGCAACATTAACTCGTTTCTACAGTTTACACACATTTGTAATGCCTTTATTAACATCTGTATTCATGTTAATGCATTTCTTAATGATCCGTAAACAAGGTATTTCTGGTCCACTATAAACTATATTTAGTGAACTGATAATTTATTTATTAAAAAAATTTTAAAATAACATAAGGAGAGAATTATGGGCGTTATTAAAAAGCCAGATCTTTCTGATCCAGTATTACGTGCAAAATTAGCAAAAGGTATGGGTCACAACTACTATGGTGAGCCTGCATGGCCAAATGATCTATTATACATCTTCCCAGTTTGTATTTTAGGTACATTCTGTTGTCTTATTGGTTTATCCGTATTAGACCCAGCAGCTTCTGGTGAACCAGCAAACCCATTTGCAACACCGTTAGAAATTTTACCAGAATGGTATTTATACCCTTCTTTCCAATTATTACGTACAATTCCTAACAAACTATTAGGTGTATTATTAAACACTGCTATTCCATTAGGTTTAATGGCAATTCCATTTATTGAAAGTATTAACAAATTCCAAAACCCATTCCGTCGTCCGATTGCTATGACAGTTTTCTTATTCGGTACAGTTTTTGCAATTTACTTAGGTATTGGTGCTACATTACCTATTGATATTTCTTTAACATTAGGTCTATTTTAATTATTTATTCCTTTCTTCAAATCTGAAGAAAGGAATATATATACATTATTTGATAGTTACTTTACCACCAGCTTCTTCTAATTCTTTCTTAGCAGCTTCTGCTTCGTCTTTAGATACACCTTCTTTAACAGGTTTTGGTAAACTTGCTGTTAAATCTTTTGCTTCTTTTAGACCTAAGCTTGTTAAACTACGAATAACTTTTAAAACAGCTACACGTTTAGCAGCATCAACGTCTTCTAGAATAACATCAAAATTTGTTTTTTCTTCAGCGGCAGCAGCATCACCACCAGCACCGCCAGCCATCATTACCATACCACCACCAGCAGGTGCAGATGCATCAACACCAAATGTTTCTTCAATTTCTTTAACTAATTCAGCAGCTTCTAATAATGTTAATGTTTTTAGCTTGTCAATGATTTCTTGTGTGTTAGACATAGTAAGATTCCTTTAATTGATATAATTGAATTTTTCTTTTGATAAAAAAATAAGATTTTTTGTAATTTATTATTACAAAGCTGATTATTTAATCAGAATACAAAGTTAAAAATAAAAATACTATTAATATTAACGTTTTGAGAATTGTGGAGCTTTACGCGCTTTCTTTAAACCATATTTCTTTCTTTCTTTAACACGAGGGTCTCTTGTTAATAAACCTTTAGGTTTTAGAATACTACGAAAACTACTATCAACAGTAGCTAATGCACGTGTAATACCTAATTGAATTGCACCAGCTTGACCAGTAATACCACCGCCAGAAACTGTAACATCAATATTATAATTTGTTTGTAAACCTAATACTTCAAGTGGAGCTTGAATTTGGTAAAGTAATGCAGGGCTTGCTTGAAGGTATTCATTAATTGGTTGATTATTAATTGTAATAAGACCTTCCCCTGGTGATAATTTTACTTGTGCAACCGCGGATTTACGTCGTCCGATTGTATAGATAACATTATCCATTTTTTATTCCTTGTTATTTTTGATAATTTACTTGGTTATTAAAAATAATATCGAAAAAATTCGATACTTGAATTTTAGTAAGAATGAATTAATTAATTTTTTTGTTGATCTTGGAAACCAAACTGATCTAAGATTTTTTTGATATCTAAAATAGCTTGTTGTGGAAGCGTGTTTTGAAACGAATGTAAATCAACAAAAATTAAATCACCTATTGTATGAATATTTTGTGTCTTTAAAAAAGCAAAAGTTTGTAAATCAAGATTAAAATTAGCAAGATCTAATGAACATAATCGTTTTTTTAAACTTGCTGTAAAAGTAATATTTCTACCTAAAAAATTTTGATATTCTGTTTGAGCATCAAATTGAGTTGTTTCATTACTTAATTCATTTTCTTGAAAATTTTGTAATGGATTAAAAATTAATGAATTAAATAAAGTTTGTGTTTTTTTAAGACTTAATTTTAATGCCTGAGTTGGATGAACACTTCCATTAGTTTTAACTTCTAAAATTAATTGTTCAGAATTTGTATCATTGTAGGATGATTCAATTTTATAATTAACTTGATGTACAGGATTAAAAGGTGCATTTAATAAAAATAAACCTAATTCACTTGGATCAATTTTAAAAAATGATTTTCCTTTTTTACCATAACCCGCAATTAATTGAATTGATAAACTACCTTCTTCATTGATTGTACCAATATATTGTTCTGGATCAACTAAAGAAATATTTTCAGAAAATTTAATGTCTTTCGCTCGAATAATAGTTGGTCCAACAACATTTAAAAAACCAAGAATAGGTTCTTCAAAATCCTGATCTGATTGTAATACAATTTGTCGTAAGTTTAATAATAAATCAAGTGTTGATTCTCTAACTCCAGGTAAGGACGAATATTCATGTGGTACCAAAGTTCCATTTCCTAGTTGAATCTTTGCTGCAACAATTGAAAGTGTTTTTAAATCAGATAATAGTACTCGTCTTAATACATTTCCAATAGTTAGTCCATGTCCTTCTGGAATAGGCCCAATTTGAAATCTTGCATATAAAGAAGTTGGATTTTCAACACGTGAATCTATACATAGAATAAATGGAATTTGAGACATAAAAGTTATACGCGACGTTTTTTCGGTGGGCGACATCCATTATGTGGAATAGATGTGATATCACGAATCAAAGTAATATCTAAGCCTGCTTCTTGTAATCCACGAATAGCCGTTTCACGACCTGGGCCCGGACCATTTACAAATACTTGTGCTTCTTTTAATCCATTTTCCATAGCAGATTTTGCAGCAGCTTCAGCAGCTGTTTTCGCTGCGAATGGTGTACCTTTACGAGCACCTTTAAATCCACAAGCTCCTGCAGCAGACCATGCGATTACATCACCATTTGGACTACTTACTGTAACAATAGTATTATTAAAAGACGCTTGAATGTTTACAATACCACGTGGAATTTTTTTCTTAATTCGACGTGCACTTGTTTTCTTTAATTGTTTTGCCATAAATTATCCTATTTTAATTAATTTTTTAAAACAATTTTTAATTTAAAATGTTTTATCCTTGACGTTGTTTATGTTTCGGATTAGAACAAATAACTAAAATTTTTTGTCCGCGTTTAATTAAACGACATTTCGAACAAATCTTCTTTACAGAGGATCTTACTTTCATAATTTTTTTAGATTTTTACTTTTTAAATTATTGATCCGCAAAGTTTTTTTCGCAAAATATTTACTTCATCAATCCTGGTCTACGAATGAATAAATTATTACGAAACTCCTTGTTTACCACGATAAATAATGCGACCACGAGTTAAATCATATGGACTTAATTCGACAGTTACACAATCGCCTAATACAATGCGAATTGAATTACGACGAATTTTTCCAGAAATATGTGCTAAAACTTGGAAACCATTTTCTAGTTTTACACGAAACATTCCATTTGATAAACAATTAGTAATTGTACCTTGCATTTCAATTAGGTTTTGGTTTGCTGGATTCAAATTTTTCTCCTAAAACAACCCAATTACCAAATTGAGCAAATTAATTCACCACCAACTTTTAATTGACGAGCTTGACGATCAGTCATAATACCGGAAGATGTTGAAATAATTAAAACACCCATCCCACCTAAAATACGTGGTAAATCTTTCGAATTTGAATAAAGACGACGACCAGGTTTACTTAAACGCTTAAGATTTGTAATACAAGAACGTTGTTCACGACCTTTATATTTTAATTTAATAATAATTTCTGTCTCTTGAACTTGATAAGATTCAATAAATCCTTCTAGTTGGAAAAGTTTTGTAATTTCCACATTACCTTTTGTAAATGGAACACTAACACGTTGGCTTTTTACTAATGTAGCATTGCGAATTCGTGTTAAAAAATCACTAATAGTATCGGTAACCATATATATTAATTGATATTTTATTTAGTTTTTAAATGGCATTCCTAATGCTTGAAGCAATGATTTTGCTTCTTCATCTTTTCGTGCTGTTGTAATAATGGAAATGTCCATCCCTGTAATTTGATTAATTTGATCGTAATCAATTTCTGGGAACATTAATTGTTCTTCTAAACCAATACTGTAATTTCCATGACCATCAAAACTTTTTACGCTGATGCCTTGAAAATCACGAATACGTGGTAATGCTAGATTGATTAAACGATCTAAAAATGCATACATACGGTCACCACGTAATGTAACAGAAATACCAATTGGCATATTTTCACGAACTTTAAAACTTGCAATTGCTTTTTTCGAACGTTTGATAATACCACGTTGACCAGAAATAATACTTAATTCTTCGAAACAAGAATCTAAAAATTTGGAGTTTTGTGATGCTTCTCCAATCCCACGGTTAATTACAATTTTTTTAACAGTTGGAATTTCATGCATATTTTGAAAGTTGTGCTTTTGTTTTAATTCAGGAACAACTTTTTCTAAATAATATTGTTTTAATCTTTGAGTCATAATTATACGAGATTGTTTTTGACTTCCATTGAAAAAATCAGTCAATCGAAATTTTATAAAACTTCAGGAGCTAAAGAAATAATTTTTGTAAAATTCTTTTCACGTAACTCTCTAGCAACTGGTCCAAAAACACGTGTCCCACGTGGATTGCCGTCTTTGTTAATAATAACAGCTGCATTATCATCAAAGCGAACAAAACTTCCGTTTGTTCTTTTCACACCACCTTTTGTTCGAACAATAACAGCACGAACTTTGTCAGATTTTTTTACTGGCATGTTTGGTAATGCGTCTTTAACAACAGCTACAATTGTATCACCGATATTTCCTTGGCCTTTACCAAGAACCTGAATACACATTAGTTGCTTAGCACCAGTGTTATCAGCAACATTTAAATATGTTTGTAATTGAATCATAGTTTTTTCTACTTTTTAATACATTTTGTTTTAAATGGCATTTTATAAGAAGCAATACGAAGTGCTTCTCTTGCAGTAGTTTCAGGAACACCCATAATTTCATAGATAACTTTCCCTGGTTTTACTACCGCTGCCCAGTATTCAGGAGCACCTTTACCAGAACCCATTCGAGTATCCGCTGGACGTGCAGTTACTGCTTTATCAGGAAATACACGAATCCATAATTTCCCGGTTTTACGAACATATCGTGTTAAAACACGACGACCAGCTTCGATTTGGCGAGATGTTAACCAATGTGGTTCTAATGCTTGTAACCCATATTCACCATAAACAATAGTGTTACCACGAGTAGCAGTACCACGGAAATGTCCACGATGTGGTTTTCTAAATTTTGTTCGCTTCGGACTTAACATAAAAATTTTCTCCTATTTGAAATTTAAACTTTTTCACCACGGAATAGCCAAACTTTAATACCTAAAATTCCATAAATTGTTTGTGCTGTTCTGTAGGAATAATCAATATCAGCACGTAATGTTTGTAATGGTACACGACCCTCACGAATCCATTCAGTTCGTGCAATTTCAGCACCATTTAAACGACCTGAGATTTCAATTTTTACACCTGGAATTTTTGCACGTTGAACACGTTGAACACCTTGTCTCATCGCTCTTCTAAACGGTGCACGTTTTTCTAATTGCTCTACAAGGAAGTCTGCTAAGTAATCCGCTTCTGCATTTGGATTTGTTAATTCATGAATATGTAAAGCAATTTTTGGTTTTACAGAATTTTGTTTGTCTAAATTTGGATACATAGATCGTTTCCAAGAACGATTACGGAAACTCATTAGTTTTTGTTCTAATTTTGTGCGTAATTGCTCTAATCCATTACTATTTTTTCCAATAAATACACCTGGTTTAATAGCTTGAATATTAATGTGAATTTGATCAAGTTTTCTTTCAATTTCAATATCCATAATGCCAGCTTCAGCATATGCTTTTTGTAGAGTATTACGAATAAAATGGTCTTCTAAAATATTTTCCGCATACGTTTTTGATGATGCATACCATTTTGAACGATGCGTTTGTGTGATTCCAATTCGTAGACCTAAAGGGTGTACTTTTTGTCCCATATTAAAAAATTTCCTTATACTAAATAAATTTAATTAAACTTAACAAGCAAAAATTAACGTTTTGCTTTCTTATCTTTTTTAACGTGTCCTCGAAATGTACGAGTTAGTGCGAATTCGCCTAATTTATGACCAACCATTTGGTCAGTAATGAAAACAGGAATATGTTCACGACCATTATGAACAGCAATTGTATGACCAATCATAATCGGAACAATTGTAGAAGAACGAGACCATGTTGTAATTGTTTTCTTTTGGCCTTTTTCATTTAAATCTTGTAATTTTGTTAATAAATGCGTAGCGACAAATGGTCCTTTTTTTAATGAACGTGGCATTTTTTTTCTCCATTTGATTTTAATAATTTTCTAACTATTTATTTTTAAAAGTAGAAAATTTGAATAAATAAATTTTTAAAATTTTTAAACTTAGTTAGCTCGTTTTAGAATTAAAGTATCACTATAACGTTTTTTAGCACGTGTTTTTTGTCCTAATGCTGGTTTACCCCATGGACTTACTGGTTTCGAACGACCAATTGGTGCACGACCTTCACCACCACCATGTGGGTGATCGCATGGGTTCATAACACTACCACGAACATGTGGGCGACGTCCTAACCAACGTGTACGTCCCGCTTTACCTAATCGTAAGTTAATTGCCTCAACATTACCAACTACACCAACAGTTGCCCAACAGTTTTTGTGAACTAAACGAATTTCACCCGAAGCTAATTTCAGTGTTACATACTCACCTTCTTTTGCTACTAATTGTGCAAAAGCACCAGCTGCACGAGCAATTTTACCACCGGAGCCTGGTTGGATTTCAATATTGTGAACTGCTGTACCTAAAGGCATGTTGCATAATGGTAAGTGGTTTCCAGATTGAATTGGTGCATAAAAATCACTAATAACTGTGTTTCCTACTTCTAATCCACGAGGTTGTAGAATATATGCTTTATCACCATTTGTATAATGAATTAAAGCAATACGAGCATTACGGTTTGGATCGTATTCAATTGCTTTTACAATTGCTTTAAGGCCAATATTTTGGCGTGTAAAATCAATCATACGATATAAACGCTTGTGACCACCACCACGGTGACGAGATGTAATTACACCACGATTATTACGTCCTTTAGCTCGATGATGTGCTTTTACTAATGTACTCTCTGGTTTTGTTTTTGTTAATTCTTCAAAATTAGAGACTGAACGATTTCGAGTTGCAGGTGTCATTGCACGGTAAAATCTAATTCCCATAATTATTACTCACTTTTTTTTATTAATTTTTAACTTATGTTTGAAAAAACAAACTGATTGAAAAAAGAATATATTAGAATTGAAAATTCAATTAATTTTTATGAATATTTTTATAAAAATTAACGATTTTCAAATTCTAAGATTCACTTGGAATTAATTGAATCGTTTGTCCAGCTTTAATTGTAACAATAGCTCTTTTGTATTGTGTTTTTGCACCTTGATACATACCTAAACGTTTTTTACGACGTGGTGGACGGTGTGTATTAACCCCAACAACATTTACTTTAAATGCTGATTCAATAAAATTCTTAATTTGTGGTTTTGTTAATTTTGGATCCACATCAAATGTATATTGGTTATTTTCGATTAAACGAACCGACTTTTCTGTTAAGATCGGACGTTTTACTAAATCAATCATCATAACTCTTAATCTCCTATATTAATTAGACTTATGTTTTCTTTATTTTTTAAGAAAACTACTAATTCTTATTTGCTAAATAGTCCAATATTAAAGCACTTTTTGCTTTTAGGAATAGTTTTTTTTAGTAGTTATTCGAATTTGTTAAAAGAAAACTGAAAAGTGTGTCTGATACTATTTTCAATTTCTTTGTATTTTAAAAGATTCTGATTACTTTTCAAATCAAATTTAATTTGATTTGAAAGGAAATAAAGAGCAATCTGTGAATCATTTATTTTTATTATTCGTTATTTAATCCCTGTTTTATAGATGTAAATTAATTGTAAAAGGTTTATTCAATCATCTTATGATATGTTACTACAGTAGATGGTGATAAACGATTTAAATATCTAAAAATCCAATATTTAAAAGCTGTATCTAATAACACAGGAAATGTTGCTACACATAAAAATACAAAATCTTCATTTTGTGGCAGAGCAAAATGATCTAAAAGAGATTGAATAAAAATTTCCCAACCTTTCGGTGAATGAAATCCAACTAATAGATCTGTTAATAAAATAATAAAAAATGATTTTGTTGTATCGCCAAGACTATATAAAATTTCACTTAAAAAAGCTTTTAAAATTGAAATTTCGCGACGGTAAATATTAATTAAGATTATTAAAATTGCGATTGTAAAGAAATCACCAATTAAGTTACATAATAAGGTAATACTTTGTTGATTATAGGTTTTTGCAATTAAAAGCATTTCAGCTTCAATTTTTTTATTTTGTAAAAATTCAATATTTTCAACTTCTTTTTTTTCATTATTATTATCCAAAATTGAAGTTGGAAAATTATTATTACAAATTAAATCATTTTGTTTACAATCTGTTATTTCATTAATAATTGAATTGTTAACTGAATTTGTTATTACATTTTTACCAAGCAATTCATCCGATTTATTTAGAAATTGAACTAATTGTTCAAAATAAATTTTATCTTCAAAATTTTTTAATTCATTTAAAGCTTTTTTTTCTTGTTGCTGATTCAAGAAAAAATCAGAATTATATTTATTCCAACTATACGAAATCATTGGTTCTAATAGAATCCCTTTAATGAAATGTGTTAAAACAATAGGGACAAAAATAAAAATCAATAATGCTTTAAATGAAGTCCAAATTTGTTTTCGAGATAATTGAAATTCTTGAATATAACGATCTTCCGCAGTTAAATTTAATTCATCAAAAAATCGTTCAATTGTTCTTGGAATCGAACGAGGAATTAATCGAGTTTGACGATATTCAATTGTAGGAACTTTTTTTTGATTAGAAGAATTTAATAATTTTAATGAATTATCTAAATAGTCTTCAATTTGTTCAATTTTAAAAATGGATTCTTCAATAATTGCATTCAACTCAATAAAAATTTCTTCAATTTTTTCAATAGAAGCAAATAAATTTTTATTAGTGTCGAAATTTAAAACTTGATTTGAAAAATCTTTTTTCTGAATCTCTTCGTTAGTAGGCGAAGTTATTAACGCGGGTTGATAACAAATTAATTTTAATAATTTTTGATTAAAATCTAACGATTGTTTTTTTGTTTTTAATTCAAAGAGTAAGGAATCAATTGAATTTTGATCCATTGGAGGTGTTTTAAAAAAAGAATCAGAATCAGATTTTGGAAACATTGCTACCATAGATACAATTGTATCTAGTTCTTTTTGAATTTTTTTTAAATTTGTTTCAATTTTAATTATTCCTTTTTCACGAATATTAAGCAAAATGGACATGAATTCATCCTTAAAATCTATTACTATCGTGTTAACTAAGAATTCGTTTCTTGTTGAAAAAATACTTAATAAATTGCTTTATTATTGTTAACAAATTATTAAAAATTATTGATATTTTATTAATTGATTATAAATCTAATTTGAGTTCTTCTTAAATAGTTTATTTAAGAAGAAATCTCAAATTGATTTTAAATAAAAAGTTTACAATGTATATTAAAATTTAAAGTCCTTCTAATGGTACTTGTAAAAATTTTGCTAATTCAGCACCTTCTGTTTCAATTTCTTCAATTGTTAAAGGGTTTCCAATTCTTGTTAACGGAATTTCACGTTGACCTTTTAAACAAAGATAAATAACACGTTTTGGATTAACACCATCTTTAACAGAAATTTGAATACTTTGAACTTCCTCAAAATCATAAGTTAAATCAATTTTACGATTTTTTCCAGGAAAGCCCCAACGAAAAATACGAATTTTACCAGTTTTTTTGTTAAATTCATTAAAACCTTCACCAATAGACCAGAGAATAGTAAAGTAAGTATATAAACTAAAAATCATTCCTAATGTACCATAGAAACACATAACTAAACCTTGTGGAAAGAACAAAATTGATTCAGCGTGAATAAATGGTAAAAGGTTTTTTTCAAAAAAACTTGAAATACCTGTCAAGAAAAAGCTTAATCCACCAAGTCCTGTAACTACTCCCCAAATATAATTACTTAGTCGACGTGACCCAATAATTTTTTCATATTTAATAGAGTTATCTTGTTGTGTAAATTGATCGATTTCATTAGTTATCATAGATTATGGAAAAGTTTATATGTTTTATTTAATATCTAAATCAAATTTTTCTTTTAATCGAGTTGCTTTACCTACACGATCACGAAGGTAGTATAATTTAGAACGACGAACTTTAGATCGACGTAGAACTTCAATGGTTTTAATAAATGGGGAGTGAATTGGAAAAACACGCTCAATTCCAACACCTTGGAAAATACGACGAACTGTAATTGTTTTATTTAATTGACCGTTAGCCATCGCAATAACAGTACCTTGATAATTTTGAATACGTTGTTTATTACCTTCTTGAATTAAAGTACCAATACGTACTGTATCACCAACACTAATTTTTGGTAAATCTGTTTTTAATTGTTCGTTTTCAATTGATTTAACAATTTCTTGCAATTTCATATTTAAATCCTTTTTTTTTAAGGAACTATTTTTTAATTAATTAAAAATATATGCCTTAAATTTTTTTAGTATGAATCTATTTAATTATTTTTATATTTTGTTACTGAGTAAATACTCAGTAACAAAATATGTTAAAAAAGAAAGATTCTATTTTAAAATTTCAGATACAACACCAGCACCTACAGTACGACCACCTTCGCGAATTGCAAAACGCATACCTTTTTCAATTGCGATTGGTTGAATTAATTCTACAACCATTTTAACACGGTCACCTGGCATTACCATTTGTGCTTCTTCACCTTCATCAGATAAGAAAGATTCGATTTTACCAGTTACATCTGTTGTACGTACATAGAATTGTGGACGGTAGCCTGGGAAGAATGGTGTGTGACGACCACCTTCTTCTTTTGTTAATACATAAACTTGAGCTTCAAATTTTGTGTGTGGAGTAATTGCACCTGGTTTAGATAAAACCATACCACGTTGAATATCAGCTTTTTGTACACCACGTAATAAGATACCTACGTTATCACCAGCAACACTTTCTTCTAATGTTTTTTGGAACATTTCCAGACCTGTTACTGTTGTCTCTGTTGTATCTTGTAAACCAACTAATTCTACAGTGTCACCAACTTTAACCAGACCACGTTCTACACGACCTGTAGCAACAGTACCACGACCTGTAATAGAGAATACGTCTTCAACAGCCATTAAGAATGGTTTGTCTGTTTCACGTTCCGGTGTTGGAATATATTCATCTACTGTGTCCATTAGAGTTAAGATTTTATCAACCCAGTCATTTTCACCTTTTTTAATATTTTCGTTTGCAATAATTGCTTCCAGAGCCATTAATGCAGAACCACGAACAATTGGGATATCATCACCAGGGAATTCATAAGCATCTAATGTTTCACGAATTTCTAGTTCAACTAATTCTAGAAGTTCAGCATCATCTACCATGTCTTCTTTGTTTAAGAAAACAACAATGTTTGGTACACCAACTTGTTTAGCTAGTAGAATGTGTTCTTTTGTTTGTGGCATAGGACCATCAGAACCGGATACTACTAAAATAGCACCATCCATTTGTGCAGCACCAGTAATCATGTTTTTAACATAATCAGCGTGCCCTGGACAATCTACGTGTGCATAGTGACGTGTTTCTGTTTCGTATTCTACGTGAGCAGTGTTAATAGTAATACCACGTGCTTTTTCTTCTGGTGCAGAATCAATTTCATCATATTTTTTACCACCAGTAGCACCACTTGTAGCAGATAATGCCATTGTAATAGCGGCTGTTAATGTTGTTTTACCGTGGTCTACGTGACCAATTGTACCAATATTTACGTGTGGTTTTTTACGTTCAAATTTTTCGCGTGCCATAAAAATTATTTATTATTTTAAAATTTTATTGTTAATGTTGTCTATTAAAAAACGGTTATTGTTTGATAAACAAACATTTAAATTTTTGCATTAGTATTATAGTTTAATACTAAAATATTTTGTTTTGAATCCTAAAAACTAGGTATCCAACTATTACAATAGCAAGAATTGACTTATCTATTCAAGCCCTAAAAACGATATTTCGCAAAGGCTTTGTTTGCTTCCGCCATTTTGTGAACTTCGTCACGTTTACGAATAGCATTTCCTAAGTTTTTTGCTGCATCCATTAATTCATTTTTGAATTTTGCTGCCATAGTGCGGCCTGGACGAGCAGCACTTGCGGCTAAAATCCAGCTAATTGCTAAAACAGTACCACGTTCAGGATGAACTTCTAATGGTACTTGGTAGTTAGATCCACCAATACGACGGGATTTAACTTCAACTACAGGTGTTACATTACGAATTGCCTGCTCTAAAATTTTGATTGGATCTTCTTGTGTTGTTTCACCAATCTCTTCTAGAACTTGATACATAATTCGGTAAGCAATACTTTTTTTACCTTGTTTCATTAAACGGTTTACAACCATCTCAACTAAACGACTATCGTATACAGGATCTGGAGAAACAACACGCTTAACGGCTTTACGACGACGAGACATTTATTTTTTCCTATTATTTTTTCTCTGTTTTACCTTTTTTCGCACCATATTTGGAACGACTTTGATTACGGTCTTGTACACCCGCAGTATCTAATGTACCACGAACAATGTGATAACGAACACCTGGAAGGTCTTTTACACGACCACCACGTACTAAAACAACAGAGTGTTCTTGTAAATTGTGTCCGATTCCTGGAATGTAAGCAGTTACTTCAAATCCAGATGTTAAACGAACACGAGCAACTTTTCGAAGTGCAGAGTTAGGTTTTTTTGGTGTTGTAGTATAAACACGTGTACATACTCCTCGTCTTTGTGGACAAGAAACTAAAGCTGGTGATTTTGTTTTAGTTGTTTGTTTTGCACGAGCAGCTTTTACTAGTTGTTGAATTGTAGGCATAAAAAAAATTAAAAGCTATTTTTGTAAGTTGTTCAATTTAGATTACTTTTAAAATTATTTGAATGTATTTTAAAAAATAATGGATAGTTTATACTTATCATTATAAATAAATTTTGAATTTGCGAAATAGAATAAAATATAAGAATCAAAGGATTTAATAATAAAATTATATTAAACGAATTTAATCCTTCCATTTAATTAAATGGAAGGATTAACAATTTCTTTAAAAAGCTAAAATTAAAGAATCTGGGAAGTAACGGTTAACTTCAATTAATAAACCTGCAATAAAGCTTACTGTAACAATTGTTAAAACAGGAGCTGTAGATAAATAAGTTGTAAAATTTTTCATTTCTCAACCTTCAATTTTTTTTTATACTATTATTATTTAATGATAGCTATATTTCTCAAAAAATCCAATTTTTGTTAAATCTTTTTCTTTTTTTACTCTTGCATTCTTATTAAGAAACCGCTATCCTCTACTGAGAAGATTAATCGGGATGTAGCGCAGTCTGGTAGCGCTCTTGTTTTGGGAACAAGAGGTCGCAGGTTCGAATCCTGTCATCCCGATAGAATATTAATATTTTCAACGTCCTTAGTTCAGTTGGTAGAACGTTGGTTTCCAAAACCAAATGTCGTGGGTTCAAGTCCTACAGGACGTGATTTTAGAGATCATGGCAGTTAACTTTTTTATTATGATATTAATTGGGCAATTTTCTTCTTTTAGTATTTTATTAGCGGGAGCAGGATTTGAACCTGCGACCTCAAGATTATGAGCCTTGCGAGCTACCAGGCTGCTCTATCCCGCAATTTTTATCACTAATTTATTATAGCAGATTTTTTTGGTTATTACTACCGAAATATAAACTTATTTTTTCTATTAATAAAATATTTTTTAGTATTTTTCAATACTAAAAAAATAAATATCTAATTGCATTCTTCTATTACCATTGCAAAAGGCTAAACCAAATGTTAAACTTGATTGGTAGTAAGTAATTAAAAAAAAAGGAGAAAAAGATGACTCGTGTAAAACGTGGTTTCGTCGCTCAACGTCGTCGTAAGAAGATTTTAAACCGAACTGAAGGTTTTATTGGCTCTTCCAATCGCCTATTTAGACCAGCAAATGAACGTTATATTAAAGCATTAACATTTGCAACTCGTGATCGTAAAACAAAAAAACGTGAATTCCGTTCTTTATGGATTACTCGTTTAAACGCTACAGTAAATGAATATGGTATGAACTATTCAGAATTTACAGCAAAATGTAAAGAAAAAAATATTATTTTAAATAGAAAAGTATTATCTCAAATTGCAATTCGAGATTCTGTAGCTTTTGATAAATTAATTAAACAAATTTCCTAAATTAATATTATTAGTGATTATGAAAAATAACAAAGGATTACGTTTACTAATTCCACAACCAGGTGATTCTCAATTAACACCAACAACAGTTGATTACAAAAACATTATTTTATTACGTCAGTATATTAGTGCTGAAGGAAAAATTTTTCCAAGACGTATTACCCGCTTAACTGCTAAAGAACAACGATGGGTAGCTCGTGCAATTAAACAAGCTCGTATTATGGGCTTATTACCTTTTGTTAATAAACGTGCGTAAAAAACAAAAAAGGATTTAAATATGGCAAAAAAAGCAATGATTGAACGCGAACGTAAAAGAAAACATTTAGTAAATAAATATCGCGAACAACGTTCAACGTTAAAAAACCAGTTTCAAGAAGCAGAAACATTACAAGAAAAATTAGCTATTCATGCTCAATTACAAAAATTACCACGTAATAGTTCAGCAGTACGTTTACACAATCGCTGTATGTTAACTGGTCGACCAAAAGGATATTTCCGTGACTTTGGTTTATCACGTCATACATTACGTGAAATGGCACATAACTGTTTATTACCAGGTGTTACAAAATCTAGTTGGTAAACTTATTATGCATTATTCAATGACAAAATTTAAATTTTGTCATTGAAAAGATTACTATTAGAATTCACTACTTGACTTTTACTGAAAAAAAAGTTATCTTGTTAAAAAGAAAAAGCCCCCATCGTCTAGTGGCCTAGGACATTTCCCTTTCACGGAAGAAACAGGGATTCGAATTCCCTTGGGGGTAATTTAAAATCATCAAATAGTGTATCATCTCACTATTTGATAAATCTTATAACTTCGAATCATTCATCTCAAATAACATAGAAACTATCTCTTTTTTAAAATGATTATTATCATTGTTTTTATTGAATAATCATTTCACTACTAAATAGTAGTGAAATGAAGAATTATTAACCGAATTTACCAGAAGTAGATGCGATTAAGAATGCTGCGTAAGTTAGAACAAATCCTGCAGAGAAGTGAGTTAAACCTACAAGACGAGCTTGTACGATAGATAACGCTACTGGTTTGTCTTTCCAACGAACAAAGTTAGCTAATGGAGTACGTTCGTGTGCCCATGCTAATGTTTCAATTAATTCTTGCCAGTAACCACGCCAAGAAATTAAGAACATGAAACCAGTTGCATAGATTAAGTGACCAAATAAGAACATCCATGCCCAAACAGATAAACTGTTCATACCAAATGGGTTATAACCATTAATTAGTTGAGAAGAGTTTAACCATAAGTAGTCACGTAACCAACCCATTAAGTAAGTAGAAGATTCGTTGAATTGGTTTACGTTACCTTGCCAGATACCTAAGTGTTTCCAGTGCCAGTAGAATGTAACCCAACCAATAGTGTTTAACATCCAGAATACTGCTAAGTAGAACGCATCCCATGCAGAGATATCACAAGTACCACCACGGCCTGGACCATCACAAGGGAAACTGTAACCAAAGTCTTTCTTATCTGGCATTAATTTAGAACCACGTGCATCTAAAGCACCTTTTACTAAAATTAATGTTGTTGTGTGTAAACCTAATGCAATTGCGTGGTGAACTAAGAAATCACCAGGGCCAATAGTTAAGAATAAAGAGTTGCTGTTGCTATTAATAGCTTCTAACCAACCAGGTAACCATAAACCTTTACTTGCTGCACTTGCAATACTTCCTTGAGAGGATAATAAAACATCAAAGCCGTATAGAGTTTTACCTTGTGCTGCTTGAATCCATTGTGCAAACACTGGTTCAATTAAGATTTGTTTTTCTGGAGTACCAAAAGCTAGCATTACGTCATTGTGAACATATAAACCTAGAGTGTGGAAACCTAAGAATAAAGATACCCAACTTAAGTGAGAAATAACCGCTTCTTTGTGTTCTAGCATACGTGCTAAAACATTACCTTTATTTTGTTCTGGATCGTAATCACGAATAAAGAAGATTGCACCGTGAGCAAATGCACCACACATAATAAAACCAGCAATGTATTGGTGGTGTGTGTATAATGCAGCTTGTGTAGTGAAATCTTGTGCTAAGAACGCATAAGGTGGTAAAGAATACATGTGTTGAGCAACCATGGAACAAATTGTACCTACGGACGCTAATGCAATACCTAATTGGAAATGTAGGGAGTTGTTTAACGTATCGTAAATTCCAACGTGACCTGCACCTAAGCCACCAGCAGGTGGTTGGTGTGCTTCTAAAATTTCTTTCATGCTGTGACCAATACCAAAGTTAGTACGGTACATGTGACCAGCAATAATGAATACACAAGCAATAGCTAAATGGTGGTGTGCCATGTCTGTTAACCATAAACCTTGTGTTTGTGGGTGGAAACCACCTAAGAATGTTAAAATTGCTGTACCAGCACCAGTAGATGTACCAAAGATGTGTCCTGCAGTATCAGGGTTTGCTGCATATGCAGCCCAATCGCCTGTGAAGAATGGACCTAAACCTTGTGGGTGAGGTAATGTTGTTAAGAAGTTAGACCAGTTTACAGTTTGACCACGAGAAGCTGGAATTGCTACGTGTACTAAGTGGCCAGTCCAAGCTAAAGAACTTACACCGAATAAACCAGATAAGTGGTGGTTTAAACGAGATTCAGCATTTTTAAACCAAGATAGAGATGGTTGGAATTTAGGTTGTAAATGTAACCAACCCGCAAATAAGAATACACCAGCTAATAAAGATAAGAATAAAGAACCTGTGTATAATTCTTGATTTGTACGCATACCAATTGTGTACCACCATTGGTAAACACCAGATGTAGCAATGTTTACAGGACCACTAGCTCCACCACGTGTGTAAGCCTCAACCGCTGGTTGACCAAAGTGTGGATCCCAAATTGCGTGAGCAATTGGTCGTACATGTAATGGATCTTTTACCCATTGTTCAAAATTACCTTGCCAAGCTACATGGAATAAATTTCCAGATGTCCATAAGAAAATGATAGCTAATTGGCCAAAATGAGAAGCAAAGATTTTTTGATACAGAGCTTCTTCTGTCATGCCATCATGACTTTCGAAATCATGTGCAGTTGCGATACCGAACCAAATACGGCGAGTTGTCGGATCTTGTGCAAGGCCTTGGCTAAACTTTGGAAACTTAGTTGCCATAAGAATAAACCTCCTTGAGATTCTTTTTAAATGTTTCTTCAATTGATATTTGTTCGATAAAACAATTATCGAACTTACGTAATTTTAGGTTTCATTATTTGTGAAACCTAAAACTACAAAAGTTGATATCTCAACTTTTTTTTAAATTTGAAAAATTTAAAACTAATAAACAAAATACACTTTTTGGTGTCTTTTTAGCCTACCGCAATAATACGTGCTAAGAAGAATGACCATGTAGTTGCAATACCACCTAAAAGATAGTGAGCTACACCTACTGCACGACCTTGTGTAATACTTAATGCACGAGGTTGAATAGCTGGAGCTACTTTTAGTTTGTTGTGTGCCCATACAATGGATTCAATCAGTTCTTGCCAGTAACCACGACCACTGAATAAGAACATTAAACTAAATGCCCATACGAAGTGAGCACCTAAGAAAATTAGACCGTATGCAGATAGTGCAGAACCGTAAGATTGAATTACTTGAGAAGATTGTGCCCATAAGAAGTCACGTAACCAACCGTTGATTGTGTTTGCACTTTGACCAAAGTTACCACCAGTAATGTGAGATACAGCGTTACCGCTTACAGTACCCCAAACATCAGATTGCATTTTCCAACTGAAGTGGAAAATAACGATGGATAAGGAGTTGTACATCCAGAATAGACCTAAGAATACGTGGTCCCAAGCGGAAACTTGACAAGTACCACCACGACCTGGACCATCACAAGGGAAACGGAAACCTAAGTTTGCCTTGTCTGGAATTAGACGAGAACTACGAGCAAATAGAACACCTTTTAATAAAATTAAAACAGTAACGTGAATAGTAAACGCGTGAATATGGTGTACCATAAAGTCTGCTGTTCCTAAAGAAATTGGCATCATTGCTACTTTACCACCAACAGCAACGATATCACCACCCCAAGATGGACTAGTTGCTAAACCAGCATTTGGAGCTGTTAATTGTGGTGCTAAGAAGTGTGTGTTTTGTACCCATTGAGCAAAAACAGGTTGTAGCTGAATTGCTTTATCAGAGAACATATCTTCTGGACGACCTAATGCAGACATTGTATCGTTGTGAATGTATAAACCAAAACTGTGGAAACCTAAGAAAATACATACCCAGTTTAAGTGAGAAATAATCGCATCACGGTGACGGATTACTCGATCTAATAGGTTGTTGTAGTTGTTAGTTGGATCATAATCACGAACCATGAAAATTGCTGCGTGTGCAGCTGCACCAGTAATACAGAAACCACCAATCCACATATGGTGTGTGAATAAGGATAGTTGTGTACCATAATCTGTTGCTAGGTATGGGTATGGAGGCATTGCATACATGTGGTGCGCTACAATAATAGATAGAGAACCAAATAAAGCTAAGTTAATAGCTAATTGAGCATGCCAAGATGTAGTTAAAATTTCATATAACCCTTTGTGACCTTCACCAGTGAACGGACCTTTATGAGCTTCTAAAATTTCTTTCATACTGTGACCAATACCCCAATTAGTACGGTACATGTGACCAGCTACTAAGAATAGAACAGCAATTGCTAAGTGGTGGTGTGCAGTATCAGTTAACCAAAGACCACCTGTTACAGGGTTTAAACCACCTTTAAATGTTAAGAAATCACTATATTCACCCCAGTTTAAAGAGAAGAATGGAGCAAGGCCTTTACCAAAACTTGGGTAAAGTTGTGCCATTAAATCAGTGTTTACAATAAACTCGTGAGGTAATGGAATTTCTTTTGGATCTACACCTGCATCTAGTAATTTGTTTACTGGTAATGCAATGTGAATTTGGTGACCTGCCCAAGAAAGACTACCTAAACCTAATAAACCAGCTAAGTGGTGGTTCATCATAGATTCTACGTTTTGGAACCATTCTAATTTTGGTGCTGCCTTGTGGTAGTGGAACCAACCAGCAAAGAACATTGTAGCAGCCATAATTAAACCACCAATTGCTGTTGCATATAGTTGTAATTCACTAGTAATACCAGAACCACGCCATAATTGGAAGAAACCAGATGTAATTTGAACACCTTGGAAACCACCACCTACATCGCCGTTTAAAATTTCTTGTCCAACAATTGGCCAAACAACTTGTGCACTTGGTTTAATGTGTGTTGGATCAGTTAACCATGCTTCATAGTTAGAGAATCTTGCACCGTGATAGTACATACCACTTAACCAAATAAAGATAATACCTAATTGGCCAAAGTGTGCACTGAACACTTTACGAGAAATATCTTCTAAATCACTTGTGTGACTATCGAAATCATGAGCATCTGCGTGTAAGTTCCAAATCCAAGTTGTTGTCGTTGGTCCTTTAGAAAGAGCTCTAGAGAAATGGCCAGGTTTTGCCCATTTTTCAAAGCTTGTTTCAACCGGGTTACGATCAACAATAATTTTTACTTTTTTTGCTTCACGCTCTGGTGGACTAATTGTCATTTTCAGTCTCCTAACGTTTTTTTTTATTTTTTTTCGTTTTATATCAAAATATTTAGAATTCGATATCTAAATCTTAAACATATTATAATAAATAGTTTATTTTTGAATTCTACTTTTAATTGCTATTAAACTAGAATAAATCTTCTATGTTTAAATTAGCTATCTTATTTTTGCACATTTGTTTTAAAATATGTCACAAAATCTTTGCGCATAAGGGGTTAATAACTAATTTAATAAAATTGAATTTATCGGATTAGTTATAGTAGGATTTTTAATTCTGGGGCAAAAGGATTCGAACCTCTGAATGGCGGTACCAAAAACCGCAGCCTTACCACTTGGCGATGCCCCAATATAGAGATTAGTAAACATAATACTAAAATTAAAAGTTTTTGTCAACACATATTTATGAATTTGCCAGGAACCAGACTTGAACTGGTGACACGAGAATTTTCAATCCTCTGCTCTACCGACTGAGCTATCCCGGCGCTTAGTAATTATTATATTCTTATAAAAAAAAAATACAAGTAGTAAAAAATCAAAAATTAAAGAGAAATACCTACAATATCGTAGGTATTTCCCTTTAATTTTTTAACGGTATAATTCTGTACCTAAACGAACAGCTAGAACACCAGTAATTAATGAAATGAATAATGCAAGAAAAACTTGACTATCAGTAATTGCCATAATAATTATTTCCGTATTAATATGTTTAATCAATATTTAATTCTTTTTAAATATTGAAATTAGTTTTTAAACTTTATTTTTGCTAAAAAAATCCCTCGAAAGTAGATTTCCAAGGGTTAAAAGTAAAAAAACTTAATTGATTTTATCTATCTGTTGGTTGAATTGATTATAGATCCCCACCACGGTAAGATAGTAAAACGATTACTAAAGGACCTGCAACAACAATAAGAGCTAAAGAAGCTAATTGAAGAATGATTTCGAAATTCATAATTTAAAATTCTATTTATTATTCTATTTAATATTTCAATTCTTAAAATTGAATCGTTTAATTCACTTTTTTAAAAAAGCTTATTAAAAATATAAGGTTTGTTTAGCGGAAACTTACAGAAGCTTGCCATACAAATGCTAATAGAAGGAAAAGAACTGGAATTACAGGTAAAACATCTACAATTGGATCAAATGGTGCGTATGCTTCAGGTAATTTAGCTAAAATCATGGATGTCATAAGGGGGGTTCTCCTTGTATTTTATTGAATCACTATTTTCTGTTAATCTGTGTCAAGAATTAGTTTTTTCACATTTTAGTATGATTTTCTATTTTATTCAATAAATTTTAAAACGCATTTAGGAAAATAGAAAAATAGTGAAAAAAAATGTTCATGATCAATCGAAATCTTAAAAGAACAAACTTTTATTTTAGAATATTTGTGATGTCGATTTTATTTCATAGATTTTTTTCTAGGTTATATTGGGATTATACCATACCTGTATAAAAAATTTATTAAATATTTTAGAATGTTCAAAAAATATTCTTTTTTATTTTGAATAAAAAACACGATAGATTTTAAGGGTTGCCTTTCGAACTAGAAATGAGTAACATGAGTTAACAGAAAAAATCTATGGGTCACTAACTCAATGGTAGAGTACTCGACTTTTAATCGATAAGTTCTGGGTTCGAATCCCAGGTGACCCAATTTTTAAAAACGAATAATAATAAATTGATTTACAAGTAAAATTTGAGGAAATGTTAATTTTAATAAACAAATGTTATCTTTTTTAGAATTCTTTAAAATAAAAAGAAATTCTTTGATGGAAAAAGAAATTTTTGTTAAACAATTAAGAAAAAAAAATAATTTCATAATTTCATCATTGTTTTTATACTGTAACAAATGAATATTTAAAATTAAATATCGAAAATTATAAAAATATTTAATTTTGATAATATTTTTTGGTTGAGCATTAACTTTATATAGCTTTTCTTCTTTCAAATAGACTTTATTATCCAAAGCTAATGTTTGATAAATTTTTTGATCAAAATCTTTTCCAAAAAGAAAACGAAAAAAAGGAATAATTTGATGTCGACATCTATTATGCAAATAGGTATAACAAAAATTTGTTTCATCATTTTGCACTGGTAATTGATTATTTTGAATAATTTGTAAAATTGTATCTCTTGGAATTAACCAAATTGGACGTTCAATAATAAAATAATTTGCCTTTTTAAGTAAGTTTTTTTTTAAATAAAGACTTTGCTTAGTGTTTTTTACAAAAATAATTGGTTTCTTAATATATTTTTTATAATGATCAATTTTGCGATTTTTTCCAGTTGGCCATTCATGTAAAATAGGATTTATTGTTAAATTTTGTTTTTGATCAATACAAAATGAAAAAAGATTTTTTTGAAAAAATTCTAGAAATTTTGATTCAATTAAATCTGTTTGTGAATGGCTAATCAAAATATGTTTATCTTTTTTTTTATTTTCATAATATAAACTTTGGCGGAATAATAAATCATAGCGATAGTATTTGAATTCTAATTCAGAATTTTTTGAAAATACATACGTACTAATTAAAGTATTAATACCAAAAAGAAAACTTAATTTTATAATATGAAATTCCAAATAAAAATTACTAGGTTGTAGATTATGGTTTTTATAGGCTAGTCTTTGAACAATATTTTGTTGTTTTTGTAGGTGTAATAATAAAAAAAATAAAAATATTGAATCTTGACCACCAGAAAAACTTACAAAATATTCTTTTTTAAAACTATTATAAAAAATGTTATTAGTGATTAACTGTAAAACGGGAGAAAAAAAATTCATATTTTTGTCAATTTTTTTAACATATATGATTAGTTTTCTTGAAAATGATTAATTAATCATTTTCAAGAAAAAATAATAAAAAGATTTTTTTAATTTTCAATTAATTCTTTTGAAGAAATTGTTTCTTTAAAATTCATAAAAACTAATCGATCTAAATCCTGTCTGTGTAAATCCATATAATATAAAATTTGGATATAACATAAGAATAAAACATTTTGAGTATCAATATCAATTGATAATTTTAATACATCATCCCACCCAAATTGATCATTGATAATCGGATAATATTTGAAATGTTTAGTTTTATTTTGGAAAATATCAGTAAAAACAATTTCTTCATTAAAAATTGTTGGCTCAGGATTCGGTAAATGAATACGGAACCACTGACGCCAATTTGGGTTTTGAACTGTTTCACCTAAAATATTAAGCCATAAACTTTTCGAATTCCAAATTTGTTTATTAGGGAAATCTTTTAATTGTTCAGGAAGAATTGAAAATTGAGATTTAGTACTAATTCTATTTTGAAGAGCAATTTCATTCAATTTTGTTGTCGATTCAAAACTTTCCGTATCTAAAATCATCAATAATTTTTTATAATATTCTGCAATTAAGTTTGCTTTTAATAGGTCAATCTCCCCTAAATTAGTAAACTGATGCAGTTTTTTATGTTTTGAATTTGATACTAAAAACATTGATTCACTGGCTTTACCAGCTAATTGAACCAAAATTAATAATAATAAATCAATAGTTTTTGGACGGAAGGTTTGAATTTTTTCTGAAATTGTATCAGTAATTTTTTCACGATCGGAAATCTTAAATGATCGTAAAAAATCAAGATTTATATTTTGATTTTGTGAAGCATCAGAGAAATCAATTGAACTATAATCTTCATTTAACAAGAAATCAAGTAAAAAATTATTATTCTTTTGAATATTTAATAAATTTGTTTTGAATAAATAACGACCAAATTCATAATATGCTAGTGGAATAATAATTTCTGGTGAATTAAATTTCTTTAAATCCTCTTTTAGAAGCATTTCTGAAGATGATGAAGTTTTTGTTTCTGTTAATCCACGTAATAATGATAATTTTGTGTGTTTTTGTTCAATTAAAATTGAATGAATTGCAGATCGATTTGCCATTGTAGTTAAATCCGCAGCAGAAAAACCAACTGTTTTTTTTGCAAAAAAGTCCCATGAAATATTTTCTGCAATACCTAATTTTCTCGTTGATAATTTTAAAATTTCAATTCGTTTTGTTTTATCAGGTAAGCCAATTTCAATAATATCATTAAATCGACCTGGTCTTGTTAATGCTGGATCTAAATTTTCACGACGGTTAGTTGCTCCAAATACAACAAAACCACGACGTTTTTCAATTCCATCCATTTCGACTAATAATTGTGTTAAAGCACTAATTTTTTTTGAAGCATTTTCATTTTTTGGTTTTACCATTTTTGAATCAAAACGGAATTGAATATCATTTACTTTATCACTTGCTAATTGAGAATTTGTTAATTCTAATTCATTACGTTTTGCTGCAATACTATCCATTTCATCAATAAATAGAATACAAGGTGACATACTGCGAGCTTTTTTAAAAGCATCTTGGAGTTTTGTAATCCCATCATTATCTTCAACAACTCCATTTCCAGATAAAATAAGGACTGGTACTCCGGCTTCGGCTCCAATTGTTTTTACTAAAAGAGTTTTTCCAGTTCCAGGCGGCCCAACTAATAAAACTGCTTGTGGAATAAAATTACTTTGTTTTGTTGGACGGCATTTATTTTTTAAATGCCAAACAATTTGTCCAAATTTTGGAATTAATTCCATCATTCCAGCAAGCTCAACAAAGGATGGTTTCGTTTTTTCTAAAATACTTGTTTTTCCCGGTTCAAATACACGGATACTGCCGTCATTGTATACTTGTTCAATAATACTTTTAATATCTTCATCATAAAAGTTTGCTTGTGACATAAATTCTAATAAATAATAAGCAAGTTCTTTTTGATATGTTTTATTTAAATCAGCTAAAAGATTAATTAAAAAGAAACAAAGACTTAATTGTGTTAATGCTAACCAATATGAATTTGTTAAATATTGATGTGTATTAACTAAAAAACTAGTTTTATTATTTAAAGAAAAAATCGTTGGAAAATATTGATATTGTTCAAATTTTCTTTTTTCAAATAAATCTAATTGTGTTTTTTTATTATATAGCGTTGTTTTAACTACTGTATTAGTATTGGATTTTTTTTTCGGTAATGTAGAATCGAGTACTTTATTTTCAAGTTCCCAAGATGGTGGAATATCCACTGTAACTAAAAGATTCTTTTTTTGAAATAAAGTATTTGATTGATTAAATTGAGATGGCGATTGTGATTTTTGATTATTTAATGAAATCTCTACTAATGCTTTTGTTTGTAAATAATTTGTTTTTGAGGGTAGAATTGAAATTAAATGATCACCAAAATGATTTTTAATTTCACGAACATTAGTTGGATATTTCGTTTCTTCAGGAATAATATTAGTTTCTAAAATACCTTTGTCTTTTTCAATAGATTTATTAGAAAAATATTCTTTTTTTAAGTCATTAATGTAAATTTTTGATTCATTATTTAATGGCCCAAGCGCAGTTTGAAATTTTGGTCGTTTTTTAATAATTCCACCAAAAAAATCAAAACTTGTATCATCATATTCTGTTTGGTATTGTAAACTGGATACTATTTTTGATAATAAATATGGATTTTCAAAAATAATATCATTATTTTTTGGATCAAGTTTCAAACTGAATTTCATGAAATTTCCAGGTTCCACAGTAATTTTGGAATTTGAAATATTATTTTCTTTAACAGTATAGGTATAATTTTTTTCTAAATCAAAAGGGATTGGAAATGGTTTATTAATTACATTTGAAGCTGTTGGTTCATTATTTTTTAATAATGTTTGCATATTATTAATATAATAATTACCAGACATTGAACGTAAATTGATATTTTGATTACTATTTTTTGCTATTGAATAGTTTTGGTAAATTATTGGTTGCTTTAAAAAATAATAAAGGCGAGTGCTATCCAAATTATTTAATTTACTAATCTTTAATTTTTTAATTAAAGTTTCATTTGGATTTAATAAATCAGTTTTAAAATTTTGTGCAATTTTAAATTGACGTACTTTTGTAAGAGTTTTTAAATCTCGAAACTTTTGTAAAATTTTTGGATTTTTATTATTAGAAGACAAAATGGAATTAATGCCATTTTTTGAAGGAATAACATTTATTGCAGACGAGTAATCTTGAGCGTTTTTACTTTCTAATAATAATGGTAAAGTTTCAGTTTTTTTTACATTATTTGAATTAAATTCTATTGAGTTCCATAATTGTGAAACTTGATAATTATTTAAAAAAGATGATGTTTGGTTTTCAATAATTTGATCATTCGCAGGCGGTAAAATAAATAGTTTTGGAGAATAAAATTTATATTTGCGATAGATTGGTTCTGATTTATTAGTTTTACCAAAACTTTCAAAGTTATATTTTAAAAAACTTTTTAACGAAATTGTATTTGGATTTGTAGAAAAAAGATTTATAATACTTCCAAATAATGGAATAAGTCCGACAAATGTTTTCCAATGAAAGAATTGATCATATTTCAATTCAATTTGTTTTTTAATAAATGAACGAAATTCTTTTACATCATTTGAAGAAAAAGATTGTAATTTTTTAGTCATAGTATTATATTTATAAAAGTTTTGTGATGAAAGGATTAAGATAGCAACTAGTTAATCAACTATTAAATTAATAAGGTAAAGGTGATAAAAAAATACAACTTTCAAAAATACTTTTAAAGTAAAAGTTTCGATAAAAATACGTTTTTAAGAAACTTAATAAGCGATTTCAACTACATGAAATTTGATTAGAGATTATGGAATTTATTTGTTATAAATAATCTAAAAAAATAAATAAAAATAATATTTTTATTAAAACTATTTATTATTAAAGCAAGAAAATAAGATAATTGATAGCAGATTCTCTTTTAAAAACCATTCTTCTTCGTTTTCTTAAAAATTATATTTCTCTATCACATAATTAAATATGTGATAGATGGTTAATTCTATACTACAAATGAGTTTAAGATACCAACTGCAAAAACTAATAAGAACCAGATTCCTAAACCAGAAAATACTGTTCCTTTGTTTTCTGACCAAGCATTAGGAGAAGCAAAAACTACAGGTACACCTACTACTAAAAGGAAAGATACTACAATTAATGCAAAAAGTGTTAATTGGAAAATAATTAGCATAAAAGAATTCCTCTGTATGCATTTTTGATTTGATAATTTTACCAATGTTAGACTAATATAAAAATATTAAAGTCAAAATATCTACAATAATTTATTGAATCAATAAATATTAATTTTTTGGTAATTTTTCTTTATTCTTATATTACCATAATTTTTTTTTTGAAAAATGATATTCTAATAACTAATAAAAAAATGAATTTTCATTAATCTTTTTAAAACGTCTTGTTATTTAATAATATTTAATTTCAAAAAAATATTTATTTTTATTATTTTTTTTAATTTCATTCAGAAATAAATAAGGTTTATAGTAAAGCTTGATTCTTAGATTTCATAGCGATATACTACAGAAAATTGACAACCTACATACTAGAACAAATTGTTCTAAAAAAAGTATAAATTAGGGATGTGTAGCACAAGTAATAAATGACTTCATTAAATACAATTGAAGTACACGTAATCGTTTTCTTTTTGTAGGAATTAAACGAATATGGAACTTGAATTCTCTGATTATTTAATTATCAGTCTAATGAACAAAATTTTATTAAACTTTTTTAGAATGAATGTTCTGAATTGAAACATTAATTAAACAGAGTTGCTATAAAAGTAGCATATGTGCTTTACGACTTAATTTTTTTCTCATTTATCAAAAAAAAATTATATAAAAGGAGTCAATCATGTCTGGAACTACAGGTGAAAGACCATTCTCTGATATTTTAACAAGTATTCGCTATTGGGTTATTCATAGCATTACTGTTCCGTCTTTATTTATTGCTGGATGGCTTTTTGTAAGTACTGGTCTAGCTTACGACGTTTTTGGTAGTCCGCGACCAAATGAATACTTTACAGAAGAACGTCAAGAAAATCCATTAGTTACGGATCGTTTCAACGCTCTTGAACAAGTGAAACAATTATCTGCGCAATAATCTATGGCAACTAAGAAAACATATACTTACCCTATTTTTACATTCCGCTGGCTTGCAGTTCATGCTCTAGCAATCCCAACAATCTTTTTCCTAGGGTCCATTACTGCAATGCAGTTTATTCAACGTTAATAACTCTAAGATTTCGTTATGGTAAAACCAAATCCAAATAAGCAATCAGTAGAACTAAACCGTACAAGTTTATACTGGGGATTACTTTTAATTTTCGTTCTAGCTGTTCTTTTCTCTAGCTACATCTTTAACTAAAAATTGTTTGTATTTTTTGCCTAGCTTCCTATATTTTGGTAAAAATATTTTTATCAAAATCTTTAGTAAGCTAGTGCATTCATTTAATTTTGCGTTTAACAAAATTTTAGATGGTATTATTTAAGCTACAAAAAACGTAATTTATTACGATAAAGTAGGTTATATATCTTAAAAAAAATAATTTGTTTAAATCTATGTCTAACACTGGAACAACTGGACGTCTTCCACTTTGGCTTGTAGGTACTGTTGTAGGAACATTAGCAATTACGCTTTTAGCTGTATTTTTCTACGGTTCTTATACAGGTCTAGGCTCTTCTCTATAGTAAACTGAGAAAATTGTATTACTATTTGGGAATAGTAGCAATGAAATTTTTTATTTCTACTATTCCTACTCTTTTTTTTATTTTCTTATCTAGACAATAGATATTTATTCATGTTATAAAATAATATAATAATTATAAATGGTGGTCGTAGCCAAGTGGTAAGGCAATGGATTGTGGCTCCGTCATCGCGGGTTCGATTCCCGTCGATCACCTGTTAACTTTCAATAAATTGATTAAAAATATTCTATCAAATATTTTTAGTGTATATAAGCGGGTAACGGGACTCGAACCCGTACCTTTTGCTTGGAAGGCAAAGACACTACCTTTATGCAATACCCGCAGTACTTTGTTATGATTTTGATTATAAGAGAGTTTTTTGATTTAGTAAAGTCAATTGTTTTAAATCATTATCTCCTGTTTACTAATTATTAGTAGTAAACAGGAAAATTGTCTTAAGTAATTAATTTTTCATTAATTTTGGTTTTACATACAACTTATTCTTTGTTTTATACAAAGATGTTTTTAAAAATTGACTTCGACTTAACTGAATTTGAATGGGTTGAAAATCCACTGTTCCATATAATTGAATTAAAGGTTCACCATAAATAATTTTATCGATATTAAACGGTACTGTATTTATTTGTGGGATATCATAAATTTCAAATTGATGTGGACGTAATAACGATATATTATCATCAATTTTTAATGTATTTGTTTTCCCAATAAAATCACGAATAAAATTATTTACTGGATAATCATAAATTTCTTGTGGACTTCCCATTTGTTCAACTTTTCCATCTTTAAAAATTACCATATCAGTTGCGATTTCTAAAGCTTCTTGTTGATCATGTGTAACGAAAATTGTAGTCACAGGTACTTTTTTATGTAAGTTTTTTAGCCAATGACCTAATTCTTTTTTTACTTTTTCATCTAATGCTCCAAACGGCTCATCTAATAATAGAACTTTAGGTTCAATTGCCAATGCGCGGGCTAACGCAACACGTTGGCGTTGCCCACCAGATAATTGTTTTGGATAACGATTTTGAAATCCATCCAATTGAACTAATTGAATTAATTCACGAACACGTTTTTCAATATTTTTTTTTGGAATATCTCGAACTGATAAACCATATCCAATATTTTCACTAACAGTTAAGTGATCAAATAATGCATAATTTTGAAATACAAAGCCAACTTCACGATTATTAATTGGAATATTTGTTGCGTCACGTCCAAATAGCCAAACATTTCCTGTATTTGGTTTTTCAAATCCAGCAATAATTCGTAATAAAGTTGATTTCCCAGATCCAGATGGACCAACTAATGCAACTAATGAGCCAGATGGGATTTCTAAATTTACATGCTTAAGCACTAAATTATTGTTAAATTTTTTTGATAAATTTTCAATTAAAATACTCATATTAACGATATCTGAATTTTTGAAATAATCTTTCTTTTTTACTTCAGATATATTTCTGAAGTAAAAAAGAATTTTGAATTCAAAATTAAATTAGATTTAGCTTTGTTTTATTTGAAATAACATTTATTTTCAAATTGATAATTTATAACATTAGTCAGTTAAAATTTTTAAATCGGTTAATGTTGATTTTGATAAATTATCGTTATTTTTGGAGTTTGTTTCAGTTTTTTTATAATTTGCTTGCCAAAAGATTTTTTCATTTCCAAATCCATTTGAAATTGAAGAATTTTTGTTTTTAATAATAATTTCAAGATTTGTTTTTGAATTTGTTACTTGTAATAATTCTTCAAATGTTTCAACTAAATTTGTATATGATGTATCAGATTTTTTTGATAAAGAACGATTTACATGTTCTTGGGAAACTAAATTATTTGGTAATTGTACTCCATGATTGATTGTACCAAGACATTTAAACGGAGCATTTTTATGGAATGTGATTGTTTCAGATAATGCTTGTTTTAAATAAGAACGTGGAACAATTAAATCAACTAAACCGTGATGTAATAAATATTCGGAAGTTTGGAAATCATCTGGTAATTGTTCACGTAATGTTTGTTCAATTACACGACGTCCAGCAAAACCAATTAATGCTTTTGGTTCCGCAAAAATTAAATCTCCTAACATTGCAAAACTAGCAGTAACCCCACCTGTTGTTGGTGATGTTAAAACAGAAATATAAAGTAAATTTGCATTTGTTTGGTGATTTTGTAAAGCAGCAGAGATTTTTGCCATTTGCATTAAACTAAAAATACCCTCTTGCATACGTGCACCACCAGAAGCACAAACTAAAATTAATGCTAATCCTTCTTGAGTTGCATATTCGATTAAACGTGTGATTTTTTCACCAACAACCGAACCCATACTACCACCCATGAAATTAAAGTCCATAACTCCAAGTGCAACAGGAATACCATCAATTAGTCCTGTACCTGTTTGTACACCATCTTGTAATCCTGTACGTAATTGTGCATCACGAAGACGTTCAGTATATAATTTTTGATCTTTAAATTCTAATGGGTCTCCTGGTGAAAGCATTTCATCCAATGGGCGCCATGTACCAGCATCAATTAAAGAATCAATACGTTCGTAACTGCTCATTTGTAAATGATAACCACAGCCGAAACAAACACGTTGATTTTGTTTTAAATGCTTGATATATAAAATAACGCCACAATTATCACAACGTGTCCATAAACCTTGTCCAGTTTCAGATGTTGCTTCAATATATTTGGGTGTTTTTAATAAATTTAATTTTCTTTGGTTTTCAATCCAAGCAAGTATAGACATATAAATTTTTCAAATATTTTTTTGATTACATATTAATAATAATATCATTAAAAAATCAGATTCGGCATAGTAAAAATTGTAAAAAAAAAAATTATTTACAATTTTACAAAAATTTTATTTTTAATTGAATAAAAAATGAAAAAAATTATTTAAATTTAATATATTAAATCAAAAATGTCAGATTTATTTCATTTAATAGAAATATTATGTACTAAAGAATATTTTTTCTATTTTTATTTTAAAATTGGTATAGAAGTTAAGGGTAGAATATCATTTCATTTTTTTTACTTTAAACGCAGCTTTTAACTTTAATATTGAGCTTAGTAGGATTCGAACCTACATTAGAGACTTAGAAGATCCCTGTCCTATCCCTTAGACGATAAGCTCTATTTTTTTGTTGGTTATTCTATAGTAATCTGTTTTTAAAAGATTCGCAACAAAACTTAATAGTTTTTTTTAGATATAGTAATTAGTATTGGGCCGAACTGGATTTGAACCAGTGTAGGCATAGCCATCGGTTTTACAAACCGACCTCATTAACCACTCGAGCATCGACCCTTTTTCAATAATAGAAATACTAACAAAAAAATGTAAAAAACACAAGAGAATAAAATTTGTTTATTTTAAAATTTATGCTATACTTTTTTTAGAAAAACTGCCGGGGATATGGCGGAATTGGTAGACGCGACGGACTTAAAATCCGTCAGTAGTAATACTGTGAGGGTTCAAGTCCCTCTATCCCCAATGAACCAATAGAAAAAATGGCATATTTTTTCAATAATCGATATTCTTATTTTTATCATTCAACTTTTTTTAATGGATTGACATTGTAAATTTACGGATTGAAAGTATTTTGCAGTAATAAAAAAGTTTAATCTTGCAATAAAGACAAAAGTATATTATCATATATTTTACAAAAAGATATTTAAAATTATCTATTAATTAGGAAAGGTGTCCGAGTGGTTTAAGGTGTAGACCTGGAACGTCTATGTAGTGAAAGCTACCGAGGGTTCGAATCCCTCCCTTTCCGATTGTTAAATCCGATTTTGTATAGTCTACTTCTTTCTTTTCAATAAAAGAAAGAAGTATATCTGAAAATATCAAAAAATATTAAATTGATAAACGAATTATAATTTACGAGAATAGAACTCAATAATTAAAAGTTCGTTTAATTCTAACCCAACCCAATCACGACTTACAATATTGTTTACTACTCCAACTAAGCTTTGTTCATTAAAACTTACATGTGGTGGTAGCATACGATTTTGTTTCTGTTCTAGATTTGCTTTTACTAAATCTTGTGATTGCTTACGTTGACGAACAGAAATTGTATCTTTTGGTTTACAATTAAAACTAGCAATATCAACTTTTTTACCGTTTACTAAAATGTGACCATGACTTACTAATTGACGAGCTGCACTAATTGTTGGCGCCATACCTAAACGGAAAACAACATTATCTAAACGCATTTCTAAAAGTTGTAATAACACTTCACCTGTGGAACCACGAGTACGTTTTGCTTGTTTTACATATTGCATTAACTGTGATTCTTTTACACCATAATGGTAACGTAATTTTTGTTTTTCTTGTAATCGAATACCATATTGAGATGGTTTTTTTGCATTTGCACCATGTTGACCAGGTGTACTTGTTCTTGTCGTTGTTTTTGTTGTTAATCCAGGTAATTCACCTAAACGACGTACAATTCTTAAACGTGGACCACGATATCTTGCCATATATAGACTCCTTTTTTTATACTAATAAATAAAAAACTGTCTAGTTTTTTTATGTCTAATAATAAATTTTTTTCAAAAAAATTTGCTATTATATTTCAATTAATTCATAGCATTTGAGAAAACTAACTATTAAAATAGATTTTTTTTAGTCTTTTATATTAATAAAACTTTAAACAGAAAAAATAAGTTCTTTTTTGTTTTATGATAACGTATTTTTTTTTTTAATCAACGTTAATTTTTTATATAAAACTACTTTATATTTTCCAGAATTTTAAAATTCTGGAAAATAAGAAACAAAAAACAATTAGTTTGACCCTTCTTGTTTTACCATTTGGTATCTTGCTTTTGCACGTTTAAATACAGAATTTGCTTCAACTTTATCTTTTTCTGTTGTTGCTGCTTCTAATTTTTCACGGGCTTGTTCATATAATGTTTCAACAGTATCTACATCAACATCTTTGATAGATTCTGCTTCATTTACTAATACAGTTACTTGGTTTTGTTTAACTAAAGCGAAACCACCCATTAATGCTACTGGAGTCCATTCATTTTGTGTACGAATAGACATTACACCAATATCCAAAGCTGTGATAACTGGAGCATGGTTTGTTAAAACACCCATTTGACCAGTATTTGTTGGAAGAATAATTTCTTCAACTTCTTTGTTCCAGAAAATTTGATCTGGAGTCATGATACAAACTTTTAAACTCATAAAAATATCGTTTAGACTTTTTTCATTTATTAATGACCCAAGTTTAACTTGGATCATTAAAATTGCTTAACATTATTTTAATGTTTCAGCTTTTGCAATAGCTTCTTCAATATCACCAACTAAGTAGAAAGATTGTTCTGGTAATTCATCTACTTCACCAGATAGTAACATGTTAAAACCACGGATAGAATCTGCTAAACTTACATATTTACCAGGAGAACCTGTGAAAACTTCAGCAACGAAGAATGGCTGAGATAAGAAACGTTCAATTTTACGTGCACGAGCTACTGTTAAACGGTCTTCTTCAGAAAGTTCATCTAAACCTAGAATTGCAATAATATCTTGTAATTCTTTGTAACGTTGTAGAGTTTGTTTTACATTTTGTGCAGTAGAGTAGTGCTCTTCACCAACGATCCATGGTTGTAGCATTGTAGAAGTAGAATCTAACGGATCTACTGCTGGGTAAATACCTTTAGATGCTAAACCACGAGATAATACTGTTGTTGCATCTAAGTGAGCGAATGTTGTAGCTGGAGCTGGGTCAGTTAAGTCATCCGCAGGTACGTATACAGCTTGAATAGATGTAATAGAACCATCTTTAGTAGATGTAATACGTTCTTGTAAACCACCCATTTCTGTTGCTAATGTAGGTTGGTAACCTACTGCAGATGGCATACGACCTAATAATGCAGAAACTTCAGAACCTGCTTGTACGAAACGGAAAATGTTATCAATGAATAATAAAACGTCTTGTTTATTAATATCACGGAAGTATTCTGCCATTGTTAATGCTGTTAAACCAACACGCATACGAGCACCAGGCGGTTCGTTCATTTGTCCATAAACTAAAGCTACTTTAGATTCAGATAAATTGTTCATGTTAATAACGCCAGATTCACACATTTCCATGTATAAATCGTTACCTTCACGTGTACGTTCACCTACACCACCAAATACGGAAACACCACCGTGTGCTTTTGCGATGTTGTTGATTAATTCCATAATTAGTACAGTTTTACCTACACCTGCACCACCGAATAAACCAATTTTACCACCACGACGGTATGGAGCTAGTAAATCTACAACTTTAATACCTGTTTCGAAAATAGATAATTTTGTATCTAAATCAACGAATTCAGGAGCTAAACGGTGAATTGGTAAGCCATCTTTAGTATCAACATTACCTTTTTCATCTACTGGTTCACCTAAAACGTTAAAGATACGACCTAATGTTGGTTTACCTACTGGTACTGTTAATGCGTTACCAGTATCGATAACATCCATACCACGCATTAAACCGTCAGTTGCACTCATTGCAACCGCACGTACACAGTTGTCACCTAATAATTGTTGTACTTCACATGTTACAGAAACTTCTGTGCCTGCTTCATTTTTACCGTTTACAACTAAAGCGTTATAAATGTTAGGTAATTTTCCTGCTGGGAATGTAACGTCAAGTACGGGACCGATAATTTGTGTAATACGACCAATACTTTTTGCTTCTACAGATGCTGTCATATATGAAATCCTTAGATAAATTTTTTTCTAATTTTTTAAAAAAGAAGTTTAAGCACAAGTAAAAAAATAATCATGTAATACTAATTAGTTAATTTTCAATACCTTGTTGCCATGATATTTAAAATATACATTAAAAATTACAAAATTATAATTAGAATGTTTTAAAACAATAGATTTAAGATTAGTGCTTATCATTGAAGTAAAACAAAAAAAAAATATTTGTGCAATAAAAAAAGAAAATTAAATTCTATATTTTTAAAAAATAATTTTCTATGTTTTTTTATTTTTAATTAATTAATATTAATGATATTCTTAAAACAAAAAGTTTTTTTTATTTTATTACTTAATATTAGTAATCAAAATAATTATTCGAGTAGATTAGATGATTTGAAATCAGAAACAGGAAGAAGACTTATGGCTCCTCAAACTGAAACAAGAACAAGTGCTGGATTCAAAGCCGGTGTTAAAGACTACCGTCTAACATACTACACTCCAGAATACAACCCAGCTGAAACAGACATTCTAGCTGCGTTCCGTATGACACCTCAACCAGGTGTACCACCAGAAGAAGCAGGTGCTGCTGTAGCTGCTGAATCTTCCACAGGTACTTGGACAACTGTATGGACTGATGGTTTAACATCTTTAGACCGTTACAAAGGTCGTTGTTACGACATCGAGCCAGTTCCAGGTGAACAAGATCAGTACATCGCGTACGTAGCTTACCCAATCGACTTATTCGAAGAAGGTTCTGTTACTAACTTATTCACATCTATCGTAGGTAACGTATTTGGTTTCAAAGCTTTACGTGCACTACGTTTAGAAGATATTCGTATCTCCGCTGCTTACTGTAAAACTTTCCAAGGTGCTCCACACGGTATCCAAGTTGAGCGTGACAAATTAAACAAATATGGTCGTGCTTTATTAGGTTGTACTATTAAACCTAAACTAGGTTTATCCGCTAAAAACTACGGTCGTGCAGTATACGAATGTTTACGTGGTGGTTTAGACTTCACTAAAGATGACGAGAACGTAAACTCTCAACCATTCATGCGTTGGCGTGACCGTTTCTTATTCGTATCTGAAGCGATTTACAAATCTCAAGCTGAAACTGGTGAGGTTAAAGGTCACTACTTAAACGCTACTGCAGCTACTTGTGAAGAAATGATGAAACGTGCTGAGTGTGCTCGTGACTTCGGTGTACCGATCGTAATGCACGATTACCTAACTGGTGGTTTCACAGCTAACACTTCCTTAGCTCACTACTGTCGTGACAACGGTTTATTATTACACATTCACCGTGCAATGCACGCTGTAATTGACCGTCAACGTAACCACGGTATTCACTTCCGTGTATTAGCTAAAGCTTTACGTCTATCCGGTGGTGACCACTTACACTCTGGTACAGTTGTAGGTAAACTAGAAGGTGAACGTGAAATTACTTTAGGTTTCGTAGACTTAATGCGTGATGACTACGTAGAAAAAGACCGTAACCGTGGTATTTTCTTCTCTCAAGACTGGGCTTCTCTTCCAGGTGTAATGCCAGTAGCTTCTGGTGGTATTCACGTATGGCACATGCCTGCTCTAGTTGAGATCTTCGGTGATGACTCTTGTCTACAGTTCGGTGGTGGTACTTTAGGTCACCCTTGGGGTAACGCTCCTGGTGCTGCTGCAAACCGTGTAGCTCTAGAGGCTTGTACTCAAGCTCGTAACGAAGGTCGTGACCTAGCTCGTGAGGGTGGTGACGTTATTCGTGCTGCTTGTCAGTGGTCTCCAGAACTAGCTGCTGCTTGTGAAGTTTGGAAAGAAATTAAATTCGAATTTGACACAGTTGACACATTATAATTCTGGATTTTTCCTTAATTATTTTCCTTTCTTCCAGCTGGAAGAAAGGAATAAATTTAAAAAACATAATGTAATAAAAAAGTATTTAATTACGACAGGGTTGACGAAATCTTCGCTTTAGAATTAAAATAAAGATAGTCCATCAGAAAAATGTATGTTTGGGGTTGATTTGGTTTCGACAGAATATTTTCAAAGTTTTTTTCTTAGCAATACATTCTCTTTTTTAATCGGCAATAACATTGTTCCTTTTTCTCGCCAAGCAGCTGTTGTTGCTTAATTGCGATTTTTCTTTTATTTCTAAAAAGTTTTCTTTTTAAATTTTAATTTTTTTATTTCCATGCTAATTTGGTCAAATTAGCTAAATAATTGTGACAAAAGAAAATAATTTTTATTCTGGACGTGGGTTCAATTCCCGCCAACTCCATACTTTAATAAAACAAAAATAATTTTTAAATGCATCTATGGCCGAGTGGTTTAGGCAGCCAACTCATAATTGGTTTTAGGCGGGTTCAAATCCTGCTAGATGCAATTTATTTTTTTTAACATTATAGGAAATTGTTTAAAAATTTTTTGATTTCATTAAAAAATCGAGTATTATTAATACTAAAAGCAAACCAATACAAAATTTATATTTATGCCAAGATCTCAACGAAACGATAATTTTATCGATAAAACTTTTACTGTTGTGGCAGATATTTTATTAAATGTGTTGCCAACAACAAAACGTGAAAAACAAGCATTTAGTTATTATCGTGATGGAATGTCAGCACAATCAGAAGGTGAATATGCTGAAGCTCTTCAAAACTATTATGAAGCTTTGCGTTTAGAAATTGATGCATACGATCGTAGTTATATTCTATATAATATCGGGTTAATCCATACTAGTAATGGTGAACATGCTCGTGCATTAGAATACTATTACCAAGCTTTAGAACGTAACCCATCTTTACCACAAGCATTAAATAATATTGCAGTTATTTATCATTATCGTGGTGAACAAGCAATTGAAAATAATCAAATGGAAATTGCAAAAATTTTATTTGATAAAGCTGCAGATTATTGGAATGAAGCAATTCGCTTAGCTCCCACAAATTATATTGAAGCTCAAAACTGGTTGAAAATGACTGGTCGTGCTTAGTTTATTAAAAACCTTTTTAATTTATAAAATAAATTACTATTAAGTTTTTTTTATATTTTATTATTCCATGTTCAGGACATGGAATAATAAGTTCTTGTATTTGAATTTTAGTCTACGGATCCACCACCTGGGTTACGACCTGGGTCATTAGATAAGAAACCAAAGATAAATAAAGAAATAAAGAAAGTTACAACTGTGTATACAAAAATTTTTAATGTTAACATATTTAAAAACTATTTATTTTTTATAAGCTACTATGCTATATATTATAACAAATTATTTTTTTTTTTAGGCCTTGCTTTTTTTTAAAGATTTTTTTATTATATATTTTATTAAAGCCTGGTTAACTCAATTGGCAGAGTATCGGTCTTGTAAACCGAAGGTTATCGGTTCGACTCCGATATCAGGCTTGAAGCATTATAGATCTGTAACTCAGTTGGTAGAGTAGCTGCCTTACAAGCAGCGAGTCATCGGTTCGAGTCCGGTCAGGTCTAATCAAAACACTAGATATTAGTTAAAAAATAAAGTATTATATATTAAAATATATAATATTTTAATTAACATGAAAATTATAAATTCGATTGTCTAAGGAAAATATTATTTAAATCCAATGTGCAAATATCTCTATTGAATTTTTTTTTTCGAAAAATTGTATAATTTAATTTTTCTATCATAAAAAAATAAATTAAATTAAATTAAAAAAGACTTACTTAAATTATATCTTATGGAAACTAATACAGAAGCAAGACCAGTTTTTCCTTTTACAGCTATTGTTGGTCAAGAGGAAATGAAATTAGCATTACTATTAAACGTTATTGATCCAAAAATTGGTGGTGTAATGGTTATGGGTGATCGTGGTACAGGAAAATCCACAACTGTTCGTGCGCTAGTTGATCTATTACCCCAAATTGATGTTGTAGAAAACGATCCGTTTAACTCTGATCCGAATGATCCAGAATTAATGAGTGATGAAGTACGCCAAAAAGCACGTGCAAATGAACCTCTTAACGTTGTTAAAAAGAAAATTAACATGGTTGATTTACCATTAGGTGCAACAGAAGATCGTGTTTGTGGTACCATTGATATTGAAAAAGCATTAACAGAAGGTGTGAAAGCTTTTGAACCAGGTTTATTAGCAAAAGCGAACCGTGGTATTTTATATGTTGATGAAGTAAACTTATTAGATGATCATTTAGTTGATGTTTTATTAGACTCCGCAGCATCTGGTTGGAATACTGTAGAGCGTGAAGGTATTTCAATTAGTCACCCTGCTCGCTTTATTTTAGTTGGTTCCGGAAACCCAGAGGAAGGTGAACTTCGTCCACAATTATTAGACCGATTTGGTATGCACGCACAAATTGGAACAGTAAAAGAACCGGAATTACGTGTTCAAATTGTAGAACAACGAGCAACATTCGACGAAAACCCTACAGAATTCCGTACTAGTTACAATGAATCTCAAACAACATTAACAGATAAATTAGCAGATGCTCGTCGTCGTTTAAAAGAAATTAGCATTGACTATGAATATCGTGTGAAAATTTCTCAAATTTGTTCTGAATTAAATGTTGATGGTTTACGTGGAGATTTAGTTACAAATCGTGCAGCAAAAGCATTAGCGTGTTTTGAAGGTCGCAACGAAGTAACAGTTGACGATATTTATCGTGTTATTCCACTTTGTTTACGTCACCGTTTAAGAAAAGATCCATTAGAGACAATTGATTCTGGTGATAAAGTACGCGAGATTTTCTGCTCTGTTTTTGAAATCGATGAATAATACAAATTTTTTTTATTAAAAAAAATTTGAACAAAAGATTATTGTTAGATTCATTTTATTTTTTTTTATTTTGGTATCATATTATATATAACTGAAAAAAAAAAAGATACTTTTATTTTAAATTGATTCACAAAATTTCTACTTATACGATATAAGTAGAAATTAGAGGATTTTCATTTGAAATTTATATCATAATTAGAAACTTTAAAATTTTTATGGCAGCTTCATTTTTACCATCTATTTTAGTACCATTAGTAGGTTTAGTATTTCCAGCAGTTGCAATGGCAGCTCTTTTCTTATACATTGAAAAAGATGCGATTGCATAAATTTTATTCCAACTGTATTTAAGTTGAGGTTTTATAACCTCAACTTAAATATAGTTGGAATTATTTTTTGTTAAAACAAATAATATTACATATTAGTAATTAAAAGCCTTTTGCTTTTTTAATTAACGTACGATACGATAAAAATAGATTAAATCAAAGAATTACTATCAGGGAAGAAAATTAAATAATTATTAGTAATCTTAAATGAAGATATGAAAAAAAATATTTTAAACGCAGTTCTAAGCCTGTTTTTAGGATTTAGTATTGTTTCTTCAGCAAAAGCATATCCTATCTTTGCACAACAAAACTTTGAAAATCCACGCGAACCAAACGGTCGTATTGTTTGTGCAAACTGTCACTTAGCACAAAAAACAGTTGAAATTGAAGTTCCACAAGCTGTATTACCAAACACAGTTTTTGAGGCTGTTGTTAAAGTTCCAGTAGATGAGCAACTTAAACAAGTTCAAGCAAATGGTAAAAAAGGTGCACTTAATATTGGTGCAGTTTTAATCTTACCAGAAGGTTTTGAATTAGCTCCGGCAGATCGTATTCCTGAAGAAATGAAGAAAAAAGTTGGTAAATTATTCTTTACTCCATACAGTGAAAACCGTAAAAACATTTTAGTTATTGGTCCATGGCCAGCTAAAAAAGGAACAGAATTAACATTCCCAATTTTATCTCCAGATCCAGCAACAAACTCTGACATTCACTATGTGAAATACCCTATTTATGTAGGTGGTAACCGTGGTCGTGGTCAAGTTTATCCAGACGGTTCTAAGAGTAACAACAATATCTACACAGCATCTGAAGCAGGTAAAATCACAGATATTGCAGTAGATGAAAAAGGTGCTTCTAATGTTGTAATCCAAACAGCATCTGGTGATTCTGTAACAGAAAACATTCCAGCAGGTCCAACTGTTATTGTTAAAGTAGGTGACACAGTTACTAATGCTCAACCACTTACAAACAATCCAAACGTTGGTGGTTTTGGTCAAACAGAAACTGAAATCGTTCTACAAAACCCAGCTCGAATTCAAGGTATGTTAGTATTCTTCGTAGGTGCATTATTAACTCAAGTAATGTTAGTTCTGAAGAAGAAACAATACGAAAAAGTTCAATTAGCAGAAATGAACTTCTAATTTTTTTTGTCAAAAAAATAAAAATTTTATTTAATAAGGAACTTTTTACGTTATGTTAACTATTCTAGCTTATACTGGCCTTTTAATTGGTGCTCTTGGCTTTACAGTTGTACTATATTTTGGTCTGTTAAAAACAAAATTAATCTAATTGAAAAGATAAATTTATTTTATTATGGTAGAACCACTTTTATCTGGTATTGTTCTAGGTCTAGTACCAGTAACAATTGGCGGTCTTTTTGTAACAGCATATTTACAATACCGTCGTGGAGATCAATTAAACATTTAGTTGATTTTATAATTTTTTAAATATTTTAAAAAATTTGTATTACTGTTATATTTTGATATAACAATTTCTTGAAAAGAGATTTAAAAATCTCTTTTCAAAAAAATAATTAAATTGGATTTATAAATCTATTATGATAAAAAATTAGATAAAATAAAAAACTTTTTTATAAAACTCAATAGTTTATAATAAATAAAAACAATTTTGGATAAAAAAGTTAGTTAATTGCTATTTATTACAAAATAAATTCAATGACTACCATTTTTATTTTTATAATTATCTTCTAAATGTTTAAAAATTTAATTTTTACATTATTAATCTAATTGTCTTCTAATATAAATGAAGTTCAAATTTTGAACGAAATTTCTATCTGGAAAATAATTGATAAAAAAAAAAAAATTTGGAGAAAAATCGCTATGACTATTGCGATTGGTAAATCTGCTGAAAAGCGTGGCCTTTTTGATGTAATGGATGACTGGCTACGTCGTGACCGCTTCGTTTTCGTAGGCTGGTCTGGTTTATTATTATTCCCTACTGCATACATGGCATTAGGTGGTTGGTTCACAGGTACTACGTTTGTAACATCTTGGTACACACATGGTTTAGCTAGTTCTTACCTAGAAGGTTGTAACTTCTTAACAGCTGCAGTATCTACTCCAGCTAACAGTATGGGTCACTCCCTACTATTATTATGGGGTCCAGAAGCACAAGGTGACTTCACTCGTTGGTGTCAACTAGGTGGTCTTTGGACTTTCGTAGCACTACACGGTGCATTTGCTTTAATTGGTTTCATGCTACGTCAGTTTGAAATTGCACGTTCTGTACGTATTCGTCCATACAACGCAATTGCATTCTCTGCACCAATTTCTGTATTTGTATCTGTATTCTTAATTTACCCATTAGGTCAATCTGGTTGGTTCTTTGCACCTAGTTTTGGTGTAGCGGCTATTTTCCGTTTCATTTTATTCTTCCAAGGTTTCCACAACTGGACATTAAACCCATTCCACATGATGGGTGTTGCAGGTGTTTTAGGTGCTGCTCTTCTATGTGCTATTCACGGTGCAACTGTTGAAAACACTTTATTTGAAGATGGTGACGGTGCAAACACATTCCGTGCATTTAACCCAACACAAGCAGAAGAAACATACTCCATGGTTACAGCGAACCGTTTCTGGTCTCAAATCTTTGGTGTAGCATTCTCTAACAAACGTTGGTTACACTTCTTCATGTTATTTGTACCTGTTACAGGTTTATGGATGAGTGCTTTAGGTGTTGTAGGTTTAGCATTAAACTTACGTGCATACGATTTCGTATCTCAAGAAATCCGTGCTGCTGAAGACCCTGAATTTGAAACTTTCTATACTAAGAACATTCTTCTAAACGAAGGTATTCGTGCTTGGATGGCTGCTCAAGATCAGCCGCATGAGAAACTAGTATTCCCTGAGGAGGTATTACCACGTGGAAACGCTCTTTAATGGTACTCTTACTGTAGGTGGTCGTGATCAAGAAAGTACAGGTTTTGCTTGGTGGTCTGGTAACGCTCGTCTAATCAACTTATCTGGTAAACTTTTAGGTGCACACGTAGCACACGCAGGTCTTATCGTTTTCTGGGCTGGTGCAATGAACTTATTTGAAGTTGCACACTTCGTTCCAGAAAAACCAATGTATGAACAAGGTTTAATTCTATTACCTCACTTAGCAACATTAGGCTACGGTGTAGGTCCGGGTGGTGAAGTTATCGACACTTTCCCTTATTTCGTTTCTGGTGTTTTACACCTAATTTCCTCTGCAGTTTTAGGTTTTGGTGGTGTTTACCACTCTTTAATTGGTCCTGAAACACTTGAAGAGTCTTACCCATTCTTCGGTTATGTTTGGAAAGACAAAAACAAAATGACTACAATTCTAGGTATTCACTTAGTTGTTCTAGGATTTGGTGCATGGCTTCTAGTATGGAAAGCTCTATACTTTGGTGGTATCTACGATACATGGGCACCTGGTGGTGGTGATGTACGTACTATTACAAATCCAACAGTTAGCCCAGGTGTAATTTTTGGTTACTTACTAAAATCTCCATTTGGTGGTGACGGTTGGGTTGTAAGTGTTGATAACATGGAAGACATTATCGGTGGTCACATTTGGATTGGTACATTATGTATCTTTGGTGGTCTATGGCACATTTTAACTAAACCATGGGGCTGGGCTCGTCGTGCTTTCGTATGGTCTGGTGAAGCTTACTTATCTTACAGTTTAGCTGCAATCTCTTGTTTTGGTTTTATTGCTTGTACTTTCTCTTGGTTTAACAACACTGCATACCCAAGTGAATTCTACGGTCCAACTGGTCCAGAAGCTTCTCAATCTCAAACATTCACATTCTTAGTTCGTGACCAACGTTTAGGTGCTAACATTGCATCTGCTCAAGGTCCAACTGGTTTAGGTAAATACTTAATGCGTTCTCCGACTGGTGAAATTATCTTCGGTGGTGAGACTATGCGTTTCTGGGATTTCCGTGGTCCTTGGTTAGAGCCATTACGTGGTCCAAACGGTTTAGATCTAAACAAACTTAAGAATGATGTTCAACCATGGCAAGAACGTCGTGCTGCTGAATACATGACTCACGCTCCGTTAGGTTCTTTAAACTCTGTAGGTGGTGTAGCAACAGAAATTAACGCAATTAACTATGTATCACCACGTAGTTGGTTAGCTTGTTCTCACTTCGTTTTAGGTTTCTTCTTCTTCATTGGACACCTATGGCACGCTGGTCGTGCACGTGCAGCTGCTGCAGGTTTTGAAAAAGGTATCGATCGTGATACAGAACCAGCATTATCTATGCGTCCATTAGACTAATTTATTAGCCTAATTGTTCTTTTGTTCTTTTCTTCTAACTAGAAGAAAAGAACAATATATTTACTTCAAACTAAATAATTTTTCTTCTTGATTTTTTTAAATTTCCTTGATATCCTGAAGGTAGGTTCATAGAATGTATTGTTCAATAAAAATTATTAGCGTCTCAGGTCTGGAAAGAAGCAAGACAAGTAATTTTTTATTGAGACATCCCATTCTGTGAACCCATTCATTTTAAAATCTATTCGTTAATATAGCTCATTAAAAAATCCGAATAATTCGTTATTCTTTTGAAATTTAAATATTTTAGTAAGTCTAATACTCTTATAAAATTATTATTGTTTTCTCAATAATATCCTATTTGTAATAGGCATCAATGAATAACATATATATTTTTTGAATTTCATTTATTTAATAATAAAATCTACTTGATAAAAGGTGGCACCCAGATTCGAACTGGGGATAGAGGATTTGCAATCCACGGCCTTACCACTTGGCTATACCACCATTATAGTTTGTTAGTTTTTATAAATTCAATTTTAACATAAATATTTATAAAAACTAGATACAAAATCTTAAAAAAAAATTAACCGAAATACGAATACTGGATAATTTATACTATTAGTTTAAATAGATAATAAAAAATATTAAAAATCCCACCTCATTATTCGACATGTTAAAAGACAATTCTTACCACATTCCTGATTTCATTAATATTCAACGTAATAATTTTCAAGAGTTTTTAAAATCTGGAATTATTTCAGAAATTGAAAATCATAATGAAATTACAAATGAAACAACGGGTTTAACATTACGTTTTTATCCTAATTATTATCAATTTTGTCGTTCTGAAAATAGTATTAAAAATGCAATTACAAATGGCCGTACGTATGCGTGTCGTTTATATTTACCAGCTGAATTAATTGACAAAAATAAAAAAGTTTCACATTTTCAATGGATTTTATTAGGAACCATTCCATTAATGAATCGACGTGGACATTTTATTTTAAATGGCTCACCTCGAGTAATTATTAATCAAATGGTTCGTAGCCCAGGTATTTATTACGCTGATAGTATTGATAGAAAAAATCGACGAACAGTTTATGCTGATTTAATTTCACAACGTGGAACATGGTTACGATTTGAGATGGATGGTGATGGTACACCATATGTTCGTATGAAACGTACTCCAAAAATCCCACTGCCCTTATTATTAGTTGCAATGGGTTTAAATATCTCAACCATTACACAACGTTTGTCAAATATTGATTGGTTTCAAAACTCAAATTATCTTGGTTATGATTTTGGATTAATTAAAGATGGACAAGGGCCTGATAAAAAAAATAATCAAAATTATACAATGGAAGAATGGGCATTAATTTCGTTATATGCCTTAACACACCCGAAACGTGAATTAGTTGAAATTACACCCGATATGGGTAAAAAATTTTTATTTCGTAAATTTTTAAACCCACGTACTTATGATTTAGGACGATTAGGAAGACAACGTTTGAATCAAAGATTCAACTTAAATACACCAATCACACATGGCATTTTAACAACTGAAGATATTTTTAAAATTATTGAAGAATTAAATGAAGTATTTTTAGGAAATGCTGCTATTGATGATATTGATCATTTAAAAAATCGCCGTATTCGTGCGTCAGGAGAATTAATTCAAAATCAATTAGCTATTGGTTTAACACGTTTTGAAAAAGTTGTTCGTGAACGTTTCCGTCGCCCAACATCTTTACTAAATTTATCAAATTTAGTAACAACAAAACCTGTTAATGCTTCATTTCGTGAATTTTTTGGATCAAGTCAATTATCACAATTTTTAGATCAAACGAATCCCTTAGCTGAAATTACACATAAACGTCGTTTCACATCATTAGGACCTTCTGGAGTAAGTCGTGAAACAGCAGGAATGGCAATTCGTGGTATTCACCCAACCCATTATGGTCGTATTTGTCCAATTGAAACACCTGAAGGACAAAATGCTGGTTTAGTAAATTCACCAGCAACGTTTACTCGTATTAATCCTGATGGTTTATTAGAAAGTCCATTTAGAAAAGTTTTTAAAGGACAAGCGCAAAATGAAATTTTTTATTTAAGTGCAGATCAAGAAGAAAATTATTTTGTTGCACCTGGTGATTTAAAAATTGATCAATTATCATTCTTGGATAACAAAATTTTACCGAGTCGAAAACAACAAGATTTTTGGAATATTAAATCCACCTCTATCGATTTTTTAGCCCTTTCTTCCTTACAAATGATTTCAGTTGCAACTTCTTTAATTCCATTTTTTGAACATGACGATGCAAACCGTGCATTAATGGGTTCCAATATGCAACGTCAAGCGGTTCCATTATTAAAACCAGAAAAACCAATAGTTGGTACTGGTTATGAACCTCGTGTTGTAGCAGATTGTGGACATACTATTAATGCACGTTTCAGTGGATATGTAACATTTATTAGTTGTCAAGAAATTCAAATTTATAGTTTAGTACCACAAGCAACTACTAATACGAATCTTATTCCAAAATTAACTAATAATGAAAATGTGCTATTACTGGATCAAATTCAACCAAATAATTTAAGTGCAAGAAATCAATATAAATTTGAAACTATTTCTTATAAATTAGAAAGTATTTCACGTTCAAATCAAGATACTTATCAATTTGAACGTCCATTAGTTCAAGAAGGGCAATGGGTTGAAAAGGGTGATGTATTAGCTGATGGATCTGCCAGTTCAGATGGAGAATTATCATTAGGTAAAAATATTTTAATTGGTTATTTACCATGGGAAGGGTATAATTTTGAAGATGCAATTTTAATTAGTGAACGTTTAGTTCAACAAGATTTATATACGTCGTTACACGTAGAAAAATATGATTTTGAAGTTAAAGAAACTCGATTTGGTAAAGAACAATTAACAAAAAATATTCCGGATGTTCCAAACATCAGCAAAGAAAAACTTAACCAACAAGGCATTATTAAATTAGGCTCATGGGTTCAAGAAGGTGATATTTTAGTTGGAAAAATTACTCCAATTCATCGTAAACCTTTAACTCCACATGAACGTTTACTTTATGATATTGTTGGAAAAAATGTTCAAGATGTGAAAGATACTTCATTACGAGTTCCAAAAGGATTAGTTGCCCGTGTTGTTAAGATTCGTATTTTTGATGAAGATGGTAATTGTTATGAAAATTCGTTACCAAATAATCAATCTATTTTTACTGATTTAGAATCTAATTCTATTACTTTCGATGGAACAATTTTATCCAAACGTCGTACTAAAAAATCTTTTAGATATTGGAAAAAATTAAGAAAAAATAATGCTAAACAAATTTGTTTAGCTCAAACAAATTTATCTAACAAAACTTTATTAGAAAATGAGTTAGTTAAAACAAATCCATCGATTTATCCAGTTAAAAAATTTATTAAAAAATTCGATGCTAAATTAGAAAGCGAATTAACAACACCATTTAAAAAAGAAATTCAACGTGTACAAATTTTTTTAGCTGAAAAACGACGTGTGCAAGTTGGTGATAAAATGGCTGGTCGTCATGGAAATAAAGGTATTATTTCTCGAATTTTACCTCAAGCAGATATGCCATATTTACCAGATGGGACTCCATTAGATCTGGTATTAAATCCATTAGGTGTACCATCTCGAATGAACGTTGGCCAAATTTATGAATGTTTATTAGGGTTTGCTGGTTCGTATTTAAATGAAAATTATAAAATTTTACCATTTGATGAAGTTGTTGGTGCCCAAATGTCACGTAGTCTTGTTTATAGTAAATTATATAAAGCCCGTACATCAACAAAAAATAAATGGTTATTTGATCCAAATTTCCCAGGTAAAGTTAAATTATTTGATGGCCGTACCGGTGAAGCTTTTGATCAGCGCGTTACTGTAGGTCAATCATATATTTTAAAATTAGTGCACCAAGTTGATGAAAAAATCCATGCTCGTTCAACTGGTCCATATTCATTGGTAACACAACAACCATTACGTGGTCGTTCAAAGCACGGTGGACAGCGATTAGGCGAAATGGAAGTATGGGCTTTAGAAGGTTTTGGTGCAGCATATACATTACAAGAATTATTAACAGTTAAATCGGATGATATGAAAGGTCGTCATCAAGTAATGAACGCTATTTTAGCAAATATTCCAATGCAATTAGGAACACCTGAATCGTTCAAAGTATTAGTACGTGAATTACAATCTTTATGTTTAGATATTGGTGTATTTGCTATTACAGAGAAAGGTTACAGACGTCCAATTGATATTTTACGTTTACCGTAAAATCACTCAAATCATATTTGGATAAAAAATAAAAATTATTCTTTTAAAAAATGTTCAAGAATTTCTTGAATATTTTTTAAAAGAATATTTAAAGTTCCAATTTATTAAACAATTTAATTTTTTATATGGAAAATTTTAAAAGAATTGAATCAATTCGAATTGGATTAGCGTCACCTGAACAAATTCGACGTTGGGCAGAACGTAAATTACCAAATGGTCGAATTGTAGGTCAAGTAACTAATCCTCAAACAGTGAATTATAAAACTTTACGTCCAGAACCAGGCGGGTTATTTTGTGAAAAAATTTTTGGACCAGTTAAAGATTTTGAATGTGCTTGTGGAAAAAAACGTAGTATTATTAATCAAAAATATTGTCCTGAATGTGAAGTTGATTTTGTTTCTTCACGTGTTCGTCGTTATCGATTAGGATTTATTCAATTAGCATCACCTGTTGCACATATTTGGTATCTAAAAGGAACACCCAGTTATGTTTCAGTTTTTCTAGATATGCCACGTAAAAAAATTGAATCTATCATTTATTGTACGGAAAATTTATCACTTCATGACCCAACCGCTTTTGTATTTACTGATACAAAAGAATCAGATAATAATCTTGTGGGCTTCACAAAACAAAATAATTTAAATCGTAATCAAACTAATTTTACTATTGAATCCAAAGAAGATACTACTGTAAAATCCGAAAATATTTTATCATTAATTGGTTTATCAAAACGATTTGTTTGGGAATCACAAGAAGAAGAAGGATTATTCCGCTATTATGCTACATCTCCTTCCAATGGCACTGATAAAAAAATTCCAAGTTATAATTTTTTACCAAATCAAATTTTTTCAAATACTTATATTGAACAGCCATTAACTGGTGCAAATGCAATCTTAAATCTATTAAAAAATATTGATTTAACAAGATTAGAACGACAAATCAATCATGAAATTTTTGAAATGCAAGAAGAAATTGATGATATTGAAAGTCATTCTAATTTCTTAGTTTTTGAAGAAAAGCGTTTACAATATTTATTAATTCGTCGTGCACGAATGTTAAAACGTTTAAAATTAATTCGTCAATTTCGTCGTACAAAAACGCGTCCAGAATGGTTAATTCTTTCAAGTTTACCAGTTTTACCACCTGATTTACGACCAATTGTTCAATTAGATAGTGAACAAGTTGCTGTATCAGATTTAAATAAACTTTATCAAAAAGTTTTATTTCGTAATAATAGAATGAAACGTCACCAGAGATCTCAAAATTTAATGAATCAATCTGATGAATTGAAATATGCTCAACGTTTATTACAAGAAGCAGTTGATTCATTAATTGAAAATGGGAAAGGCGGCTCTGATCCGATTACCGCAGCCAATGATCGTCCATTAAAATCCTTATCTGATATGTTAAAAGGTAAAAAAGGTCGATTTAGACAAAATTTATTAGGTAAACGAGTTGATTATTCAGGACGATCCGTAATTGTTGTAGGGCCACATTTAGAATTACATGAATGTGGTATTCCAAAAGAAATGGCAATTGAATTATTTCAGCCGTTTTTAATTCATACATTAATTTCAACAAATGTAGTACGTACTATTTTGGGTGCTAAACATCTTATTCATAAGCAAGATCCAAAAGTTTGGAAATGTCTTGAACAAGTGTTACGTGATCATCCAGTTTTATTAAATAGGGCGCCGACATTACACAGATTAGGAATTCAAGCTTTTCAACCAAAACTAGTGAAAGGACGTGCGATTCATTTACATCCATTAGTTTGTCCAGCTTTTAATGCAGATTTTGATGGAGATCAAATGGCAGTCCATGTTCCGTTATCATATGAAGCTCGTGCTGAGTCATGGAATTTAATGTGGTCAAGAAATAATTTATTATCTCCTGCAACAGGTGAACCGATTTTACTTCCAAGTCAAGATATGGTTTTAGGTTGTTATTATCTAACGACAAATATTCCAGAAAATGTAAAATTAAAGAAAAATAAATTAAATATTTATTTTTCTAATCAAAGTCAAATTTTACAATTATACACAACAAATCAATTACATTCCCAATCAATTGTTTGGTTAAAAATTTTTCAAAAATCATTAAAAATTGATCAATACCGTCATCCAGAAAATACATTTGATTTTGAAAATAAAGAATTTAATCAAGTTATTGAAACAGATTTAGTAAAACAAGAACCTATTGAAATTCAAATTACTCAATACGGTAATGTTCAAAAAATCTTTAATGACCGTTTTGATTTATATTCATCTATAAATAATTTTGAAACATCATTTATTCGAACAACTCCTGGCCGAATTTTTTTAAATCAAATTTTACAAAAAACAATGGGAAATAATCAATAAAAAAGCTATGACTGAAAAGTTAAATTTAACTAAAAAATCGTTTTTTTTCAATCGTACATTTGATAAAGGACGATTAAAGAATTTAATCAGTTGGTATTTAACAACTTTTGGTGAATATCAAACAATTCAATTATTAGAAGAATTAAAAGTTTTAGGTTTTCACAACGCTACACAAGCCGGTATTTCATTAAGTATTGATGATTTATTAATTCCAGATTCTAAAACGGAATTATTACGTGATGCCGAAATTAAAATCCAAAAAAACTCACAATCATATAATCGTGGTGATTTAACCTCAATTGAAAGATTTCAATATATCATTGATACTTGGCATTCAACAAGTGAAAATATGAAAACTGAAGTTGTTCAACATTTTCGTTCAACCAATATGTTAAATCCAGTTTATATGATGGCATTTTCTGGTGCACGTGGTAATTTATCTCAAGTTCGTCAATTAGTTGGGATGCGTGGGTTAATGTCTGATCCACAAGGGGAAATTATTAATTTCCCAATTTCTAGTAATTTTCGTGAAGGTTTAACATTAACTGAATACGTTATTTCATGCTATGGTGCACGTAAAGGTATTGTTGATACGGCATTACGTACTGCTAATTCAGGTTATTTAACGCGTCGATTAGTAGATGTCGCACAACATATTTTAATTTCATCATTAGATTGTGGAACAATCGATGGTATCTCAATTGTTGCATTAAAAGATGGTCGAAAAACATTATTATCATTAAAAGATAGATTAATTGGTCGTGTATTAGCAGAAAATGTTGAAACTTTAGCAACTCGTAATCAAATTATTGATAAAAAATTAGCTTCACAAATTGAAGAAAAATATGATTCGGTTTTAGTACGTTCACCATTAACATGCAATGGTCGTGATTCTATTTGTCAATTATGTTATGGGTGGAGTTTAGCTCATAATCAGATGGTATCTTTAGGTGAAGCTGTTGGAATTATTGCAGCACAATCTATTGGTGAACCAGGAACACAATTAACAATGAGAACATTTCACACTGGTGGAGTATTCTCAGGTGATGCCTTAGATCAAATTACGGCACCTATTAGTGGACAATTGTTTTTTGATGAACCCTATATTGGTGAATTAATTCGTACAACACATGGTAAAATTGCGTTTTTTATTAAAACACCGGGTAAATGTAAAATTTATCAACAAACAACTAAGCAAACACATGTTATTAATATTCCAGAGTTTTCAATTCTTTTTATTCAAAATGGAGAATTTGTAAATCAAAATGATATTATTGCTGAATTTGCTTCAATCCCAACACAAAATAACCAGCGAGTACAGTCAAAACAATCATTAATTTCACCATTTGATGGACAAATTTTTTTTGAAGATGTTGTTTTAAGTTTTATGGAATCAAAAACATTAGATTCTATTAAAACAGCTCGTGAATTTGGTTCGTTATGGGTTTTAAAAGCTAATATTAAAGAAGCTAAAATTAAAAATTCGTTATTTCCATTAAATGGAGATTTTATTCATGAAAGTGCTCCTATTGCTGAATATGATTTAGTTAGTAGTATTACAGGTGAAATTTATTTAGATAATTTTAAACAAAATAAGTTTCAAAATAGTTTTGAAATTCCTAAATCGAAACAAAGTCAATTTAAAAATGGTTTAACAACAAAAAAAATTCGTTTACCGTTTTCAAATCTTCGTTGGCAGTCCAAGCGTTATTCAAGTTTATTAACCTTAAAAAATTCAAATTTTTTTGAAAGCGTATTTATTAAATGTATTTTAAATACAGGTTTTGCAGAGAACGATAAACAATTTTTTAACGTTAATCCTTCATTATTTGGAATTTGCTTAGAAAATTTACAGAATGCTCAATATCAAGCATATTCACAAAATTTACAAGCAGGTTTTATTGATATTCAATTTAATGAATTATTTAGAATTCGTAAAAATTTTGACGTCGTGAATGGATTATTATCACAAAAATTTCCATTTTCTGCAAAAAATCGTTTATTTCCAACAACATTATCTAGACGTCCTAAATCAAAAAATCTTTTAACAACAAAAACAATTGGGCAAATAGATTCCGAAAAAATAAATTTAAAAGTTTTTTCAATTTTACAAGAATGGGTCCCACAAGACTGTCAAATTATTGCAAATTATAATAGACAAGGACAAATACAAATTCAAAAAACACCTTTTGCTGGTTTTATAAATTTATATTCTATTAAATTAGAAAATACGTCAAATTCCTTAACATTTGAAAATCAACAATCTCAAACAGTCCCATCACCAAACAAAACCTTATTTGATACAAAAATTTCTAAAGTAGAAAATTTCGATAACGAAAATAACAAAAGTAATTTATTATTTTCAATTGAAAAATGTTGGCCCTATTGTTCAAAAAATGTAAATATTTTAAATCTAAATACTAAACTCGAGTCCTATTATAATACTGGTGAAATTTGTATTGATGATATCACATTCGAATCAAAACGTGTTTTATTACAAATTAAACAAAAAACGGATTGGCAATTACATCCAAATTGGATTCTTGGATCAAAATCGGATGATGAGTATTTTGATTTTTTAAATAATAATGATGAAAATAACAAAGTAAATTCTTCTTTTAATTTTGATACAGTTAAATTAGATACGGAAACGACAACTTTAAAATTTAAATTTCCAACAGACATAACATCAAATTTAACTGATAATTTAACAAAATTATCAATTCATTTGGCTCACTATCCTAATTCAAAAACTTTATGGTCTAAATTAAATACAAACCATCAAACAAATTCATTAAGTCGAAATAGTTTTTTTGCTATTTCCCCACTATTAAATTCGTATACCTTTAAAAAACAAAAGACATTTAATAAAAAATTAGCATTAAACTTTAAAAATAAAAATCATTGGAAGATTCAATCGAAAAAGCAAATTGCTAAACAGTTAAATAATTATGCAAATTGCATTTTTAATACAAAATTTTTAACTGTATTTAATGAATTTATTCCGAATCAACAGATAATTTTTAATGTTCCAATTCAAAATCAATTAATTGGAATTGAATATTCATTTGATTCATTTCTTAATATTTATAAGAAATTGTATGGATCAACATATTATATTCCATATTTTTTAAACCAATTTGTTAAATCAAATGACCAAAAAAATGTTACATTTAAATCATCATCATTGATTTCTGAAAAACAATGGAATCAAAGTTCATTAACATATATTACATTAAATGTATTCGATTTATTTGCTTTTAATATTCCATCAAATTCATTAGTAAATAAGACAAATAATTTATCACAAAGAAAAAATCAATATGTTTTACAAAAAAATAAAACAAATCAAGTTGTTTTAGATAAATTACATAATACATATATTAGTAAAGATGAAATAATTGGAAAACGTCAAACCTTAAATATTAGTTCTGGTGAAGTTATTATTGTCCCAAAAATTAATATGTTGGAAAATACAACAGATTTGAATTATCAAGATGCACAAAAATCGTCACAACTATTCTTCATTTCAAAAGATCATTTAGTTTCCTATGATGTAACAGATGAATACAAAAATTTTGAAAAAACTAACACTATTAAACTATTAGGTAATTTAGTTCGTTTAGAACAAACATTATGGGATAAAAAATCAATTCCAGAAGCTGGACAAATTATTTCCATTCGAAAAATTGATAATAAAATTATTCTGATCTTGCGTAAAGGTCAACCTTTCTTATTTTCTTCACGTGCCGTATTCCATGTATTTCATAATGATTCGGTATTAAAAGACAATTTATTATTAACATTATTTTATCGTCGTCTGCAAACTGGTGATATTGTTCAAGGTATTCCAAAAATTGAAGAGTTTTTTGAAGCTCGTTCATCAAAATTTGGTGAACCATTGGAAAATAGTGTACCAGTTAAATTAAAAACATTATATGAAAATTTAACACGTCGTTTACCATTACAAAAAGCCGTACGCCAAAGTGTACAGTTAATTCAAAAATATTTAGTTGATAATGTTCAGCAAGTATACCAAAGTCAAGGTGTTACATTGGCCGATAAACATTTAGAAATTATTGTTCGTCAAATGACATCAAAAGTAAAAATTATTGATGGTGGACAAACAGGTTTTTTACCAGGGGAATTAGTTAATTTAGATACAATTGAATTAATTAATCAAGGTATGGAAGGTTCACGTGCAACTTATGAACCAATTTTATTAGGTATTACTAAAGCATCATTGGAAACAAAGAGTTTTATTTCTGCAGCCAGTTTCCAAGAAACTACTCGTATTCTTGCCCGCGCCGCTATTGAAAAGAAAACTGATTTCTTAAAAGGTTTAAAAGAAAATGTAATTCTAGGTCATGTTATTCCAGCGGGTACTGGATTTAAAGAATTTTTAGCATTGAAAAATATTAATGAAATTTCTGATTAATCTTTGAAAATTAGCTTTTTAGTAATCAGTACTTGCTACAATCGAAGGTTCCCTTGTATTATTAATTCATTAATTTATATTTAAAAATTGGACAGATATTTTTATTAATTTTTTTTTATGGTTACATTAACAGATATGGTTAAAGCAGGAATGCATTATGGACACCAATCCCGTCGTTGGAATCCACGTATGGCACCGTATATTTATGGTGAACGCAATGGTGTACATATTATTGATTTAATTCAAACATACAAACATTTACAAGAGTCTTGTGAGTTTGTAACAAATCAAGCACGTCAGGGCAAAACATTCCTTTTTGTTGGTACAAAAAATCAAGCTGAAGAATTAATTGTAGAAAAAGCTTTAGAAGCAAAATCCTATTATGTAAATCATCGTTGGTTAGGTGGGATGTTAACGAACTGGAAAACAATTAAAACATCAATTGATACTTTAAAAAAATATGAAGAAGATGAAAAATCTGGTGTTTTTCAACGTTTAACAAAAAAAGAAGCTTCTTTAAAACTTCAACAAAAAGCACGTCTTGAGCATTATTTAGGTGGTCTAAAAGATATGACAAAATTACCAGATATTGTTATTATCGTAGGTCAAATGGAAGAAATGAACGCAGTTTTAGAGTGTAAAAAATTAGGGTTACGTAGTATTACAATTTTAGATACGGATTGTGATCCAAAATTAGCGGATTTATTTATCCCTGCAAATGATGATTCCGTATCTTCCATTCGTTTAATTTTAAATGAATTATCATTTGCGATTTCTCAAGGTTATGCACAAATGGATGAGAAAAAAAATTAAATAAATTATTTTAATTTTTATTCATAATGAAAAGAGTCTTCAAAAATAAACTAACAAAATAAACCATTTTTGAACTTGCATAAACTTGATAAGCTTAGTTAAGATTAACTTAGAGCTTTCATAAAATTCTAGAAATTTTTATTTTGAATAGTTTTTAAAACTGAATGCTCTATCTTGAGAAAATCAAGAAAAAAGATTTATAAATTATATTATGCTTTCAAACAATATTCTTTTTGATATTGCAGAAGTTACAATTGGTGAACATTACTACTGGGACATCGGTGGTTATCAAGTTCATGGCCAAGTATTAATTACTTCTTGGGTAGTTCTTGCAATTATTGCTGTATTATCCTTCTTAGGAAATAAAGACTTAAAAGTTATTCCAGAAGGTTTACAAAATTTAACTGAATATCTTACAGAATTTATTCGTGATTTAGCAAAAACGCAAATCGGGGAACACGATTACTTAAAATGGGTTCCTTATGTTGGAACAATTTTCCTATTTATTTTAGTATCTAACTGGTCAGGTGCTTTATTCCCATACCGTTTTATTGAAATTCCAAATGGTGAATTAGCAGCTCCAACAAACGATATTAATACTACAGTAGCATTAGCTTTATTAACATCTATCGCATATTTTTATGCTGGTATTTCTAAAAAAGGTTTAGGTTACTTTAAACGTTATGTTTCTCCAGCAGTATTCTTATTACCAATTAACGTATTAGAAGATTTTACAAAACCATTATCTTTAAGTTTCCGTTTATTTGGTAACATTGTTGCTGAGGAACTTGTAGTAGCCGTTCTAATTTCTTTAGTACCTTTAGTAGTGCCAATCCCAATTATGTTATTAGGGACATTTACTAGTGGTATTCAGGCTCTTGTTTTCGCTACATTAGCTGGTGCATATATTGGTGAATCTGTAGAAGATCACCATTAATTTTTTTTTAATCTGAATTTTTTAAATTGAATGCTTATTTTTCAATTTTATATTATTTAGAACATTAAAATTATCGATTCATATTTTAAAAATATAGAATCAATTAAACAAAATCACTTTTATAAAACCAAGTAGTTTACAATTTACTGAAAATTTCGTAGGCTTAACATTAAGCCGGGATTAAGGATATAATTTTTTTTGATGTTTTGATTTCATTTGATATCAACTTTAACTAATTTTATACATTCGAAAATATCCCATTTTAATATTTAGAATATTCCAGTAAATAAAAAATTCTCTCGGCTTTTATAATTACTATTCTCAAAAAAAAAGTTATTTGGAGGACGAAATAATGAACCCAATTATCGCTGTAGCATCTGTTATCGCAGCAGGTTTAGCTGTAGGTTTAGCAACAATTGGTCCAGGTATGGGTCAAGGTACAGCAGCTGGTTACGCTGTTGAAGGTATTGCACGTCAACCTGAAGTAGAAGGTAAAATCCGTGGTGCTCTTCTATTAAGTTTCGCATTTATGGAATCTTTAACTATTTACGGTCTAGTTGTTGCATTAGTTTTATTATTCGCTAACCCATTTGCTGGTTAATTAATAAGTAAAATTATTACTGTATCAAAAAGATCAAATTACCTTGAAATATGTTTCAAGGTAATATTCCATTAATGAATTCTTGATAAAAGAATTCTTAAAAAATAAAATTTGAATTGTAGTGTATTTTTTTAATCATACACTACAATTTAAAGTTTTCTATTTTTTAGATTGAAAGAAGGACATAATAATATTTTTTTTGATAATCTAAAATAAAAGAAAAATAGTAAAACTAATTTTTAATGGAAAATAAAGATGGAGATTTTTATGGATATCATCCTCCTAAATTGTTTTCCTCTAGGTCACTCAGGTGGTTTTGGACTTAATACAAATATTCTTGATACAAACATTATCAATTTAACAGTTGTATTAGGTGTATTAATTACTGTTGGTGGTGACGCACTACGTTCAATTTTAGCAAACCGTAAAGAAGCAATTTTAAGTTCTTTACAAGAAGCAGAACAAAAAGCTAAAGATGCTGCACTTCAATTAGAAGAAGCAAAAACAGCTTTATCTAGTGCAAAGAGTAAAGCAGAGGAAATTCGTAAACAGAGTGTGGTTGCAGCAGAAAAAGAAAAAAATCAAATTCTGATGCAAACAGAAGAAGATACAAAACGACTTGAACAAACAAAACAAGAGATTATTCAATTACAACAACAAACAGCACTTCAAACGCTATCTAAACAAGTTGTATCTCTTGCATTGAATCAAGTACAAGAACGTTTAATGAAACAAAAACGAACTGATTCTTCTTTCCATCGCTCGATTACTAATTTTCATATTGTATTATTAAGAAATTATAAGGCTTAGTTACCATGGTTAAAATCAGACCTGATGAAATTAGTAGTATTATTCGCCAGCAAATTGAACAATACAACCAAGAAGTAAAAGTTGTAAACGTTGGTACTGTTTTCCAAGTAGGTGACGGTATTGCTCGAATTTACGGTTTAGAAAAAGTAATGGCCGGCGAACTTTTAGAATTTGAAGATGGTACTGTTGGTATCGCTTTAAACTTAGAGTCCAAAAACGTTGGTGCTGTACTAATGGGTGAAGGACGTAAAATTCAAGAAGGTAGTTCTGTACGTGCAACAGGTAAAATTGCACAAGTTCCTGTAGGTGATAAATTCTTAGGACGTGTAGTAAACTCTTTAGCTGTACCTATTGATGGTAAAGGCGATATTCCAGCTGATGACACACGTTTAATCGAATCTGCAGCTCCTGGTATTATTTCTCGTAAATCTGTACATGAACCACTTCAAACTGGTCTTGTAGCAGTAGACTCCATGATCCCAATCGGTCGTGGTCAACGTGAACTTATTATCGGTGACCGTCAGACAGGTAAAACTGCAATTGCTGTAGATACAATCATCAACCAAAAAGGTAAAGATGTTGTTTGTGTTTACGTAGCAATTGGTCAAAAAGCATCTTCTATTGCTCAAGTAGTAAGCTCTTTAACAGAGCGTGGTGCAATGGATTACACAATCATTGTATCTGCAACAGCAGATAGTCCAGCTACTTTACAATATCTTGCACCATACACAGGTGCTGCTCTAGCTGAGTACTTTATGTACAAAGGTCGTCACACATTAGTTATCTATGATGATTTAACTAAACAAGCACAAGCTTACCGTGAGATGTCTCTATTATTACGTCGTCCGCCAGGTCGTGAAGCGTATCCAGGTGATGTATTCTACTTACACTCTCGTTTATTAGAACGTGCTGCTAAATTAAGTGATGCATTAGGTGCTGGTAGTATGACAGCTCTACCTGTAGTAGAAACACAAGAAGGTGATGTATCTGCATACATTCCAACAAATGTAATTTCTATTACAGATGGACAAATCTTCTTATCTGCAGATTTATTCAACTCTGGTTTACGTCCAGCTATTAACGTAGGTATTTCTGTATCTCGTGTAGGTTCCGCTGCTCAAGTTAAAGCTATGAAACAAGTTGCTGGTAAACTAAAATTAGAACTAGCACAGTTCGCTGAGCTAGAAGCATTCTCTCAGTTTGCTTCTGATTTAGATCAAGCAACTCAAAACCAATTAGCTCGTGGTGCACGTTTACGTGAATTACTAAAACAAGCACAAAATGCTCCTTTATCTGTTGAAGATCAAGTAGCAACTATTTTTGCTGGTACTAATGGTTACTTAGATAGTATTGAAGTTACTGATGTTCGTTCATTCTTAACAGGTTTCCGTCAATACTTAGCTACAAGTGCTGCTAAATACGGTGAATTAGTACGTAGTTCAAATGCATTAACTCCAGAAGCTCAAGAAGTTTTAGTTAATGCTATTGCTGAGTACAAAGAAGAATTTAAAGCTTCTAAATAACAATTTAATTTTTTATTCGAGAAATTAA
>Ga0255766_10000091_pt1 | contig 79176 bp, 78 predicted proteins | sample 071ome_23_FD_179966 | JGI IMG/M metagenome (GOLD analysis project Ga0255766, IMG submission 179966) | Coastal salt marsh microbial communities from the Groves Creek Marsh, Skidaway Island, Georgia - 071403BT metaG (version 2) | ecosystem: Environmental > Aquatic > Marine > Intertidal zone >...
AAAATAAACTAAATAATTTGATTAGTAAACACGAAAGATTAATCAAAAATTTTAATGTAGATATTAACTATAACATAGATGAATTAAAGGATGAATTTTTAGATGCACTCAAATTTTTAAAATCACTTACATTAATCGATAGTGAACACTATTTTCATACATCTTTAAAATCAAATAAAAAGATTCTTGCTGAAGGAGCTCAAGGTTCGTTGTTAGATATCGATTTCGGAACCTACCCATACGTAACATCATCAAATACTACTTCTGCTGGGGCATGTACTGGTTTAGGAATACCACCTAATAAAATTGGTAATGTTTATGGCATATTTAAAGCATATACAACAAGGGTTGGAAGTGGCCCTTTTCCCACAGAACTATTTGATGAAACTGGTGAAAGAATTGGTAAAATTGGACATGAATTTGGGGCAACAACTGGAAGAGCCAGAAGGTGTGGTTGGTTGGATCTGGTATCACTTAAGCATTCGATTAATGTAAATGGTGTTACTGAACTTATAATGATGAAAGGTGATGTTCTCTCTGGTCTGGCAAAATTAAAAATATGTACAAAATATCGGTATAAAAATGAAATTATTGAACATTTACCGTTTACCATTGATGACAGTTCACTAGAGCCAATTTATGAAGAAATTGAAGGATGGAATGAGGATATAACTCAAATCGACAATTACCAAGATCTACCAGAAAATTTCAAAAAATATGTTACTTTTCTTGAAAAGAATCTTGAATTAGAAATCAAAATAGTTTCAGTTGGACCAAACAGAAAACAAACAATTATTCGGTAAGAAATTTTTATTAATCAATATTATATTTCTAATATTTTTTAACATTAATTATACTCAAGAAATTAAGCAGATAGAAATTATATCAGCCGGTTCTTTTGACAGAAATGAAGCATTGTATCCAGATGGAAATATTTTAAAGAAAGATAAAGATGTTAGTGTTCACCTACGACATGAGGATTTAGATATATATTCGAATACATCCATTTTTTTTCAAAAAGAAAATTCTGTTATTTCCTACGGAGAAGTAAAGTTAATTCAAGGTGATACTTTACAACTTTTTTGCGATTCACTCAATTATGATGGAAAAACTAAACAAATGTTTGCATTTGGAAAAGTAAAACTAATTAATAGTGGAATGACCCTAGAAACAAACAAACTTAAATTAGATCGAATAATTGATGAGGCTTATTTTTTTAATGGAGGAAAAATAATAGATAAAGAAAGTACTATTTCAAGTATTAACGGTAAATATTTGATAGATAAAAATAAATATGAATTTGAAAGAAATGTGAAAGTCTTTAATGATAGCAGAATTATTGAATCAAAAAAAATGCATTACTATATAGAAAGTGAAAAATCATATTTTTTTGATGAAACAATTATTACAGGGGATGATTACAAAATAAATTGTGACGCTGGATTTTACGATCCTATTGAATTAATTGGAATATTCAATAAAAATGCAATTATAGAATCAAATGAAAGAATTGTACATGGTGATAGTATTTATTTTGATGAAGAAAAAAAATATGCAAGTATTTCAAATAATATTAAAATAATTGATAACAAAGAAAAATTAGTATTAATGGGCGATTACGGTGAATTATTTGAAGAAAAAGATTCTGCTATTATTACTAAAAACCCTTTAGCAATAAATATTTTAAAAAGAGATTCACTATTTGTTAAGGCAGATACATTATACTCAGTGGGAAAGGAAGCAGCTAGAACCATGAAAGGTATTAGGAATGTAAAATTTTTACAAGGAAATTTTAGTGGAAAGGCTGATTTTATTGAAATAAAAAAATCTTTAGGACTTACAATCATGGAAAGAAAAGAAATATCAGAAAAAGATCTTCAGATATTTACCGAATCAGAAATTAATAAAAAAAATCCTGTACTATGGGATAATTATTCTCAGATAAGTGGTGACAAAATAATTTTTACTGAAAATTTGGACACGAATGAATTAGACTCAATTAAGATAACAAATAATGTTTTTATTCTTGAAAAAGACTCCATTTCTGAAAGTAATTTTAATCAAATTAAAGGTTTAAAGTTAGATGGAAAATTTTTAGATAATAAGTTGAAAAATGCTGTTATAAATCAAAATGCTGAACTTATCTACTACATGTACAATGATAAAAACAATTTAATTGGAATTGATAAAGCTATTTCCAGCTCAATTCAAATTCATTTTAATAATAAGTCTATTGATGAGATACTATTTATAACAGATCCTGAAGGTATTTTGTACCCTGAGAATTTTCTTGATCCAAACGAGACAATCCTTAATGGCTTTATCGATAGGTCAGATGAAAAAATTTCAAATAAATCAGATTTAATTGAAAAAAAGATTTAAAAAATATCAGGCCCAAACAACAAGCAATCCACTAGGTCTTGAAATTAAAAAAGCTAAAGGCTCATTCATTTATTCTCAAAATAAAAAATACCTTGATTTTGTTGCAGGAGTATCGGTAAATAATTTAGGACACTCAAACAGTGAAATAAATAGAGCCATAACCAAACAATTAGAAAAGTATTCCCATGTAATGGTTTATGGGGAGTTTGTTCAAGAAAAAAGCATTGAACTGTGCGAACTTTTGTCTGAGCTTCTTCCAAGAAAGTTAAATTGTACATATTTAACAAATTCAGGAACTGAAGCTATTGAAGCATCTTTAAAACTTGCAAAAAGAATTACTGGAAGACAAAAAATAGTTTCAATGAATAATGCGTATCATGGAAGTACTCACGGAAGTTTAAGCGTTTCAGGATATGAAAAGAGAAAAAGAAGATACCGTCCGCTATTACCTAATATTTTTCAAATAAATTTTAACTCAAAAAATGATCTTTCTATTATTGATAATGATACTGCATGTGTAATCATGGAACCAATACAAGGGGGAGCTGGTTTTATTTCAGCTAATAATGAATATCTAAAAGAAATTAGAAAATTATGTGATAGATACAATGTTATTTTAATTTTTGATGAACTACAAACTGGTATTGGAAGAACAGGAAAAATGTTTGCATTTGAAAATTATAAGATAGTTCCTGATATATTGGTTATTGGTAAAGCTTTAGGAGGTGGCTTTCCAATAGGTGCTTTAATTAGTGACAGAAAATTATTATCAAAATTTATTTCAAATCCTGAACTTGGACATATAACAACATTTGGAGGACACCCCGTAATTGCATCAGCAGGATTAAAAACTCTCCAAATTATCTTGAGAGAAAAATTACATTTAAAAACCATTGAAAAAGAAAAGATTTTTCGAAATAGATTAAAACATGAATTAATTGAAGAAATCAGAGGAAGTGGTCTTATGCTTTGCCTTATAATGAAGAATAGCTCTATCGCGTCACAACTTGTTTCTGAATCATTGAATAAGGGCCTGATTTTATTTTTTTTACTTTATGAAAAAAGAGCTGTTAGAATTACTCCTCCATTGACAATTTCAGAAAATGAAATAAATAAAGGGTGTAACATAATCATTAAATGTCTTAAAAAAATCAGCTAAAACCTGTTGATAAGTATTTGATAAAGTAAAGTTTTAATTTGTTAGGGTAACAGGGATAGTATATAATTTTATTTATATGCGTGATGATAATAAAAATATCCTTGATGTTGTAATTAAGTTTGAAAGTATCATAAGAACTAATGAATCCTTTTTCTTTGACGTCGATGACTTTGAAGACATAATTCTATATTATTTTAATGACGCAAACTATTCACTTGCTGAAAAAGCTTTATTTCATGCACTTAAATTATATCCCAACAATATAAACATCAACATTCTTAATTCTGAATTATTAATTATCAATAATCAAATTTTTAAAGCAGATATAATTATTGATGAATTTTTAATGAAACATGACAATAATCCAGATTTACTCTTTCAAAAAGCAAAAATTCTTAACCTGAAAAAAGAGTACTTGAAATCAAATTTAATTTTAAATGATTTGGAATATGATATCGCTCTTGAGTTTTTTGTAACTGACTTAAAGCTAAAAAACCATATGATTCTCGAACAATATGAAAGTGCAATAACAATTGCAAAAAAAATCATTAATCAATATCCTGAGGATAAAATGATTTTAGATAAGTTAATAACTTGTTACAAACTATCATCAAATTACGAAGGTGCAATAAGTTTTCTTAATAAATTTTTGGATAAAAATCCTTACTCTAAATATGCGTGGTTTGAGCTTGGTAAAATCTATTTTTCTCAAAAAAAATACAAGGAAAGTAAAACAAGTCATGAGTTTGCTATAATATGTGATGATTCGTTTTCAGCAAGTCATGTAGAGTTAGGAAAGGTTCATGAAAAAATGGAAAACTTTAAGAGAGCTATTTATTACTATAAGATTGTTCATTCACAGAAAAGCTCATCTCCATTCTCAATGTATAGACTTTCCAGATGTCTTGAGAAAATTGGAGATTATGAATCTTCAATAAAGTATTTAAATGAAATTGTTGAAATTGATCCGCTTTATGAAAAAGCTTGGATATCAATTGCTAAGTATCATCTTAGAAAAAATGATCATGACAAAGCAATTGAAAATTTAAATATGGCTCTAAGTATTATTTCCAAAAACTATTAAATTATTTTGAAAAAAGATAGTTACCTGATAATTTATCTAAAAGGAATGTTAATGGGTATTTCGGACCTGATTCCTGGTGTGTCAGGTGGGACTATTGCCCTAATAACTGGTATTTATAATGACTTTATACACTCATTAAACAATATCAAATTAAAAAATATTAAAAAATTATTTAAGGGTAATTTTTTAACTAATCTAACTTATTTCAAGTTTGACATACTGTTAACTATCGTTTTGGGAATTATATCAAGTATCATAATTTTTAGTCAAATAATTTCAAATGCAATCGATGTTCATCCAACTAAAGTCTTTTCATTTTTTTTTGGATTAATTTTGGCAAGCATTCCTTACATAATTAGAGGTATAAGTTTATTTAAAATCAAAAACCTTGTAATTTTTATAGCTTCAATTATTCTCACTACAGCGATTCTTAACTTGGGTTATTTTGAAAATGAAAATAATACCATTTTTTATATATTTTTAAGTGGTTTTATTTGCTCATGTGCAATGATCTTACCAGGAATTTCTGGTGCATATATTCTTTTGATTTTAAATTCTTATGACTTTATACTTCAAAAATTAAACGATTTTCTGAGCAACTTTGAATTTGAAGATTTTAAGTGGGTTTTAATTTTTATTGTTGGAATTATAACTGGTGTTCTAACATTTTCAAAATTTGTAAAATTTCTTCTAAATAAATTTAAAGAAGCAACCATTGTTTCTCTAACTGGACTTATAATCGGTTCCTTACCTGAACTATACCCTCACAAATTAGAAAATCTTAGTACTGTTTTTTTTATGGAAAATCTTACAGATTATATTTACATGATAATTGGATTGTTATTTGTTATTTTACTGAATAGATTTTTTAAAAAAAATGAGGCAAACTAAAAACTGGATTAATTCTAACTCAATCGAAGTATTCCTACATGGCCTCGTTATGGGTACGATAAATAAACTGCCTGGGATTTCTGGTGGACTTTATGCAATTGTAATTGGGTTTTATAGTGATCTTATGTTATCTATAAAAAAAATAAATAAGGAAAGTTTAAAAGATCTATTAACATTTAGGCTATCTCTCTTTTCAGATAAAATTAATGGACGTTTTTTATTGTTTCTATCCATAGGAATGATAGTTAGTTATTTTACAACATCGAGACTTTTAGATTTTATGTTATACAATTATAAATTATATGTATGGTCTTTATTCTTTGGTTTGATCTTAGGAAGCTTGTATGTGATTATAAAAAGAACAAAAAATACTAACTCATTGAAAATAATTATTTTTTTAATTGGAATTAGTTTTGGTTTAATTCTGAGTTTTTCAGAGCCTATGATAGAAAATAGAAATCTAATTTTTATTTTTTTTTGTGGATTTATAAGTATATGCGGGATTACATTACCAGGTTTATCAGGAAGTTTTTTACTCATTTTACTTGGAAATTATGAGTTGTTACTAGTTGATTCAGTCAATAATCTCTACAACTTTATTATTAGCTTAATTAGCAATGAATCAACAGTTATTATTGATTATGAATTAATATATATTTTATTAATTTTCTTTTTAGGATCAGTTTTGGGCTTGATTATCCTTTCAAATTTTTTAAGTTTTATTTCTAAAAAGTATCCAATACACTTAAATCATTTGATAATAGGATTTGTAAGCGGTACTCTTCCCGTAGTTTGGCCCTGGAACAAAATAGACACAGAAATAAGCCAGACTGATCTTTTAAATTTTGAAACGATTTTCGCATTTTTGATAATATTATTAAGTGTTATTTTAATTATTTATATAAATCATAGTGTTGACAAAAAAAACCTTCGGATTAATAGGTAAGAATATCGACTATTCTTTTTCCAGATCATATTTTTCCCAAAAATTTAAAAAATTACAATTAACTAATTGTGAATATGTCAACTTTGATTTAAAATCAATTGAGGAATTAAGTACAATCAACTTAAATGAGGTTTATGGTTTTAATGTTACTATACCGTACAAAACAGAAATCATTAAATTTCTTGATAAAATTGATCCAGAAGCTGAAAAAATCGGAGCTGTTAACACTATCAAAATAAACAGAAGAAGATTAATCGGATTTAATACTGACTACATAGGTTTTTTAAAAAGCTTACCTAAAAGGAAATTTAAAAGAGCTTTAATTTTTGGAACTGGTGGAGCATCAAAAGCGATTCAACACGCACTAAGTAAAATTAATATTCCATTTGAAATAGTTTCTAGAAAAAATGATAAAAAATACGTTAGCTACAGTAATCTTAATACTAAAATCACTGGTTTTGATTTAATTATTAATACAACACCAGTAGGAACATATCCGAATGTAAACTCCATATTAGAAATTCCATATGATTTAATTGATTCTTCTCACACTTGCTATGATTTAATTTACAACCCAAAAAAAACAAGGTTTTTAATAGAATCTGAAAAAAAAGGAGCTCATGTTATAAATGGTCTTCCTATGCTTGAATTTCAAGCAGAAGCAAGCTGGGATATATGGAATAGTAGATAAATATTATTAACTTAAATGTTTAATATTTTCTTTTGAAAAAAAACAACTCAAATATTGACCATAAAAAAAACGTAGAAAGTAAATCAATTATAATTGAAAAATTAAAAAATTTAATTACCGAAAATTCTTCTATAGAAGCAAAATATAAGATATTCAATCAACTAAAAAAATCGTGGACTGAAATTGGTAAAATACCTGGTCACTTATCATTTGGATTAAATAACTCTTACAGACATCAAATTAAAGTTTTTTATGATTTCTTATACTTGGATAAGGATTTCAAAAAAAAAGATTTAGAAAATAACAAAAAATTAAAGCAGGAAATTCTTGAAAACTCAAAAAGAATAGAAAACTATGCAGATAAGTTAAAAGCATACAGAGAGTTATTGACATTAATTAAGAAATGGAATTATCAAATTGGTCCAGTTGAACCAAAAATTGAAGAAAATTTAAATAATGAATTTGATAATATCATAAAAAAGATAAAGGAATCAAAAAAAGCTTACTTAGAAAATAAGGAAGAATTTGATGAAAAAAATATTATTAAAAAGAAACAAATACTAGAAAATTTTAAAAATCTAATTAAAGAATACCCAAAAGAAAAAAATGAGTGGCTAAAATTAATTAATCATATTAAGGCTTTAAAAGAAGAATTTATGAACATAGGGCCAATCAAGGGAAATGAAAATAATGAGATTTGGAAAAGTTATAAAAACATTAATAGAGATTTTTCAAAAGAAAAGAATTTATTTTTCAAGAATTTAAAAAAAGATTACTCTGAAAATATTAATAATCAGTTGGAGATTTTAAAAGACTTAGAGGAATATGTTAAATCTAATGAAATTGATAAAAAGAAGATTTTAGATTTTAGAGATAATTTTAAGAAAATTAAAAATGTTCCTTTTAAAAGAAATAAAGAAAACTGGAATAAGTTTAATGTTCTATGCAATCAATTATTTGGGAAAATTGATTCTAAAAGAAGTGAAATAAAAAAAGAAAAAATAGAAGTTTCAAATAAAAAAAGAGAGCTGTTAAAAAATTTAAATCTCAAGAACATGGATTCTAAGATAGAAGAATGGAAAAGCTTAGAATATACCGGTTCTATAAAAGAAGAAAAGGAATTTTTAATTGTAATTAAAAAAGAACTTGAAAGTGAAAATAAAAAAAGTGATGAAATTGAAACTGAACTATCAAAAATAAAGTCTAGAATTCTTGACAAAGATTCAATCAATTCTGAAAAAAATAAAATAATTAAGAAAATTGAAGATTATAAAAAACAAATTTCTCAATTAGAAAACAATTTGACCTTTGTTTCAGAAAAATCTGATACTTCTATTTTTTCAAACGTTCACTCTAATATTGATTCTTTCAAAAGGGAAATTGAAAAATTAGAAAAGAATCTTAACTTAATTTCTAAGAGTTAATTTTTTTAGATTTTTCCCAAAAATCATTTAATTTTTTCTCTGATATATCTTTAATTTCCACACCATTACTTTCAACTATTTTTTCAAGTGTATTAAATCTTTTCTTAAATTTTTCAGTTGAAGAATTAAGACTTTGTTCCGGATCAATATTGTTATGTCTGGCATAATTGATGAGAGAAAATAAAATATCGCCAAATTCATCATTAATATCATTTTTATTTTTAGAGCGAATTGCAGATTGAAATTCATTGAATTCTTCAAAAATTTTCTCTATTACAGATTCTGATTTTTTCCAATCAAAACCTACGCTGGAAACTTTTTCTTGTACTCTGTATGCTTTGGAAATTGGCGGTAAGGTTTTAGGAACACCAGACAATAAAAATTTATTGGTTTTTTCTTTTTTAATCATCTCCCAATTATACTTAACTTCATTCTCATCACGAAGTTTTAATTCTCCGTAAATATGAGGATGTCTTTCAATTAATTTTTCACAAATTTTTTCAACTACATCATTAAAATTAAAGTGATTTTTCTCAGAGGCGATTTTAGAATAGAATACAATATGCAATAGAAGATCACCTAATTCTTCTTTAATATTTTCAAAATTTTTATTTTCGATTGCATCATTTAATTCATAGGTTTCCTCAACAGTTAACCTCTTTAAAGAATCCAAAGTTTGTTTTTTATCCCATGGACAATTCAGTCTTAAATCATCCATAATCTTTAATAATCTTGAAATATTGTTTTGTGCTTTCACTTTTTAAAGAATTTCATGGAGTAGCTTGTGTTTATATTGCCTTTGCTAATTTTCATTAATTTCTTTTCAATAATTTTTCTTTTGAAACTGGATAATTTATCTGTAAATAATTTTCCCTCAATATGATCATATTCGTGTTGAATAACTCTTGAAATAATACCATCAAACATAGATCTCTTTAAATTAAAATTTTCATCATAATATTCAATTTCAATGGTTTCTGGCCTTAATACTTCACCTCTTACATCAGGAATACTTAAACATCCTTCATTAAAAGATGACAAAGATTCTGAAGATTTAACAACTTTTGGATTAATCATTGCCATTTTAAATTTTTCATCAAACTCCTCGCTGTCGCTTAGTGGGTTAGCATCTACAATAAATAATCTTAAAGATTTACCTATTTGAGGTGCAGCTAAACCAACCCCGTCGGAACTATACATTGTATCCCACATATCTTTTATCAATTTATCAAGATCTTTGTAAGAACTGTCAATGTCAATACATTTGGATCTAAGAACTGGATGACCATATGCTACAATGGGTAATATCATTTTTTATCAATATAAGTTTGCAAAATTAAAGATGCACTAATCTTATCTAAATTTTCTTTATTTCTTCTATTTTTTTGTTTGTGTGAAGAAGCATTTAAAAAGTATTTTGAAATTTTTGATGTGAATCTCTCATCCACTCTTTCAATGATGAGGGATGGAATTCTTTTTTTTATTCTTTTGATTACAGATTGTATTTCATGTTCTAAATCAAATATTTGATTATTCATTTTTTTTGGTAATCCTACAATAAGTTTGGATATTACATATTCATTATTAATTTCTACGAGAGAATCAATAAGAAGATTATTGTTGACAGTTTTATGTGGACTTGCAATTATGTGATTAGGATCTGATATGGCAATACCACACCTAACTTTACCATAATCTAATCCAACTAAAATATTCACCTTACAAAATTAAAATTAATTATTGTTGATAAAAATTTATATTGCTTCTTATAAATTATATTTGTAAAAAAAAATAATGAAAGATATTATTGAAGAAATATGGAATAACAGAGAATTATTGAAAGACTCTAAATACATTAAAATTATTAATGACGTAATAAGTGATTTAGATTCAGGAAAAATTCGAGTAGCAGAAAAAAAAGATGGGAAATGGGTTGTAAATGAATGGATAAAAAAAGCTGTTATATTATTCTTCCCAATTTCTAAAATGGAGACAATCAAAGTAGGACCCTTTGAGTTTCATGATAAAATAGCACTCAAAAAAAATTATGCAGAAATGGGTGTAAGAGTTGTTCCTCATGCTATTTCAAGATATGGATCTTTTATTGAAAAAGGTGCAGTTTTGATGCCATCTTATGTTAATATTGGAGCTTATGTGAGTTCAGGTACCATGGTAGATACATGGGCCACAGTTGGTAGTTGTGCACAGATTGGCAAGAATGTTCATTTGAGTGGTGGTGTTGGTATTGGAGGTGTTCTTGAACCAGTCCAAGCTGCGCCTGTTATAATAGAAGATGATTGTTTCATTGGATCAAGATGCATAGTAGTTGAAGGTGTAAGAGTTGAAAAAGAGGCTGTATTAGGAGCTAATGTTGTTTTAACTGGATCTACAAAAATTATTGATGTGACTGGTGATAAGCCTGTTGAAATTAGAGGATATGTTCCTGAAAAATCAGTTGTAATTCCAGGAACAATACCAAAAAATTTCAATGCTGGTACATTTAATGTTCCTTGTGCATTAATAATAGGTAAAAGAAAAGAAAGCACAAACAAAAAAACATCATTAAATGATGCATTGAGAGATTATAATGTTTCTGCTTAATCAAAATAAGGAATTAGATTTATGTCTCAAGGAACTAAATAAAAATGGGATAGTTGTGTATCCAACAGATACCGTTTATGGAATTGGAGGTGATGCTACAAACATAGAGGTTTCATATAGAATTAATAGAATCAAAAAAAGAGAGGAAAATCAGCCTCTAATTTTTTTAATGAATAATATTGACATGGTAAATCAATATGTTAATGATATTTCAGATTTAGCAATCAATGAGCTGGAATCAAAAGTTCCAACAACTGTGATATTTAATAATCTAATAAGTGAAAAATTAATTGGATATAATTCATTAGCTGTAAGAATTCCAAATAATGAATTTTGCAAGAATTTAATTACTGAATTTGGCAAACCACTTTCATCTTCCTCAGCAAATACCCACGGAAGAGAGATACCATTTTGCTACGAATCTATTGAGGATGAAATTATCAGCAATGTTAATCATATAGTTAAGTATAAATTCCCAAAAAAAGTAAAACCATCCAGGATTGTTGAAATTAATGGTAATTCTATAAAAATTGTTCGATCATAATGGATTTTGCTGGACTAATAAATACCAATCTATTAAATGTAGTAAGTAATATTTCAGTAAAGAATGAAATTGAAACATATATAGTTGGTGGTGCTGTTAGGGATTATATTCTGTATAACAAAGCAAAAAAAGATATTGATATTCTTGTAATTGGTGATGGAATAAAATTTTCTAAATTAATTGCAACTGAACTAAATTGTAAAGTTCAGATTTTCAAAAATTATGGAACTGCAATGATTAAAGTCAATGGAGTTCAATTAGAATTTGTTGGCGCAAGAAAAGAAAGTTATGATGAAAATTCAAGAAATCCTTCTGTGAGTAATGGAACATTAGAAGATGATCTTTCAAGAAGAGATTTCACACTAAATGCTCTTGCAGTAGGCTTGAGTAATTCAAACAAAGGAAAATTAATTGATCTATTTGATGGTATTAAACATTTAAATCAAGGTGTTTTAAAAACTCCAAAAAACCCTCATAAAACTTTTTATGATGATCCTTTAAGAATGCTTAGAGCGATTAGATTTGCATGTCAACATAATTTCAAGATAGATAATGATGATTTCAAATGTATTACGTCAGAACACGAAAGGATAAAAATTATTTCAAAAGAAAGAATCAATGAAGAGTTAAATAAAATTTTAATGACAAATTATCCTTCCATAGGATTTAAATTACTTTATGAATCAAAGCTTTTATCAGTTATAATTCCTGAGCTTTGCTCACTGAAAGGTATTGAAGAAATTGAAGGAAAAAAACACAAAGACAATTTTTATCATACTCTTCAAGTAGTAGATAATATCTCTAAAAATACAGATAATATTTGGTTAAGATGGGTTGCTTTACTTCACGATATAGGAAAACCAAAATCAAAAAGATTCAATGATGAAGTTGGATGGACTTTTCATGGTCATGAATTCATAGGCTCAAAGATGGTAAATAAGATTTTTAAAAGAATGAGATTACCATTAAATGATAAATTGAAATATGTTTCAAAATTGATTCTATTGAGCTCAAGACCAATTGTAATCGCGGAGGACTCAACAACCGATTCCGCTGTTAGAAGACTTATATATGATGCAGGTGATGACATAGATGATTTGTTAACTCTGTGTGAAGCTGATATCACAACAAAAAATGAGTTTTTACAAAAAAAATATTTAAATAATTTCAATATTGTTAGGGAAAAAATCAAAATTGTTGAGGAAAGAGATAGAATCAGAAATTTTCAACCTCCAGTTACAGGTGAAGATATAATGAAACATTTCAATATTAAGCCTTGTAAAGAGATTGGAATGATCAAAAATTATATTAAAGAATCTATTTTAAATGGAAAAATTCAAAATTCAAATGAAGAGGCATTAAAATTGATGATTGAAAAGGGAAAAGAATTAGGTTTATGAGTAATAAATCATTTAAAATTTCTGTAATAGTTTCTTTCATTTCAGTTTTTCTTGTGATTCTTGCTGGATCTTTAGTAAGAATGACTGGAAGTGGAATGGGATGCCCTGACTGGCCAAAATGTTTTGGTTATTTAATTCCACCAACAAATGAAAAAGATGTTTACTGGAAACCAAACTATGAATATGAAACTGGAATGATGATTCTACACAAAGAAAATTTTTATGTCGCACTTAATGACTTTAAAACAGGTAAAACGATTTCGTTAAACAATTGGAAGAAGTATTCAATTCATGATTATAATGAATTTAGTGTAAGTAATACGTGGTTTGAATTTATTAACCGATTGATTGGTGCACTCGCAGGTTTATGTACTCTAATCATGCTAGGAATATCCTTAAAATTTATTAAATCAAAACCTGTTCTTCCAGCTCTATCACTATTAGTTGTGTTATCAATGGGTTTTCAGGCATGGCTTGGAAAACAAGTGGTTGACTCTAACCTAACGCCATATAAAATAACGATTCACATGTTTATGGCAATCTTGATTTTGGCTGTTATTATTTTTTTATACAATCAATCAAATGATAAAAAAAAGTTTTCTTAAAAATCTATTATTAGTTTCAATTTTTTTAATGCTTATCCAAATATATATAGGGACTGGCGTTAGAGAATTTATTGATGATCAATCTAAATTGTTTGGTAGGGAAGATAAGAGTTTGTGGCTCTCAAATGCCACATTTAAATTTTATTTTCATCGCTCATTTTCAATAATAATATTACTTATCAATGCTCTTATTTACTACATTTCTTTTCAGCTAAAAATTAATTTAATTTATATTAAATTGATTTTTTCCTTTATTATGATTGAAATTCTATTTGGAGCAATAATGTATTATTTTGACTTCCCAATTTTAACTCAACCAGCACATTTGATAATTGCTATAGGAATTTTTTGTATTCAATTTTATTGGTTGCTTAAATTACGTTAGTTCTAAGCATTTCGTGATTTTCATAATTGTTTATTAAATAATCAATCGTTGAATCCATAATTTCTCCCATGTTTGAACAATACTTAAACTTATTATGCTTTGTTAAATGATATATCTGCTGAGAAAGTTGTTTTACATTTTCATCATTTGAAATAACATCATTTTTCATAGAGTTTAAAAGATTATCAATTCTTTCTTGAGCACCGAGAATTCTTTTAACAATTATAGCTCTCTCCTCAATTTTATACTGGTTTATAGAGTCTTGAAGTAACTTGTCTTTTATTAGACTAGTTACAGGAAAATTATCTTTAAACAATTGTGGACGATAAAAAATAAAATCACCTTCATAACATTGTTGATCAAAATCTATCGCTCTGATTTTATATACAACCTGATCAAAATCATGAGTGGGGACAATTACATAGTTATATGCTCTCATGTCTCCTAAAAGTCTAACCATGCATCTTTCACTAAATTTTACAAATTCTTTGGCTATCTGTGATTTTTCAATTTCATTACAATGAATAAGTTTTTTAGAAAAAAAATCATCACCTGGAATCCCCGAAATATGTTCCTCTATCAATGTATTTTTATTTAAAATAAAATTTAAGTTATAGGGTGAGGTAATATGTTCTAGCTCTAAACCATATATTCTTGATGAGTCAATTTTTTTTATGTAGAAATAAGTAAAATTGTCATTTAAAATATTTCTAATTTTTATCCTAAAAGGATTAGAATTTCCAAAAGTACAATAATCAACTGCATCAACATTTAAATCACTTGTGTTGGTGTTACTTCCATCAGAAAGTAAAATATTGTAAATTTTCTTTAAATTCTCATTTAACTCATTTGTTTCTGAATCACTATAATAAACTCTTTGCCATAAAGTATGATTATCTTGTGTATCTAATACATCAACAGATCCAACATATCTCATCAAATCATCATAATCAATAGATATATCTTCTACCCTATTGTATTTTTTTAAATAGTTTAAAAAAATATCATTTACTTTAAATGCAGGTTTTTTCTTCTGAATATTGATGTCTTCTATTTTACTCAATTAATTTAACTTTACAATTAGAAAATGAATTTCATAAAGTTATATAATTTGTTTCTATAATTTCAGCTTCAGGTTTTGTCAAATTTTATATTAAAATCAAGTTACAGTCCATCAGGTGATCAACCCAATGCTATAAATAGCTTGGTAAATGGTATAGAAAACAATGAAAAATATCAAACCCTCGAAGGAGTTACAGGATCTGGAAAAACTTTTACTGTCGCAAATGTAATTTCTAAAGTAAAAAGACCTAGTCTAGTTTTAGCTCACAATAAAACATTAGCTGCACAATTATATACAGAATTAAAAGAATATTTTCCTGAAAATTTGGTAGAGTATTTTGTTTCGTATTATGATTACTATCAACCTGAAGCATACATTCCAGTAACAAATACTTATATCGAAAAAGATTTATCAATTAATGATGAGATTGAAAAACTAAGGCTTAGTACAACCTCTAGTTTATTGAGTGGCAGAAGAGATGTTATAGTTGTAGCCTCTGTTTCATGTTTATATGGTATTGGAAATCCAATTGAGTATAAAAAAAACACTCTATATATTTCATTAGAATCTAATATATCAAGAACAGATCTAATGAAAAACTTATCCAATTCACTATACAGTAGAAGTCAAGTCGAATTAGAACCTGGAACTTTTAGAGTTCAAGGTGATGTTGTAGAAGTAAATTTAAGCTATAGAGATTCTAAAATAAGATTTGATTTTTTTGGTGATGAAATAGAATCAATAATTGAATTTACAGAAGGATCTAAGACAAAAATGGATTCTGTTACTATTTATCCCGCTAACATGTTTGCAACTCAAAATGATGTATTAATGAAGGCAATGGATCAGATAAGAATAGATTTAGGACATCAAGTAAGTTATTTTAAAGAAATTGGCAAGCATCTTGAGGCAAAAAGACTCGAGGAAAGAACCTTATTTGATTTGGAAATGATGCAAGAACTTGGTTATTGTTCAGGTATTGAAAATTACTCAAGATATATTGATGGTAGAAATCCTGGGACAAGACCTTTTTGTTTAATTGATTATTTCCCTGAAGATTTTCTAACAATCATTGATGAAAGCCATGTTACAATTCCTCAAATAAAAGCTATGTATGGAGGAGACAGAAGCAGGAAAGAGAATTTAGTTGAATATGGATTTAGATTACCAGCAGCACTTGATAATAGACCCTTAAAATTTGAAGAGTTTGAAGTTCTTCAAAATCAAATAATTTATGTTAGTGCAACACCTTCTGAATATGAACTATCAAAATGTGAAGGAATAATTACTGAGCAAATATTGAGACCAACTGGATTACTAGATCCAATAATCGAAGTTAGAAAAACAAAAAACCAAATTGATGATATTATTAATGAGGTTCAAAACAGAATTGACAGGAATGAAAGAACACTAATCACAACATTAACTAAAAGAATGGCTGAAGAGCTCAATAAGTATTTTTTAAATATTAATATAAAATCTAGATATATTCACAGTGATGTTGATACAATCGAAAGGGTTGAAATCCTAAATCAATTAAGGGCTGGAAGTTTTGATGTTTTAGTTGGGGTAAATTTACTGAGAGAGGGATTAGATCTTCCTGAGGTTTCATTAGTACTAATATTAGATGCTGATAAGGAAGGATTCCTTAGAAGTAAAAAATCATTAATTCAAACGATTGGTAGAGCTGCAAGAAACTTAAATGGAATGGCTATTATGTATGCAGACAGAATTACAAATAGCATGAAAGAAACTATAGAAATCACTGAAAGAAGAAGAAAAAAGCAAGAGGAATTTAATGTTAAAAATAAAATTGTTCCAAAACAAATAATTAAAAATGTGAAAGAAGTGTTCGAGAAAGTTAACTCCATAGACCCTAAACAGGAATCACATAAAAGAAATAAAGTTCATATTGACTTAAATTTACCAAAAGAGAAAAAAGAAAAAATTATAAGAGATTTAAGAAAAGAAATGGAAAATGCGGCTAAAGATTTAGATTTTATGGAGGCAGCTAGACTAAGGGACTTAATTTCAGAATATAAAAAAGGCGGGTAATACCCGCCTTCTAACTACATTATTTAATATCAATACTCTTGATTTGATCATTTTTAATTTCTTTTACCTTAGGTAAAATAACTCTTAAAATCCCATTTTTATATTCTGAACTAATCTTATCAATATTAACTATCTCAGGAAGATAAAATGTTTTAGAAAAATTTGAGTAATTAAATTGTCTCTTATAATATTTATCAGAAACTTCATCTTCTGAAGTATTAGATACTCTTAAAATATCATTTTCTATTTCGACTGAGAATTGTTTTTTATCAAAGCCAGGAACAGAAAATTCAATTTTATATTCTTTATCATTTTCAAAAATATTGTATAAAGGAGTATTGTTTTGATTTATGTTTCCGAAAAAATCATTAATAAAATCATCAAATAAAATAGGTCTTAAATTGTGTGTAATTAAATTCATTTTTTTAAATTTTTTTGTTATACGATTAACAATAATCCAAAAATGAACCAAATTACTTTTTAAGCCATTATGTCATAAAAAGAAATTTTTTAGATGACAATATGTCGTATATTATGAGAGGACTTCTTTTATTCTTAAAGGAACTTCGCTAAATTCCACAGCACTAAATATTTTTAATCCGCTGTTATCTATGATTTCTTTTGCTTCAACAGCATTAGTTCCTTGTAATCTGACAATTATAGGAACTTTAATTTGATCACCCATATTTTTGTATGCATCTACAATACCATTTGCAACTCTATCACAACGAACAATACCTCCAAAAATGTTTACCAATACAGCTTTAACTTTTGGGTCTTTTAAAATTAACTTAAATGCTGTTTCAACTCTCTTAGCATCTGCTGTACCTCCGACGTCTAAGAAATTAGCAGGCTCACCACCGGATTGTTTAATTAAATCCATAGTGGCCATCGCTAATCCTGCTCCATTAACCATACATCCAATATTACCATCTAAGTCTACATAATTAAGACCAGCCTCTTTAGCCTCAACCTCAACAGGATTTTCCTCAGAAATGTCTCTTAAATTTTCAAAGTCTTTATGCCTAAACAAAGAATTGTCATCTAATACCATTTTCGCATCAACTGCTAAAATTTTACTATCAGATGTTTTTAAAACTGGGTTTATTTCAACTAATGAAGCATCAGTTTCTACAAAAGCATTAAATAAGTTTTTACTAAAACTCACCATATTTTTAAAAGCAATTCCTGACAAACCAAGATTAAAAGCTATTTTTCTTAGTTGATTAGGCATTAATCCTAACAGAGGATCTACTTCTTCGTAATGAATTAAATGAGGGGTGTCCTCTGCCACTTGCTCTATATCCATACCACCTTGTTTTGAATACATTACCATAAACTTTGAAGTATTTCTGTTAAGTAAGATTGAAAAATAAAATTCATCTGGCTCTTCATCACCTGGATAATAAACATCTTCGGTAATTAATATTTTTTTTACAAGCTTACCTTCAGGTGGAGTTTGAGGTGTTTTTAACATCATTCCTAAAATATCAGATGAAAACTTCTTCAATTCATCAATATTTTTAGCTAGCTTAACTCCTCCTCCTTTTCCTCGACCTCCAGCGTGTATTTGAGCTTTAACAACATACCATGAAGTACCTGTTTCTTTTGACAATGACTTTGAGTTTTTAATAACATCATCTAAGTTATCAACCACCCTTCCTCTCTGAATTGGCACATTAAAATCAGATAATAAATTTTTAGCTTGATATTCGTGGAGATTCATTAGATAAAATTACTTAAAAAAAGAAAAAAGCACATTCAAGAACTTAATTATTTTGTTTCAAATTTAACTCCTAGTGAGTAATTTATTACAAATAAAATTTATCGTATTATTTATTGTAGAATATTCTACATTCGCATTGTGAATAATAAAGTACTTTCAGAAGCAGCCAACAAATTTGGCACTCCTCTATACATTTATGACTCAAACATGATTAAAAGTCAGTATAACAGACTTAAACATTCATTTAAAGATGTTAAAAACCTTCAAATTAACTATGCTGTTAAAGCTCTTTCAAATATTTCAATTCTGAAATATATGATAAACTTGGGTTCAGGAATTGACGCTGTATCTATTCAAGAAGTTAAACTTGCACTTAAGGCTGGGGTTAATCCAAAAAAAATATTATACACACCCAATGGGGTATCAATAGAAGAAATAAAAGAAGTATCTGAACTAGGTGTTAGTATAAATATTGATAATCTAGAGGTTTTAGAACAGTTTGGTAATCTAAATCCCGATAGTCCTGTATGTATAAGGATTAATCCACATATAATGGCTGGAGGAAACTCAAAAATAAGTGTTGGTCATATTGACTCTAAATTTGGTATTAGCATTCACCAAACGCCACACATCTTAAGAATAGTTGAAAATACTAAAATCAATATCAATGGAGTTCACATGCATACTGGAAGTGATATTTTGGATGTTGAAGTTTTTCTAAATGCTGCAGAAATATTATTTGAAATTGCTAAAAAGTTTAAAAATTTAGAATTTATTGATTTTGGAAGTGGTTTTAAAGTACCATATTATCCTGGAGATTCTGAAACGAACATTGAAGAATTAGGGGTAAAACTCACTGAAAGATTTAATTTATTTTGTCACGAATATGGAAAAGAATTAAAATTAATTTTTGAACCTGGTAAATTTCTTGTGAGCCAAGCTGGAAAATTTTTATGTAGAGTTAACTCCATAAAACAGACAACATCTACAGTATTTGCACAGGTTGATACCGGATTTAATCATCTTATTAGACCTATGATGTACGGATCTAATCATCATATTGAAAACATATCAAATCCCGGTGATATTGAAAGATACTATAGTGTAGTAGGATATATATGTGAAACTGACACTTTTGCTACAAACAAAAAAATATCATCAATTTCACCAGGTGACATCTTATCTTTTAGCAATGCTGGAGCATACTGCTTCAGTATGAGCAGTAATTATAATTCAAGATTCAAGCCAGCTGAAGCTTTTTACATTGATGATAAAGTTTTACTTATAAGAGAAAGAGAAAAAATTGAAGATTTACTAATTAATCAAATAGAGCTTAGCTTTTAGTCAATTACACCTGATGCTATTAATTCATCACTTTTGTAAATAGAAATAAACTGACCACGTGCGATGGCTTTTTGATTTTTAATAAAATCAAAATAAAAACAGTCTTTATCGGCCTTTATTGAAACTTCCTGAAGTGCTTGTCTATAACGTATTCTTGCCTTCAACTTATTTAAATTTAAAATATTATAGTGAGGATTTACTATATGAAAATTATCTGCATAAACTTTTAAAGATTTTCTGTACAAACCAGGATGATCACTTCCCTCACCAACGTATATTAAATTATTTGTTGTATCAGTTGCAAGTATAAACAATGGCTCTTTCATTCCACCAATCGAAAGCCCTTTTCTTTGGCCAATAGTAAAAAAATGAGACCCAATATGATTTCCAATAATTTTTCCGTCTTCTTTCTGATAAGCATAATCATCATAACCAAAATCTTTTTTGTAAATATCGTTGTCTCTTGATATTAATATTACATTACCTTTCTTTCTTACAAGCTTTTGTTGTAAAAAATCTGGTAATTTAACTTTTCCTATAAAACATAAACCTTGAGAGTCCTTTTTCTCAGCTGTTATCAATCCTTGTTTTTTAGCAATTTGTCTTACCTCATCTTTTTTAAGATTTCCAATTGGAAACAATGTTTTACTTAATTGATATTGATTTAATTGACATAAAAAATATGACTGATCTTTTTCAACATCAATACCACTTTTTAAAGCATAATAAGTCTTATTAGATTTATCAATACTCAAAACTCTTGCATAATGTCCAGTAGCTATGAAATCAGCATTTAATTGCTTTGCAGTCTCTAAAAAAACATCAAACTTGATTTCACGATTACATAGAACATCCGGATTTGGAGTATTTCCGCTTTCATATTCATTGAACATATAATCAACTATTTTTTCTTTGTATTGAGAGCTTAAATCAATTACCTTAAAGGGAATATTCAATTTCTGCGCAACCAGCATTGCATCATAACTATCCTCCAACCATGGACATTCTTCTGAAATTGTCACACTCTCATCATGCCAATTTTTCATAAAAACACCCAATACATCATAGCCCTTATCTTTTAAAAGGTATGCGGCAACACTTGAGTCAACACCTCCTGAAAGAGCTATAACAACCCTTGTAGATGAGATAGACATTTAACGTTTTCTTTTAAGTTTTTGTTTTTTTTCAGCCTCTTCCATCATCTCCTGCATTTTTCTCATTCTTCTCTGAAATCTATTCTCTGTAGTGGGTTGTTTCTTTTTTTCTTCAATTGTAGCTAATATTTTCTTTTCATCTAGAATTAAATTCTTTATAGTGAGCATAATTAAGATCGTAAGAATATTGGAAACTGTATAATATAAAGAAAGTCCGCTTGCAAAATTATTGAAGAATATTAACAAAGTAAAAGGGATTACATACATGATAAATTTCATATTAGGCATTCCTGGTTGTTGAGGTTGCATTTGTTGACTACCTGACATTCTAGTATAAAAGAACATTGCAATAGCCGCCGTTATTGGAAATAAACTTATATGATCTCCATAAAAAGGTATGTAGAATGGTAACTCAGCAATCACATCATATGAACTTAAATCATCAGCCCAAAGAAAGGATTCTTCTCTTAAAGCAAATGCAACTGGGAAAAAGCAAAAAAGAGCATAAAAAACAGGAAGCTGCAATAAGGCAGGTACGCAACCAGAAAGTGGATTAGCTCCGGCTTGATTATATATTTTCATTGTTTCCTGATTCCTTTTCATTGGATCATCTTTATATTTTTCCGTTGCAGCTGTTATTTCAGGACGAAGTATTTTCATCTTAGCCTGTCCTACATACATTTTATATTGAACAGGTGACATGGCTAAACGTGTAATAATAACCATAACTATAATTGCAAATCCAGCGGATAGAAATGAACTTAAAAAATAATAAAGTGGAAAAAATATATTTCTATTAATCCATCCAAAAATTCCCCAACCAAACCAAATAGAATCAGAAATTCCTTCATATGTGTCATTTAAAATATAATAATCATTTGGACCCAAGTAAAGCTTAAAAGAGTCAGAAAAATTCTCTAATGGAATTGTAGTTTCAAACTTTTTTAAATATTTAATTTCACCATCAATTTCATAAAGTTCTGAGTTTGAATTGGATGTACTTTCTAAGTTGAATGAAGAAAAACTAATATCTTTTTTTAGTTCATTAAAAATCAAGATAGAATTGAAAAGATGTTGACTGTATGAAATCCAGTTTGCATTACCTGACTCATCATCGTCAGAATATGCACTTAGATCTCTTACATTGTCATCTTCATTTTTATAATTAATATATGTATATCTATTTTCGTAAGAAGCACTTCTTGAGTTATGAATTGAAAGCAAGTCCCACTTTAAGTTTAAGTTTGATAAATCTCTGTTGTTTACATTTACTGTAATATCAACCATGAATCCGTCCTTTGGTAAAAAATATGTTAAACTCAATAATTCAGATCCATTTTCTTTATGAACTAAATTTAAATTGTAACCTTCCGAATTTTCAGTTAATTGAGATTCAAAAATGATTTTAGAAGAATCAAAAGCTCTTAAAGATTTATTACTTGAAACTAGATTAAAAATTTGATTACTATCATTAATTTTTATTTTATTACCTTCTTTATCAAAGTAATTTTTCAATACCGACTCAACTATTTCTCCACCCTTGTTCGAAACCACAAGTTTTAAATCATTATTTTCTAGTGTAATAAGTTCTTGTTGAATTTCAGTAATAGAAAATTCTAAATCATTAGATTTTATGTTCTCCTCAGGTTTTGAAACTTGATCATCACTTAATTCAATAGCTGACTCAGCTTCATCAATGTTTAGAGCCGGTTCAGGTGTAAAGTAGAAAACCCATACGGCACAAGCAATTAAAAGTAAAAAACCTACTATCTGATAGGGATCAATTCTATTTTCTTCCATTATTTAACTTTTTTTTGTAAGAAGCTTCGATAAATGAGATAAAAACAGGGTGAGGGTTTAATGCTGTACTTTTATACTCTGGATGAAATTGAACCCCTAAAAACCATGGATGATTTTCTAATTCAATTATCTCAACCAAATTGGTATCTGGATTAAGTCCTGAAAAAATTAAACCTTTGCTTTTGAGAGTATCCATGTACTCAAAATTAAGTTCATATCTATGCCTGTGTCTTTCTTTAATTTTACTTTTTGAATATATTCTCTTGGCCAAAGAATTTTCAATTAAATCACACTTCCATGATCCGAGCCTCATTGTTCCCCCCATTTCAGTAATATTCTTTTGATTTTCCATTAGAGAAATAACAGGATTTGATGTGTCGTTGTTCATCTCAGTTGAATTAGCGTCGGAAAGATTTAAAACATTTCTAGAATACTCAATAACAGCCATCTGCATGCCTAAACAAATACCCAAGAATGGAATATTATTTTCCCTGGCAAATTGAATTGCAGAAATTTTACCCTCAATCCCTCTTTCACCAAAACCAGGAGCTACAAGAATTCCATCTAGGCTAGAAAGTAATTCAATTAAATTTGATTTGTTAATTTCTTCAGAGTGGATTGGAATTACATTTACCTTAAGTTCATTTTCAGCACCTGCATGAACAAATGATTCAAGTATTGATTTATATGAGTCTTGTAATTCAACATATTTACCAATTAAACCTATATCAACGGTATCTTTTGGATTTTTTACTTTTTCAACAAAAGTTTTCCATTTTTTAAATTCAGTTTTATTGTAATTTTTAATATTTAACTTCTTTAAAACTACTTGATCAAGTTTTTCTTCTTGCATTAAAATTGGAACCTCATAAATTGTGCTTGCATCAATTGATTGAATAACTGATTCCACGTCAACATTACAAAACAAAGCAATTTTACTTCTCAATTCTTCATTCATTTCATGTTCTGTTCTACAAACTATTATATCTGCATTCACTCCTGATTCCATTAATTTTTTGACCGAGTGTTGAGTTGGTTTTGTTTTTAGTTCTCCAGCAGCAGCAAGAAATGGTAATAGTGTAAGATGAATTACAATACTATTTGCAATACCTACCTCCCACCTAAACTGCCTAACTGCTTCCACAAAAGGATAGGATTCAATATCACCTACTGTACCACCGAGCTCGGTGATAATTATATCATATTCCTTTTCTGATTCAATTAGCTGAATTCTTCTTTTAATTTCATTTGTAATATGAGGAATAACTTGAACTGTTTTTCCCAAGAAATCACCTTTTCTTTCCTTATTGATTACAGTTTGATAGATTTGTCCGGTAGTAGCATTGTTAGAGTTACTAGTTTTAATATCTAGAAATCTTTCGTAATGACCTAAATCCAAATCTGTTTCAGTTCCATCATCTGTCACATAACACTCTCCATGCTCATAAGGATTCAATGTTCCAGGATCAATATTTATATAAGGATCAAATTTTTGTATTGTAACATTCAAACCTCTTGATTGAAGAAGTTTTGCCAATGATGCAGAGATTATACCTTTCCCAAGAGAAGAACTTACTCCTCCTGTAACAAAAACATATTTCGGTGAACTATTCAATTTTTAAAGATTTTCAAAAATACAAAAACTATTAATCTTCATTTTTAGAATTATAATCTAATACCTCCAGATCAACATGCTCCAATATAAAAAATGATTTATTTAATATTGAATTTGGCCCAATAACATAATTAAATTTATTTTGAAGATATTCAGTCTCACCATGATTAAAAGAATTTTCAAGTCTTCTATAAACTAAAATTCTTAAAAATAAATCCATAGTTAAATCTCGAGCCCTGACTGAGATTCTATCAGGTTCATTACCAAACATATCAATATATGAATCATAGAAAATCTGGGATGAATTATTGTAATTGGGTTTAGAATTTGATGGATAAATAAAAGAAATCTTACCTAGTTTATCTAAACTACTATTTGGGTTTTCATAATTTTCACCAGAAACAGTAGAATATAATTTTATATCTCTTTCATTATTTTTTTGAGAACTTAACATTGAAGTTACACTTGAAATAACATTAGATTTTGAAGTTTCAAGAAAAACCCAATTTTGTTTATTTGTTCCCATTAAGGAATCTGTAATTTTTGGATCTACAAATAAATTTTCATTATCTATTTTTATATGCTCAGCATTTGGAAATTTTTCTAGTAATTTATTAGCAGAAGAAATGTTATTCAAATCTGAAATAATTATGGCACATTGATCTTCTATTTCATTAATTCTATCATCAATTATTTTATATATTGATTTTCTTTTTAATGTATCTGGACCAATAGTCCGAATGACATTATTTTTTAATTTAATACCATTATTTACCAAAGGAGAAACAATCATATTATCTAAATCTTGAGCAAATTCATTAAAATTTCTATTTATAAATGGGCCAATAACTAAATCATACGAACTAAAATCTTGAGCTTTTAGTTCTTTAATTTTATTGATATTATTTTCAGTATCATAAATACTTAAATCAATCTTAACACCACGCTCCTCAAGTTCTTTAATTGTGCTCTTTAGACCGTTTAAAAAATTTATGGAGATAGTTGTAAGATTTAGCTCACTTAAAGTTTTTTTTGTTAATTCTACGGAATCTAATACTATCGAATTTAATTTAAGAGGTGCAAGTAATGCAATATTTAAATTTTTTCTTTTGAATTTTTTACTAAATAATGAGTTGTCTTTTTCACTTATTACTAACACAGAATCCAACTCTTCATTTATATCATTAATAGCATTAATTTTTACTACTTTTTTCAAAGGAATATTTAATATAGATTTTCTTTTTAGCTTATCAGTTTTTATATCGGGATTAACCTTCAATAAATCTTCAACAGAGATGCCATAAATTTTAGAGATACTAAACAATGTTTCTTTTTTCTGCACCTCATGACTTACAATTGAATCATATAGAATTTCATTTTCTTCAATTGTTTGTCCACATAAAAACAAAGAAAAAAGTAATACAAAAAATGAAAAAATATTTTTTACTCCCATTCTATTGTCGCAGGCGGTTTAGAGCTAATATCATAAACTACTCTGTTTATACCCTTTACGCTATTTATAATTTTATTCGAAACGTCCTGTAAAAAATCATATGGTAAATTATACCAATCTGCTGTCATACCATCAGTTGATGTAACAGCTCTTAAAGCAACACAATTTTCATATGTTCTTTCATCCCCCATTACACCGACTGACCGAACAGGCAATAGCATAACACCAGCTTGCCAAATCTTCGAATAAAGATTATGTTTTTTCAACTCGCCAATAAAAATATCATCTGCATCCTGTAATATTCTTACTTTGTTCTCATCGACATCACCTAAAATTCTAATAGCAAGACCTGGTCCAGGAAAAGGATGTCTCATTAAAATATTCTTAGAAATATTTAGCTCAGCTCCAACATTTCTTACTTCATCCTTAAAAAGCATTCTTAATGGCTCAACTACTTTCAATTTCATGTAGTCTGGAAGACCGCCAACATTATGATGTGATTTAATTGTAGCTGAAGGACCTTTAACTGAGATTGATTCTATTACATCAGGATATATTGTTCCTTGTGCAAGCCATTTAACATCATTAATTTTTGATGCTTCGTCATCAAAAACATCAATAAATATTTTTCCTATTGCTTTTCTTTTTTGTTCAGGATCACTAACACCCTTTAATTCATTATAAAATCTTTGCTTAGCATCAACACCTATAACATTTAGACCCATTCCTTTATATTGATCTAAAACAGAATCAAATTCATTTTTTCTTAACAAACCATTGTCTATGAAAACACAATACAAATTTTCACCTATAGCTTTATTTAAAATTACTGCAGCTACTGACGAATCAACTCCACCTGATAAACCTAAGATTACTTTCTCATCCTTGATTTTAGATCTCAATTCTCTAATAGTACTTTCAACAAATGAACTAGGAGTCCAGGATTGCTTTATTTTTGAAATATTAATTAAAAAATTAAATAAAATCTTTTTTCCATCAATTGAATGATAAACCTCTGGGTGAAATTGAATACCGTAGGTGTTTTCATTATTGAACTTAAATGCAGCATTTTCTACATCAGCAGTACTTGCTATTCTTTTTGAATTGGCTGGTAACTTAAAAATAGTATCTGCATGACTCATCCAAACTTGAGAACCATTTATCACTCCATCTAATAATTCACTTTGCATTATTGAAGTTAAATTAGCTCTACCATATTCCCTTTTATTTGAAGCTTTTACTTCTCCTAAATAATTATTTGCTAATAATTGAGCTCCATAACAAATACCTAGCAATGGTATTTTACCCTTAACAGAACTCAAATCAAGCTTTAAAGAATTATCAGCTCTGACTGAATATGGAGATCCTGAAAGTATAACAGCCTTATATTGATTGAAAAGATATTTTTTACTATCAAAAGGAAAAATTTCACAATAAATATTTAATTCTCTAACTCGTCTGGCTATTAATTGTGTATACTGAGAACCAAAATCAAGAATTAATACCTTTTCTTGCATCCTCAAAAATACATCAAAAACTTAAAATAAAATTATAATACACAGACTTTGTATTTTGGTTCAAATGGATCTATAACTGAAAACAACTTATCAATTAATTCAGTACCCATGATTGAATAAAAATGTGAAAAATTAATATATCTCTCTTGTTGAACTCCATTAGGGAATATTTTATAATGTAATTTTCGAATTTGATTAATAGAAGTTTCATCAATTGTCTTCAAAGATTTAATAATTTTTTTATTCAAATTATCAAAATCATTTTGATGACGCTTTTTTAATGATGATAAAATTGGGTTTAAATTCTTATCAATTTTTAATAATTGACTAAACTGATTATCTAATAGAAGATTGTATTCTTTTATAAAATTGATAAAATTGTATTTACCAGTATTTTTTTTAGAAATATATTTTTTTTCAATAAAATCTAACTGTTCAAAAAAATCACTCACAGAAAGATTATGTCTAGAAATTTGATCAATATCTTTTTCATTTAAGAGTAACAGTGAACACCTTAGTGATAATATAGGAAAAGGAATTTTATAAAAAATAAAAAGATCTTTTAACTCCAGCCAATAAGAAATTTCTGAACCACCTCCAACATATGCAAGATTTGGCAAAATTGATTCTTGATACAATGGGCGTAATAGTACATTAGGTGAAAAGTTTTCCGGGTTAGATTCAACGATTTTTAAAAGGTCCTCCTTTGAATAATTTTTATTGAAAATCTTAAAAAGACCGTTTTTAAAATCTATTCTAAATCTTTTTTGATTTTCAATGTAAAATAAATTTACTTTTCTAGGATTTACTTGAGGTTTAAATTTTCCTTGATATGTTTCAGAAATCTTCCCAACTGTTTCGCTAACTATTTTATATGTACTGAAGTTTGAAATTTCATCAATTATAATCGATTTAAAATGTGTCTTTAGCCTCTTTTCATTAGGATCTAAAACAATAATGTCATAATCTTTAAATAGCTCGTAAACGAGATGTCTAGTAGCAGATGAATATGTTTTATTAGACAAATAAGATTCTTTAAAAATCTGAAGTAATTGATTTATATTTTTTTTATTAGAAAATTCAATTTCAAGATCTCGATAAACTTTATCTAGATTTTTAGTTTTAATATTTCCAGTACAAAGGTTTTCACTATTAATCTCATGAGTAAACTTTTTTTGATATGAGTTAAAAAATTTAATTTCCTCAAAATCATGATCATCAGATGCCATCCAATAAACAGGGATAAAATTATTTTCTGGATATTTCTGCTTTAAAGTTTTACACAGTTTTATTGTTTGTAAAATTTTATATATAAAATACATAGGACCTGTAAATAAACACAACTGATGCCCTGTAGTTACGGTGAATGTTTTTGAATCTCTAAGTTTTAATATATTACCTATTATATTTTTACTAAAACCTTTATTTTGATCTAATAAAACTTCGACTAAGGAGTTTCTTTTTTCCGTTGAAAAATTATTTCTTACAATAATTTGTTCGCTATAATTATCAATATTGTTTTCAAAGGAGTGAAATTCTTTAAGATTATTTTTTAAGACATAATCTTTTGTTATCAAAGGGAGATGATTAGAGGTATTTATTTCAATGGATATAGAATTTTTCATTTGATAGATCCAAATAAGTCATAATCTGATGCATCATCTATAATTACATTATAAAATTCTCCAATTCTCAAATGAATATTATCTGATTTAATCAAAATATTGTTATCGACGTCAGGAGAATCATATTCTGATCTTCCAATATAATAACCGCTTTCAAATCTATCAATTAAGCATTTAATTTCATTTCCAATCTTTTTTTGATTCAATTCTCTAGAGATTTCTTTTTGAATAGACATAATTTTCTCCAACCGTCTTTGTTTTTCATCCTCTGTTACATCATCAATCAAATTATAAGCATGAGTATTTTCTTCATGACTATACTTAAAACATCCAAGTCTTTCAAATTTCATTTCCTTAATCCAATCACATAACTCTTTAAAATGAGTTTTTGTTTCACCAGGATAACCAACAATTAAAGTTGTTCTAATTGAGATTTCAGGTATCTGTTTTCTAAGATTTGTAATTAGATTATTTGTTTTAAGTTTAGTTGAACCTCTCCTCATTGATTTGAGAATTTCATCTGAAATATGCTGAAGAGGGATATCTAAATAATTACAAATTTTTTCTTCTTTTTTTATTGTATCAATCAATTCATTAGGAAAACCAGAGGGATATGCATAATGTAGTCTAACCCATTCAATTCCTTCTAAATCACATAATTTTTTTAGAAGCTTAGAAATTGATCTTTCTTTATACAAGTCTAGACCATAATAAGTCAATTCTTGAGCGATCAAAATTATTTCTTTTACTCCCTGTGAAGCCATTTTTTTAGCCTCTTGAGCTATATCTTCCATACTTCTAGATTTATGCTTTCCTCTCATAAGTGGAATAGCACAAAAAGAACATTTTCTATCGCATCCTTCGGAAATTTTTAAGTATGCATAATTTTTTGGTGTAGACAAGAACCTCTCTCCAATTAGTTCGCTTTTGTAATCAGCCCTTAAATGCTTTAGTAAGTGAGGTAAGTCTGTTGTACCAAAATACTTATCGACGTCAGGTATTTCTTTTTCAAGATCATCTTTATATCTCTCGCTTAAACATCCAGTAACATATAGCTTATCTATTTGACCCTGATTTTTTTTATCTGAATATTCAAGAATTGTATCAATTGATTGTTGCTTAGCATTATCAATGAATCCACAAGTATTTATTACAACTATATTACCATCACCTTCATGAACAACATTCTTGTTATTAGCTTTTAATTGTGAAATTAAAACCTCAGAATCATAAAGATTTTTAGAGCATCCCAGTGTAACTACATTGATTTTGTTCTTATTAAATGTTCTTGTTCTCATTTAATTTTTTTTTTGAAAAAAGACTCTACAAATTGTTTCTTGTCAAAAATCTCTATATCATCAATAGATTCACCTGTTCCAATAAACTTGATTGGAATACTTAGCTGATCCGAAATTCCAATAACAACACCACCTTTAGCAGTACCATCTAATTTTGTTACCATCATTGATGTAATTTCTGTTGCTTCAGAAAATTGTTTTGCTTGCTCATATGCATTTTGACCTGTCGAACCATCTAGAACAAGTAAAATTTCATGAGGGGCATTTATATTTAATTTTTTTAGAACTCTTCCGATTTTAGAAAGTTCATTCATAAGATTTACCTTATTATGTAGCCTACCAGCAGTATCAATTATAACTATATCATGATTTTTATTTATGGCTGAATTTAAAGTATCGTAAGAAACAGAGGCAGGATCACTACCCATTTCCTGCTTAACAATGTCAACTTTAGCTCTACCAGCCCATTCCTCTAGCTGTTCAATTGCTGCAGCTCTAAAAGTATCCGCAGCACCTATCATAACTGATAATCCTTGATTTTTAAAAAAATTTGCTAGTTTACCAATGGAAGTAGTTTTTCCAACACCATTTACTCCAACAACAAGAATTACATGAGGTTTTTCTTTAATTTCATAAGCGTCAGAATCTGAGTTATCAAATATAATATTTGAAATTTCTTCTTTGAGGATTGTATCTAGCTCTTGTGCATTCGTATACTTCTCTTTCTTGACTCTTTCTTCAATTGAATCAATAATTTTTAAAGTGGTTTTTACTCCTACATCAGAGGTTATTAAGACTTCTTCAAGATCATCAAGAGTTGTAGCATCAACTTTAGTTTTACCAACAACTACTTTTTTGATTTTTTCTATAAAGGATGAACTAGTCTTTTCAAGACTTTTATCTAATTTATCATTATTAGATTTTCTAAATATCTTCTTGAAAAAGTTCATTTAAGAAAGATAGTTATTAAAATTAAATAGAAAAAAAAGAGAAATCTACTTTTTAGACAACCAATCATTAACTTGATCTGCTGACATAATTGCTTCAGAGAAGGTATAAGCTCCTGTTTTTGGGCTTTTTACCATTTTAATCGCCTTAGTAAGCTTCTTGGAACCAGTTTGTAATGTAGCTACTGTTTTCTTTGCCATTATTTGATCTCTTTATGCAGTGTGTATTTTTTAAGAACAGGATTAAATTTTTTCAACTCTAATCTTTCAGGGGTATTTTTTTTGTTCTTAGTAGAAATATACCTAGAAGTTCCTGGCATACCAGAATCCTTGTGCTCAGTACATTCTAAAATAACTTGAACTCTATTACCTTTCTTTGCCATTGATTATAATTTTATACCTTTTTCTTTAGCTTCTTTTAGGACAGCAGATATGCCTTTTTTATTGATAGTCTTTAAAACAGATGTTGAAACCTTAAGCTTAATCCATTTATCTTCTTCAGGAATATAAAATTTCTTAGAGATAATATTGGCATCAAATCTTCTCCTTGTCTTATTAATTGCTTTGGAAACATTGTTACCAAATTGAACTTTTTTTCCTGATATTTGACAAACTTTAGACATAACTTTTATCCTTTCGGTGTGCAAATAAACAACATTTTACACTTATAACAAATTTATTTTATTAGATTTTTGTGTAAAATTTTGTGTGCATTTTCCACTGTTTGCTCTATAATTTCTTTTCGAGTACCCTTGAAATTAAACTCTTTAGTGAAAATTCCGCTTTTTGATGCGACAGAAATAAAAACTTGACCAACATTCGAAACTGAATCATTTGTTTTTGGTCCCGCATTTCCTGTTGTAGATATTGAATAAGAGGATTTAAATAGTTTTTTACAAGATTCTGCCATATTCTTACTCACATATTCACTTACTAATGAGTTATTTTGCAAATCTTCAGAGCTAATATTTAAAATTTCTATTTTAGAGTTTTTTGAGTAAGTAACCACTGAACCTAAAAAAAAACTAGATGCACCCGATTCAGAAATAAAAGAACTTGACAAGTTTCCACCAGTAATACTCTCAGCAACTGAAAGAGTTTGTTTTTCTTTTTTTAAAAATTGAATTATGTTTTTAAGCATTACTTAATCTTGATATTAAATACTTTTTGATCTTCAAGATATCCTTCAAGAACATCATCAATCGAAACTTTACCAACACCTTCGGGTGTTCCGGTAAACATAATATCTCCAATTTTTATAGTAAAATAACTAGAAACCTCTGAAATTAATTCATCAATTTTCCAAATCATATTTGAGGAATTTCCAGATTGAACTACTTTACCATTTTTCTTTAAATAAAAATTAATATTTGATAAATTTTTGAATTTTTCTACATCAATCCAACTTCCAATCAAGGCAGAGTTGTCAAATGCTTTTGCTTTTTCCCAAGGATGGCCATTACTCTTAAGTTTTTTTTGAAGATCCCTTGCTGTAAAATCAACACCTAATGAAATTTGATCAAAGTATTCATATGCAAAATCTTTTGAAATATGTTTTCCTAACCTATTAAATTTTAAAATCAATTCTATTTCATAATGGATTTCATTTGAAAATTCTGGAATAAAAAATGGTTGATTTTTAGCGATTAATGATGAATCAGGCTTTAGAAAAATTACAGGTGAAGAACTTTTTTTAGATTTTAATTCTTCAATATGCTTTAAATAATTTTGTCCAACACAGATGATTTTCATGAAAGTTTATTGTTGATTTTACTTAATCTTATTTTATTAAGAATATTCTTAGTGTATCTTGGAAAATCTGCATTTAATATCCAACTGAAATATCCAGGATCTTTATCAATTACAAAATCAAGTTCCTTTCCTTTATATTTTCCAAAAGAAAAAGTAGGATTTCCATCACTGTTTTCATAAATAAATCCGGCTAAATCAAGGTTCTTTTTCTGCTTCGAAAAATTAGACAAAAAATCTATATTTTTCTCTAAGTCATCATACTTATCAATTTGAGCACAAAAAACTTCGTAAGTAGCTCTAGTATCAGACATAGATGAATGAGCATTTATATGTTCCTTATTACAATAAAACATGTAAGCAGCAGATAGTGTTCTCTTTTCTTTTTTATGAAAAATATTTTGAACATCAACTAATTTTATTTTAGATATATCAAAATCACAATCAGCCCTCAAAAATTCTTCAGCTAGAAGTGGAACATCAAATTTATTTGAGTTAAATCCAGCAAGATCACAGTTGGATATAAAGTCAAAAATTTCTTTTGAGGTTTCTTTGAAAGTTGGTTTATCTTTTACCATTTCATCTGTAATACCATGAATAGCTGAAGTCATTGGTGGTATTGGAATCGTTGGATTTATTAGCCAAGTTTTTGACTCTTCAGCATTATCAATATTAATTTTGATAATAGAAATTTCTACAATTCTATCATTAACTATATTAATTCCTGTTGTTTCTAAATCAAAAAAACAAATTGGCCGTTTTAAATTTATAGATAAGGACATACTAAATCATTGTATTTGAATCCCAAGATTCTAAAATTTCTTTTAATCTTTTAATAAATAAACCTCCAGTAGCTCCATTGATTATTCTATGATCATAACTATGGGATAAAATCATTTTCCTTCTTACTCCAATAAAATCTCCTTTGTTAGTTTCAATAACTGAGGGTTTTTTTTCTATTGAGCCAATTGCTAAAATACCTACTTGAGGTTGATTTATTATTGGTGTTCCTGCCAGAGTTCCAAAAACTCCAACGTTAGTAATTGTGTAAGTTCCTCCAAAAACATCATCAGGACTCAAATTATTTGTTCTAGCATTTTGAATTAATTTGTTCATGGAATTTACAATCCCAACCAAACTAAGTTGATCACAGTTTTTAATCACAGGAACAATTAAATTTCCATCTTTTAAAGCGGTTGCAACTCCAACATTAATTTCTTTTTTTATGATCACTTTATCATTAATTAGACTTGAATTAAGAATAGGAAATTCTGCTAAAAGCTCAGAAACTATCTTAGTTATAACATGAGTAATGGTAATCTTTTGACCAGTTTTCTCAAAAAAATCATTCTTCACTTTTTCTCTCCAATTCCATAATTCAGTAACATCAACTTCAATAAATGATTGAACGTGAGGAGATGTTTTTTTGCTATTAACCATATGTTCAGCTAAAACTTTCTCCATCCTTGTTAAATCTCTAGATGTTTGATTTGATAAATTAAATTCAACTTTAGATGCACTTGAATTCTCTAATTTCTTGTTTGTCTCCAGATATTCAAGTAAATCTCTTTTGGTTAGTCTATTATTTTTTCCTGATCCAGCAATATTTTCTAATTCTTGGTCAGAAATATTTTCTTTACTAGCAATACTTCTAACAAGTGGGGAAAAGTAGGCCTCACTTTTATCATTATTTTCTTTTTTTTCAGACTTAGTAATGTTTTCTTGTTCTTCCTTTGGAATAATTAAATCTATATTAGGAATATTATCAATTATTATTTCTTCTACTCTTTCAACATCATCACTTAATTCAATTACACAAATTGTTTCACCAACTTTAACTACATCATTTACCTCAAAACATTTTTCAATAAGTTTTCCTCTTACATCACTAGGTACTTCAGAATCTACTTTATCAGTTGCAATTTCTACAACAAAATCATCAACGTTAATTTCATCACCAACCTCTTTTAACCAACTTACAATGGTTGCTTCATCAACACTTTCCCCCATTCTGGGTAACTGTAAATTATATTTTGTTTTTGTAGACATTATGCAAAAATATCAATTATATGTTTAGGATTACTAATTGCTTTGATTATATGGTATTCTGTTAATAATACTTTTGCCTAGGGTAATTTCATCAGCATATTGCAGATCATCTCCTACTGAAATTCCTCTAGATATTGTACTAAAACTAATATTTTCAGATTTAATTTTTTTGAAAATAAAATAACTGGTTGTATCGCCTTCCATTGTTGCACTCAATGCAAAAATCACTTCACTTACTTCATCTTTAGAAATTCTTTCAATTAGCTCATTAATTTTAAGCTTATTAGGCCCAATCCCCTCAATTGGAGATATTTTACCACCTAATACATGATATAAACCATTAAATTGATTTGTATTCTCAATAGCCATAACATCTCTGATATCTTCAACAACACAAATTACAGATTTGTTTCTTTTATTACTTGAACAAATACTACATAAGTCTGAATCAGATAGATTATAACAACTGGAGCAAAGCTTTATATTTTTTTTTAATTGATTTAGCGCTAACGTTAAGTTCTCTACTTCACTTTCTTCTCTTGTAAGAATATTTAAAGCAAGTCTGAGGGCAGTACTTCTTCCAATTCCAGGTAATTTAGAAATTTCATGAACAGCATTTTCTAAAATTTTTGAAGGAATTTCCATAGTGCAAATATAGAAGAATAAACAGTTTGATAAATTCTTATATTTACTATTATTGATTAGATGTCAGAAACGTTAATTATATCTATAATTATTTGTTACTTTTTGGTTTTACTGATTGTATCAAATCTAACTAAAGGTTCAGGCAATAATAAAACTTTTTTTACAGGCGATAAGCAATCTCCATGGTATGTTGTAGCCTTTGGTATGGTTGGAGCTTCTTTATCAGGAATAACTTTTATTTCTGTTCCTGGTGACGTTGAAACCTCTGGTTTTACTTACTTTCAAGTTGTTTTAGGTTATCTCTTTGGTTACTTTGTCGTTGCTTATATTCTTTTACCAATTTATTATAAAAACAATGTTACGTCGATTTATGAATACTTGGGAAACAGACTTGGAACTATTTCTCACAAAACAGGTGCTCTTTTCTTTTTTATTTCAAGGATAATAGGAGCAGCATTTAGATTATATCTTGTTGCAATTGTTTTACAAAAATTCATTTTTGATTCCTGGAATATTCCATTTGAAATTACTGTGTGTTTTTCAATTCTATTAATATGGATCTACACTTTTAGAGGAGGAATCAAAACAGTTGTATGGACAGATACTATTCAAACATTCTTAATGATCTTAGCAGTAGGCTTATCTATATTTTTAATTAATAAAGAAATTGGTTGGTCTATGTCTGATTTTATTAGATCAGAGGAATTAAAAAGCTATTCAAATATTTTTGTTTTTGACAACTTTCTAGAAAGAAATCACTTTGTAAAATCATTTATTGGAGGAATGTTTATTACTATATGTATGACTGGTCTAGATCAAGATATGATGCAAAAGAATTTGACATGTAAAAACTTAAATGAGGCTAAAAAAAATATGGTCGTTTTCAGCTTTGTTTTAACAATAGTAACCTTTATATTTCTTTTACTTGGTGCACTTTTATACATATATTCTAATAAAAACGGAATTAATATCCCAGTTTTAAATGGAGACATGAATACTGATTTACTGTTTCCAGAAATTGCACTTAACTCTGATTTAGGAATATTAATTGGAATTACTTTTTTACTTGGGCTCATTGCAGCTGCCTACAGTAGTGCCGACAGTGCACTAACATCATTAACAACATCTTTTTGTATAGATTTTTTAAATATTAGTGAAAAAAGTGAGAATGATCAAAAAAAACTAAGATTCAGAACTCATATCCTTATGAGTTTTATTTTAGTTTTAGTTATAATTTCTTACAAGCATTTACTAAACACAAATGTAATTGATGGATTACTTACAGTTGCGGGTTACACATACGGTCCACTGTTAGGTTTGTTTGCTTTTGGCATATTAACTAAGCATAAAATAAAAGACAAATATTCAATTATTGTATGCTGTTTATCAGTCGTTGCTGTGTTTTTATTAAGTAAAATTCCCTCAGAGTTATTAGGTGGTTACATTATAGGATATGAATTACTTCCAATTAATGGATTAATCACATTTATTGGTTTACATTTTATTAAAAAGTCACCATCTAATTAAAGCACTTCCCCAAGTGAATCCACTTCCGAAAGCTGCTAATAAAACAATATCATTTTTCTTTATTTGACCATCCTGATGAGCTTCAGCTAAAGCAATGGGCATGGAGGCTGCTGTAGTATTTCCATATTTCATGATGTTATTATAAACCTGATTATCATTAAGTTGAAATTTTCTTTGAATGAATTGAGAAATTCTTAGGTTTGCCTGGTGAGGAACAAGCAATTTTATATCCTTTTTAGTTAAATTATTTTTATTTAAGGCTTCATTAATAACTTCTGAAAATCTTACAACTGCATTTTTAAAAACAAATTGACCATTCATATAAGGGTAATAGGTTTCATCATTTGGGTTATTATCTTCAACAATATCTTTAACCCATCTAGTGCCTAAACCTGGTGAAATCAATGAAAGTTCTTTTGCATGTTTACCCTCTGAATGCAAATGAGTTGAAAGAATTCCTTTTGAATTATTTTCCTCTCTTGAAAGCACTACTGCACCAGCACCATCTCCAAAAATTACAGAAACTCCTCTCCCCCTCGTTGTTTTATCTAATCCAGGACTATGTGTTTCTGATCCAATAACTAAAACATTTTTGTACATTCAAGTTTTTATAAATTGATCAGCAGTTGATAATACGTAAATAAATCCAGAACATTGATTTCTGACATCTAATGCCCCTACAGTACCCATATTCATCATATCTTGAATCATCACACCCCCACCTGGAAAAAAATAATCAGGACTTAGAGTCGCAAATACGATAAAGTCAATATCATCTTTAGTTATACCAGCATTTTTAATTGCCATTTCAGCTGCTTTAACTCCCATTACAGAAGTAGTATCTTCACTATCCTTTTCAATCCAACGTCTTTGATGGATCCCTGTTCTTTCCTTAATCCAATCATCGGAGGTGTCCATGATTTTTGAGAGGTCATCATTTGTTACAATGTTATTGGGAACATAATATCCTAGACCTGAAATTTTTGAATTATACATGTTGAAAAAAAATAAATGTCATTTTGTCATCAAAAAATATTTGGTATATCATTTGAATATTTGAAGAAGATAATTATTAAGGAATGAATAAACAAGATAATGGAAATTCACAATTAAATTCAATTAGAAATGAATTTAATAATAGAGTTAGTTCAACTAAATTTATGGGAAACTCCAAAAGAATGAAGTTTAATCAATACAGAAGATTTAGAACAATATAAAATACTATGAGTAAAGGTAAAATTAATGTTTCAGTTGAAAACATATTCCCGCTAATTAAAAAGTTTTTATATAGCGATCAAGAAATTTTTTTAAGAGAATTAATTTCAAATGCAACCGATGCAACACTAAAATTAAAACACCTTTCTAACATTGGCGAATCAAAAGTTAATGTAGAAAATCCATTGATTGAAGTTAAGGTTGATAAAAAAGGAAAAAAACTACATATTATTGACCAAGGAATTGGAATGACTGCGGAAGAAGTTAAAAAATATATTAATGAAGTAGCTTTTTCAGGAGCTGAAGAATTTTTAGAAAAGTATAAAGATACTGCTAAAGACAGTGGAATTATAGGTCATTTTGGTTTAGGGTTTTATTCTGCATTTATGGTTGCTGATAAAGTTGAAATCATTTCTAAATCATACAAAGATGACAGTGCGATTCATTGGTCTTGTGATGGTTCACCAGAATTTACTCTAAAAAAACATAACAAAAAAGAAGTTGGAACTGAAATAATTTTAAATATTTCTAAAGACTCTAAAGATTATTTGGAGGAATCTAAAATAAGAGATTTACTTAAAAAATATAATAGGTTTATGCCAATTCCTATAAAGTTTGGAACTAAAGAAATAACTAAAAATGAAGGTGAGGGTGATGATAAAAAAGAAATAAAGGAACAAGTCGATGATATTATAAATATTACCGAACCAGCTTGGACAAAACAACCTTCTGAATTAAAGGATGAGGATTACAAGCAATTCTATAGAGATTTATACCCGATGAATTTCGAAGAACCTCTATTCAATATTCATCTAAATGTAGATTATCCATTCAATTTAACTGGTATTCTTTACTTTCCAAAATTATCTAATGATATTAATCTTCAAAAGGATAAAATCCAACTATATCAGAATCAAGTTTTTGTTACTGATAATGTTGAAGGAATTGTTCCTGAGTTTTTAACACTATTGAGAGGTGTTATCGACTCACCTGATATTCCACTTAATGTTTCAAGAAGTTACTTACAAGTTGACTCTGCAGTCAAAAAAATTACTAATTATATAACTAGAAAAGTTGCTGATAAATTGAATTCTTTATTCAAAAAAGATAGAAAAATGTTTGAGGAAAAGTGGAATGACATAAAGGTTATAATTGAATATGGGATGTTGAGTGAGGAAAAGTTCTTTGAAAAGGCAGAAAAATTCTCACTTTATCCAACTACGGATAGTAAATACTTTACTTATGATGAACTGATTAAAGAAATCAAAGATAATCAGACTGATAAGGATGGTAAGACTGTAATTCTGTATTCTACAAATATTAAAGAACAAGATTCATTTATAAGAATTGCTGAAGATAAAGGATATAAAGTGTTACTTTTAGACTCACCTATAATTTCTCACTTATTACAAAAACTTGAGACAAGTAAAGAGAAAATTTCTTTTGCAAGAGTAGATTCTGATACAATTGAGAATCTTATTAAAAAGGAAGATGAAAATATCTCTAAACTTAATGAAAAGGAAAAGGAAACATTAAGTTCATACCTAGAAGAGATTATTCCAAAAGAAAAATTTACAATTCAACTTGAAGCTTCTGACAGTAATACTCCGCCATTTATGATAACTCTTCCTGAGTTTATGAGAAGAATGAAAGACATGCAAGCTACTGGAGGAGGTGGGATGTTTGGAAATATGCCTGAGATCTATAATCTTGTTGTAAATACCAATAGTGATCTTATAATAAATATTCTAAATACAAAAACAAAAAACAAGAGAGAGAGATTGATTAATCAATCGTTAGATCTAGCTAAATTATCTCAAAATCTTTTAAAAGGTCAAGATTTAACTAATTTCATAAAAAGAAGCTTTGATCTTATCAAATAAATATACTTTTAATTAGTTTTGATAAATGTATTTGAGATTAATTCTGCTTAGTGTTTTTTTTATTTCATGTAGCTCAAACAATAATTTTGAATTAGAGCTTGAAATAAAAGGTTTAAAAAAGGGAAAAGTTATTTTATCAAAAGTCAATGATAGTACAGGTGTTGTAATTGACTCTGTATTTGTAAAAGGTGATAATTTAGTAAAATTTAAAAGCAACCTTTCTGAGCCTCAAATTTTATATGTTGATCTAGTTCTTAATGATGGTAATTCATACAAGACATTATCTTTTTTCGCTGAACAAAAAAAGATTAAAGTAGTTTCTTCATTGGATAAATTTGGTTATGAAATTAACGTTTCGGGGTCTAAAAACGATTCCCTATTACGTGATTATGTTGATTTCAATCGTAAATTTAATGACCAAAAATTAGATCTTATTAAAACATCATTAGAAGTGAATAATCAAGTTGATGAAGATAGTTTAGCAAAGATTGATGAGATGTTGATCAGTTTGAATAAAAGACAATTTTTATATAACGCTAATTTTGCATTAAGACATTCTGATTTTGAAGTATCTCCTTATATCGCGATTACAGATTTAAAGGAATCAAAAAAGATTATGGATACAATATATAAATCTTTAAGTGATGATATTAAGAAATCTAAGTACGCTGAAAATCTGAAAAAATTACTTTCGATTTAACCTCCAGAATACTCAACAAAATTTCTAGGAGTTTCATAAAGTACAATTGAAAGCTTACCCTCAAGCTCAATTGAATCATTTAGCTTATTCCAAATAAAAACTGCTAAATTTTCAGTTGATGGAATTTTATCTTTAAAATAATCTATATCAAGATTTAAGTTTTTATGATCTAAAACATCTTCAACTTCTCTAACTATAATTTTTTTTAGGTCACTCAAGTCCATAACCATCCCAGTATCTTGATCTATTTCACCTTCAAATTTCACAATCAGTTCATAATTATGTCCATGATAGTTTTCGTAACTACACCTTCCAAAAACATCCAGATTTTTTTCTTTAGACCAAATTGGATTATACAGCTTGTGAGCTGCATTAAAATGACTTTTTCTACAAATTGTAATTTTCATAATTATTAAAATATTTATAATAATCCTTAAACATAACTTTCAACCAAGCTGTGAAATTTTTAGGATTATTTGAAATTTCTACTTTAAGATTCTCAGTTGAAATCCATTTAAAATCAATTGCTTCATCAGGATTTAGAATAGGATTTTTAGAGTATCTACCAAAAATAACATGGTCATATTCATATTCTGTAAGTCCGTTATCAAAATCTTCTCTATAGACAAATGAGAAAATTTCAGATAATTTAGTATCTATTCCCATTTCTTCAATTAATCTCTCATTTGCACATTCAATTAATGTCTTCCCCTCATAAGGATGACTACAGCAAGTATTGGTCCATAAATTAGCCGAATGGTACTTATGCGGTGCTCTTTTTTGAAGCAATATTTCATTTTTGTCATTAAAAAGGAAAATTGAAAAAGCTCTATGAAGTAATTTCTTTTTGTGTGCTAAAATTTTTTCTTCGACACCAATTTGATTGTTTTCTAAATCTACTAAAATTACATTTTTTGACATATTTTCAAATTTACTAGAATTAGATTTTAAACATACAAATAAGGTGCTATTTTTGCGATTGACAATGAATTTAGAATCAAATATTGATATAAGAAGAACTTTTGGTATAATTTCTCACCCTGATGCTGGTAAAACCACTTTAACTGAAAAATTACTTTTGTTCGGAGGTGCCATAAATGAAGCAGGAGCAGTAAAATCAAATAAAATTAAAAAAACTGCTACCAGTGATTTTATGGAAATTGAAAAACAAAGAGGAATATCTGTATCAACATCAGTTCTTTCATTTAATTATCAAGGGAAAAAAATAAATATCCTTGACACCCCAGGTCATAAAGATTTTGCTGAAGATACATTTAGAACATTAACTGCTGTTGATAGTGTAATTGTTGTAATAGATGTTGCTAAAGGAGTTGAAGAACAAACAGAAAAACTCGTAAAAGTTTGTCAAATGAGAAATATACCTATTATGATATTTATTAATAAATGTGATAGAGAAGGTAAAGATCAATTTGACTTATTTGATGAATTAGAAAAAAAATTAAACTTCAAAGTTTCTCCAATAACATATCCAATCGGTCTAGGGTATGATTATTCAGGAATTATTGACCTTTTAAGTGAAACAGTTAAACTCAATGATGGTTCAGAATTAAAACTAAATGATATTTATAGCAAACCTGATTTAATAAATAAAGAATCATCAAATAGTTTAATTGAAGAAATTGATCTTCTCAAAGGAATTTATCCAAAATTTTCATTTGATGATTATTTAAAATGTAAAATCCAACCTGTATTTTTTGGTTCTGCACTCAATAATTCAGGTATAAAGGTTATGCTTGATTATTTTTCTAAATATGCACCACCTCCGGGTTCTAAAGAAACAAAAAATAGAATAGTTAAACCTAAGGAGACTAAGTTTAGTGGCTTTATATTTAAAATTCATGCTAACATGGATCCTAAACATCGTGATAGGCTTTCTTTTATCAAAATAGTTTCTGGTCAATTCAAAAGGAACACCTTGTACTACCATGTAAGAAGTGGAAAGAAAATAAGATTTAGTAGCCCAAATTCATTTTTTGCTGATAAAAAGGAAATAATAGATATATCTTACCCTGGTGACATTATTGGGGTACACGATACAGGAAATTTTAAAATAGGTGATTCATTTTCTGAAGGGGAAGATCTTGAATTTGTAGGAATACCAAGTTTTTCTCCAGAAAACTTTAAATACATAATTAATCAAGATCCGATGAAATCAAAACAATTAAGTAAGGGTATTTTACAATTAATGGATGAAGGAGTAGCACAATTGTTCACACTAACAATTAATGGTAGAAAGGTTATTGGTACAGTCGGCGTTTTACAATTTGATGTAATAAAATACAGATTAGAACATGAGTATGGAGCAAAATGTTCTTATGAAAACATTAATATAAGTAAAGCATGTTGGATTGATGAAAAAAAATCAGACAAAACACAACTAGAAGATTTTATGAGACAGAAACAGAAATTTATAGCCCTTGATAAAGAAAAGAAAAAAGTTTTTTTATCTGACTCCTTGTTTACTCTAGCTCACACCAAACAAAAATTTGATAAGTTAGTTTTTCACGAAAAGTCTGAATTTTAGTTATGCTTCACCTTTTGGACCAAAATTTAGAGGAATAAATTCTTTTTTAAATTCTTTTACAGGACCATGGTTCGCTTCATATTTGTCTAAATTGTCAGAAAGAGCCTTTAAAAACTTTTTTGTATGCTCTGGTGTTAAGATAATTCTAGATTTAACCTTTGCTTTTGGAGTACCAGGCATAATATTTATAAAGTCTAAAACAAACTCGGTTGGTGAGTGATTTACAACAACAAGATTTGAATATGAACCTTGAGCAATGTTTTCATCAAGCTCAATATTGATATTCTTTTTATTGTCATTACTCATCACCAAACCTTATGCGTTTACTTTCAATAAGCTCTTCATATTCGTCAGTATATCCAACGATTACGTCATCAAATTCTCTGTTTCCTGTACCAGCAGGTATCTTATGTCCTACAATTACATTCTCTTTTAATCCATCTAAAGAATCTATCTTACCATTTATTGCAGCTTCATTTAAAACTTTAGTAGTTTCTTGGAATGAAGCGGCTGATATAAACGATTTAGTTTGTAATGAAGCTCTAGTTATTCCTTGTAAAATTGGAGTTGCCGTTGCGTTAACAGCATCACGAGCAGTCACAAGATTTTTATCTTCTCTTTTTAAAATCGAATTTTCGTCTCTTAGCTCTCTAGCAGATACAATTTGTCCTTCCTTTAACTTTAAGGAATCACCTGCAGACTCTATAACTTTTTTTCCGTAAAGATTATCATTTTCAACTATAAATTCCTTTTTATGAACAAGTTGGTTTTCCAAAAATGTTGTATCACCAGCATCCTGAACTTGAACCTTTTGCATCATCTGTCTAATGATCACTTCAAAATGCTTATCACTTATTTTTACTCCTTGTAATCTATAAACTTCTTGAACCTCATTAACAAGGTATTGTTGTACAGCTGAGGGACCTTTAATCTTTAAAATATCGTTAGGAGTTATTGAACCATCAGAAAGAGGCATTCCAGCTTTTACAAAATCATTTTCTTGAACCAGTATTTGATTAGAAAGTTTAACTAAGTACTTTTTAATATCCCCAGTTCTTGTTTCAACAATTATCTCTCTGTTACCTCTTTTGATTTTTCCAAATGAAACAACACCATCAACTTCACTAACAACAGCAGGATTAGATGGATTTCTTGCTTCAAAAAGTTCAGTAACTCTTGGAAGTCCACCTGTAATATCACCAGACTTAGCTGATTTTCTTGGAATCTTAACTAAAATTTTTCCTTGATCAACAGATTCTCCATCATCAACTATTAAGTGAGCTCCAACAGGTAAGTTATAAGTAATTAAATTCTTACCTTTTTTATCATTAATTAGAAGTGAAGGAATTAATTTTTTGTTTCTAGATTCAGTAATTACTTTTTCTTTAAAACCAGTTTGTTCATCAATTTCTACTTGATAAGTAAGACCTTTCTCAATATTTTCATACTGTACATTACCACCAAATTCTGAAATTATAACACCGTTGTAAGGGTCCCAACTACAAATCACATCACCTTTTTTAATCTTCTTTCCATTCTTAACAGAGACAGAAGATCCATAAGGGATTATATTAGAACTTAGAACAATTCCAGTTTTTTCATCTAAAATTTTAATCTCGCATGTTCTGGATAAAACTAAATCAATCGTTTTACCTTCATTATCTTTAGACTTTACAGTTTTTAAATCTTCAATTTCAGTAATACCATCAAATTTTGCAGACAAACTATTTTCTTCTGAAATATTACCTGCAATACCACCTACGTGGAATGTTCTTAATGTTAACTGGGTTCCAGGCTCACCAATTGATTGAGCTGCGATAACTCCAACAGCTTCTCCAATTTGAACCATTTTACCAGTAGCTAAATTTCTACCATAACACTTTGCACAAATTCCTCTCTTGGCTTCACATGTTAAAGGAGATCTAACTTCAACTTTATCAACGGGCGAATCTTCAATTGCTCTAACTATATCATCATCAATATGTTGTCCTGCTTTTACAATAATTTCGTCATTAAGTGGGTTGTAAACATCATGAAGAGAAACTCTTCCTAAAATTCTATCGCCCAGTGGTTCTACTATTTCTTCATTTTTCTTTAATGCTTCAACAGTGACACCTCTTAGAGTACCACAATCTTCAGAATGTACTACTACATCCTGGGCAACATCATGAAGTCTTCTAGTTAAATAACCAGCATCTGCAGTTTTTAAAGCAGTATCCGCAAGACCTTTTCTAGCACCGTGAGTTGAAATGAAATATTCTAAAATTGATAAACCTTCCTTAAAGTTAGATAAAATGGGGTTTTCAATAATTTCTCCACCACCAGAACTAGCCTTTTTAGGTTTAGCCATTAGACCTCTCATACCTGTTAACTGTCTAATCTGTTCTTTCGATCCTCTTGCTCCAGAATCAAGCATCATATACACCGAGTTAAAACCTTGCTGATCTTCGCTAATTCTTTTCATTGCAAGTTCAGTTAGTGAAGCATTTGATGAAGTCCAAACGTCAATAACTTGATTATACCTTTCATTGTTAGTAATCAATCCCATGTTATAGTTGGCTACAATTGCATCAACTTCTTTATTCGCAGAGTCAACCATAGTATTCTTTTCATCTGGAATAATGATATCACCTAAACTAAATGATAAGCCACCTTTGAATGCAAAGGAGAATCCCATATCCTTAATCTTATCAAGGAACTCAGCTGTTTCGGGAACACTCGTTTTTTTAAGAATATTACCAATAATTCCACGAAGAGCTTTTTTATTAAGTACAGTGTTAATATAACCAGCTTTTTCAGGAACAACTTCATTAAACAAAACTCTACCTACAGTAGTTTCGATAAGCTTAGTTTCTAATTTCCCAGAATCATTTAAATCTTTAACTCTTACTTTGATTGCAGCATTCAAATCAACTTTATTTTCATTGAAAGCTATATTTACTTCTTCAGATGAATAAAAAATTAAACCTTCGCCTTTTACTGGATTATCTTTTGTTGACATTTTCTTTTTCGTCATGTAATAAAGACCTAAAATCATATCTTGAGATGGAACAGTAATTGGCGAACCATTTGCTGGATTTAGAATATTGTGAGAAGCTAACATAAGTAATTGAGCTTCTAATATTGCCTCAGGACCTAATGGAAGGTGAACTGCCATTTGATCTCCATCAAAGTCAGCATTAAATGCAGTACAAACTAATGGATGAACCTGAATAGCCTTACCTTCAATTAATTGAGGTTGAAAAGCTTGTATACCTAATCTGTGTAATGTGGGAGCTCTGTTTAAAAGAACTGGATGTCCTTTTAAAACGTTTTCTAAGATATCCCATACAATTGGTTCTCTTTTATCAATTATTTTTTTTGCAGACTTAACAGTTTTTACAATTCCTCTCTCAATTAACTTTTTTACGATGAAAGGTTTATATAATTCAGCTGCCATGTCCTTTGGTATTCCGCATTCATAAAGTTTCAGCGTTGGCCCTCCAACAATAACTGAACGAGCAGAATAATCAACACGCTTTCCTAACAAGTTCTGTCTAAATCTACCTTGTTTACCTTTCAATGAATCTGAAAGTGATTTTAGAGGCCTGTTAGCTTCAGTTTTAACAGCAGATGATTTTCTTGTGTTATCGAACAGTGAATCAACTGATTCTTGAAGCATTCTTTTCTCATTTCTTAAAATAACTTCAGGAGCTTTTATTTCCACTAATCTTTTGAGCCTATTGTTTCTGATAATAACTCTTCTGTATAAATCATTTAAATCAGATGTAGCAAACCTACCTCCATCAAGTGGAACTAATGGTCTTAGTTCTGGTGGTATTACAGGAATTGCTTTTAATATCATCCATTCAGGTTTATTCTCTCTGTTATCATTTCCTTCTCTAAAAGATTCAACCACTTGTAACCTTTTTAGAGCTTCAGTTTTTCTTTGTTTTGATGTCTCATTATTAGCCTTATGTCTTAGTCCATATGAAAGTTCATCTAAATCAATTCTAGAAAGCAACTCTATTAGACACTCAGCCCCCATTTTGGCGATAAATTTATTTGGATCACTATCCTCCAAAAATTGATTTTCCTGAGGAAGAGATTCCATTATATTTAAATATTCCTCCTCTGTGAGAAAATCCATTTTATTTAAAGGGTTACCTTCGGCATCAACAGCAAGACCAGGTTGAACAACAACATATCTCTCGTAATATATGATCATGTCCAATTTCTTAGTTGGTAATCCTAGTAAATAACCGATTTTGTTTGGAAGTGATTTAAAATACCATATATGAGCAACAGGGACAACTAAATTAATATGTCCAACTCTATCTCTTCTTACTTTCTTTTCAGTTACTTCAACTCCACATCTGTCACAGATAATTCCTTTATATCTAATCCTCTTATATTTCCCACAAGCACACTCATAATCTTTAACAGGACCAAAAATTCTTTCACAAAATAATCCATCTCTTTCAGGTTTGTGAGTTCTATAATTAATAGTTTCAGGCTTTAAAACCTCTCCTCTTGAAGCAGATAAAATTGTTTCAGGAGATGCTAAACCTATTGAGATTTTATTAAATTTTTTTGTTTTGTTAATTTCCATAAATGATTTTGTATTTATTCTTCTAATCTAATATCTAATCCTAGTCCTTTTAATTCATGCATTAAAACATTAAACGATTCAGGCAATCCTGCATCAGGCATTTTTTCACCTTTTACTATCGCTTCATATGCTTTAGCTCTTCCAATTACATCATCTGATTTAATTGTTAAAACTTCCTGAAGTGTGCTGGACGCACCGTAAGCTTCTAACGCCCATACCTCCATTTCACCAAATCTTTGTCCACCAAACTGCGCTTTACCACCTAGTGGTTGCTGTGTGATTAATGAGTATGGACCAATAGATCTTGAGTGCATTTTATCTTCAACCATGTGACCCAGTTTTAGCATATAAATTACACCAACCGTAGCAGGTTGATCAAACTTTTCACCAGTACCGCCGTCGTATAAGTAAGTATGACCAAATCTAGGAACACCAGCTTCATCAGTTAATTCATTAATTTGATCTAAAGTAGCTCCATCAAAAATTGGTGTTGAGAATTTTTTTCCTAAGTTAAGACCAGCCCAACCAAGAACAGTTTCATAAATCTGACCAATATTCATTCTTGATGGTACACCAAGTGGATTAAGAACAATGTCTACCGGTGTTCCATCTTCTAAAAATGGCATATCTTCTTGTCTAACAATTCTGGCAACAATACCCTTATTACCATGCCTACCTGCCATTTTATCTCCGACTTTTAATTTTCTTTTCTTGGCAATATAAACCTTAGCTAACTTCATAACCCCTGCAGGCAATTCATCACCTACAGAAATTGTAAACTTCTCTCTTCTTAACATACCTTGTAAATCATTTTCTTTGATTCTGTAGTTATGTAATAACGTAGAGGCCATTTCAGTAGTTTTTGAGTCTACACTCCAGTTAGTTTCAGTTAAGTGAATATAATCGTCCACCTCATTCAGAAGTTTCTGTGAATATTTTTTTCCTTTCGGAATAACCTCTTCACCTAAATCATTGAAAATTCCTTGACAAGTCTTACCACTTAAAATCTTGTAAAGTTTATCAACTAGAACAGATTTTAATTCATTGAACTGAAGATCATATTTGATCTCAAGCTGTTTCAATAATTCTTTATCATCTGCTCTTCTTCTTTTATCTTTAATTGTTCTTTCAAACAATTTTTTATCAATTACGATTCCTTTCAATGATGGAGATGCCTTTAAAGATGCATCCTTTACATCACCTGCTTTATCACCAAAGATCGCTCTTAAAAGTTTTTCTTCAGGTGTTGGGTCAGATTCACCTTTTGGTGTAATTTTTCCAATCAAAATATCACCTGCTTTTACTTCTGCACCAATTCTGATCATTCCATTTTCATCAAGATCACTAGTAGCTTCCTCACTAACATTTGGAATATCGCTCGTTAACTCCTCCATACCCAATTTAGTATCTCGGACATCAATGGAATATTCATCTATATGAACCGATGTAAAATAATCATCTCTAACAACTTTTTCAGAGATGACAATGGCATCCTCAAAATTATAACCTTTCCATGGCATGAAAGCAACTTTTAGGTTTCTACCTAATGCTAACTCACCATCTGATGTAGCGTAACCCTCACAAAGAACTTGCCCTTTTGTTACCTTATCACCTTTTTTAACAATAGGCTTAAGATTAATACATGTACCTTGGTTTGTTTTTCTGAATTTAATGAGAGAGTAGGTTTTTTCATCAGAGTCAAAAGATGTAAGTTTTTCATCTTCGTTCATCTTGTATTTTATCGTGATTTTTTGAGAATCAACGTATGTTACAATACCATCTTTGTCTGCATTAAACAGTACTCTTGAGTCAGATGCAACTTGTTTTTCCAAACCTGTACCAACAATTGGAGATTCAGGTTTCATTAATGGAACAGATTGACGCATCATGTTAGAACCCATTAAAGCTCTGTTAGCATCATCATGCTCCAAAAAAGGAATTAATGAAGCAGAAATTGAAGCAATTTGATTAGGTGCAACATCAATATAATTTACATCTTTAGGACTTACAACAGGATAATCTGCTTCAAGCCTAGCTATAACTTTGTCAGCTAATATTTTACCATCTTTACCTTTTTCGATATTTGCTTGTGTAATTAATTTACCTTCTTCTTCTTCAGCAGAAAGGTACTTATAATTCTTAATATCTATAACTCCATCATTAACTTCTCTATATGGTGTTTCAATGAAACCAAGATTATTCACCTTAGCAAATACACTAAGTGATGATATTAATCCAATATTAGGTCCTTCAGGTGTTTCGATTGGACATAACCTTCCGTAGTGAGTGTAATGTACATCTCTTACTTCGAAACCGGCTCTTTCTCTTGACAAACCACCAGGCCCTAGAGCTGAAAGTCTTCTTTTGTGAGTTAACTCAGCTAATGGATTTGTTTGATCCATAAATTGAGAAAGTTGGTTTGTTCCAAAGAAAGTATTAATCACTGAAGATAATGTTTTAGCATTAATCAGATCGATAGGGGTAAACACCTCGTTGTCTCTGACATTCATTCTTTCTCTAATTGTACGAGCCATTCTTGAAAGCCCAACTCCAAATTGTGATGATAACTGCTCACCAACAGTTCTAACTCTTCTGTTTGAAAGGTGGTCGATATCATCAATTTCAGCTTTTGAGTTAATTAACTCAATTAAAAACTTAATTATGGTAATGATATCGTCTTTAGTCAAAACAAGGTTCTCCATATCTACATCAAGACCTAGCTTCTTATTCATTCTATACCTACCAACTTCTCCAAGATTGTATCTTTGATCGGAAAAGAATAATTTATCAATAATTCCTCTAGCAGTCTCTTCATCAGGTGGTTCAGCGTTTCTAAGTTGTCTATATATATGCTCAACTGCTTCTTTCTCAGAATTCGTAGGATCTTTTTGTAAAGTATTTAAAATAACAGAATATTCATTACCATCACCTTCTTCTTTGTTGAGAAGAATTGTTTTTGCATTAGTTTCTATAATAACTTCAATATTTTCCTTATCAATAACGGTATCTCTATCTAATACAACTTCATTTCTTTCAATTGAAATAACCTCTCCAGTATCTTCATCAACAAAATCCTCAAACCAAGTATTAAGAACTCTAGCTGCTAACTTTCTTCCAATTACTTTCTTTAAATTCGCTTTTGTTGCTTTAATTTCTTCAGCAAGACCAAAAATTTCAAGAATGTCTTTATCTCTTTCATAACCAATTGATCTAAGAAGTGTTGTTACTGGTAACTTCTTTTTTCTATCAATATAAGCATACATTACCCCATTGATATCTGAAGCAAACTCAATCCATGACCCTTTAAAAGGAATTACTCTAGCAGAATATAATTTTGTACCATTAGCATGAAAAGATTGACCAAAGAAAACTCCAGGTGATCTATGTAATTGTGAAACAACAACTCTTTCAGCACCATTAATAATAAATGTTCCACTAGACGTCATATAAGGAATAACTCCTAGGTAAACATCTTGTACAATAGTTTCAAAATCCTCATGCTCAGGATCTGTACAATACAATTTCAATCTAGCTTTGAGAGGAACACTGTAAGTTAGACCTCTTTCTATACACTCGTGTACACTGTATCTAGGTGGATCAACAAAGTAATCCAGAAACTCTAAAACAAATTGGTTCCTAGCATCAGAGATTGGAAAGTTTTCTAAAAAAGTTTTATATAGACCTTCATCACTTCTTTCGTCAGATTTAGTTTCTAATTGAAAAAAATCTCTAAAGGACTTGATTTGAATATCTAAGAAATCTGGATATTCTAAAACGTCTGATGAAGATGCAAAGTTAATTCTGTTTGATAGACTCATTAAATTTAAATTAAGTTAAAGAACAATTGATCAGGACTTTCCTGAAATAAAGGATTGAGCTAAGTAGTATCTACTTTAGCTCAACCTCAGCACCAGCTTCTTCTAAAGATGATTTTAACCCTTCAGCTTCATCTTTAGCTACACCTTCTTTGATGTTACTTGGCGCATTGTCAACAAGTTCTTTAGCTTCTTTTAAACCTAATCCAGTAAGTTCTTTAACAAGTTTAACAACTGCTAATTTTGAACCACCAGCTGCTTTTAATACAACAGTGAATTCTGATTGCTCTTCAGCTGCTTCTTCGCCTCCTCCGGCTGCAGGACCAGCAACAACTGCAGCTGCAGCTGCAGGCTCGATACCATACTCTTCCTTGAGTATATCCGCAAGCTCGTTAACTTCCTTTACTGTTAAGTTTACTAATTTTTCTGCAAAATCTTTTAAATCTGCCATTTTATGTTATTTAAGTTATTTTATTAATTATTTTCATTTTTTTCAGAAAGTGTTTTTAGAACACCACTGATAGTTGATCCACTCGATTTTAGAGCGGAAATTAAGTTTTTAGCTGGTGATTGAAGAAGTGAGATTACTTCACCTAACAATTCTTCTTTAGACTTGATATTTACTAATGTTTCAAGTAAATCATCACCTAAATAAATCGATTCTTCAACAAATGCACCTTTCAAAATTGGTTTTTCAGATTTTTTTCTGAAATCTTTTATAACCTTAGCTGGTGCATTTCCAACTTCAGAATACATTAAAGCTGTATTCCCTTTCAATACTGATTTTAACTCGCCAAAATCCTTATCACCCTCATCCATTGCTCTTGTTAAAAGTGTATTTTTAACAATGGAGAGTCTGATATTTGACTTAAAGCATGCTCTACGTAATTTAGATGTAGTTGTAGCATCTAGACCAGAGCAATCAGTAATATAAATAGATGAACTAGCATCTAGATCAGTTTTTATATTTTGAATAATATTCGCTTTTTCTTCTCTAGTCATATTAAATAGTATTAGTGTCAATTTTTATACCAGGACTCATAGTACTGGACATAGAAATACTTTTCATGTAAACACCCTTTGATGATGAAGGTTTGATTTTAAGAAGATGGTTAAGAACTTCTCTTGCATTATCTAATATTTTATCAGACTCAAAAGAAATTTTACCAATTGAAACATGTACTATTCCATTTTTTTCAACTTTAAAATCAATCTTTCCTGCTTTTACTTCTTCAACAGCCTTACCAACATTCATAGTAACAGTACCAGTTTTTGGATTAGGCATTAATCCTCTAGGTCCTAAAACTTTACCTAGTGGACCTAACTTACCCATGATGCTAGGCATAGTAATTATTACATCGATATCAGTCCATCCACCTTGAATTTTCTTGATATATTCATCTAATCCAACAAGATCAGCTCCCGCTTTTTTTGCTTCATCCTCCTTGTCAGGTGTTACTAGTGCAAGAACTTTAACATCTTTACCTGTTCCGTTTGGAAGTTTCACAACTCCTCTAACGTTTTGATCAGCTTTTCTAGGATCAACACCAAGGTTGACAGCGATATCAACCGATGAATCAAATTTAAGTGATGAAAAATCCTTGATTATGTTAGACGCTTCTTCTAAACTATACAACTTATCCTTATCAAACTTTGATAAAGAATCTTTTCTATTTTTTGTCAATTTAGCCATATAAATAAATTAGAAAGGAGCTTGTCCTTTTACGTTTAACCCCATTGATCTAGCAGTTCCAGCAATCATCTTCATAGCAGATTCAACTGTAAAAGCGTTTAGATCAACCATTTTATCTTCTGCAATAACTTTAATCTGTTCCCAAGTAACAGATGCTACTTTATTTCTGTTCGGTTCACCAGATCCTTTTTTAACTTTTGCTGCTTCTAACAGTTGTGCAGCTGCAGGTGGTGTTTTAATTACAAACTCGAAAGATTTATCAGCAAAAACAGATATAACAACAGGAACAATTTTACCTGGTTTATCTTGAGTTCTAGCATTAAACTGCTTACAAAACTCCATAATATTAACACCCGCAGCTCCTAATGCAGGACCTACTGGTGGTGATGGATTTGCAGCACCGCCTCTAATTTGTAATTTTAAAACCTTATGTACTTCTTTTGCCATTTATAAATAATTTATTTCTAAGATTGGAAGCTTCTTAAAAATGATTTATATGTAACACTTATATTTTTTCAACTTGCATATAGGATAACTCCAAAGGGGTTTTCCTACCAAATATTTTAACCATTACTTCTAATTTTCTCTTTTCCTCATTAACCTTTTCAATACTTCCATTGAAACCATTAAAAGGTCCATCGATCACTTTAATATTTTCACCTACTGTAAATGGAATAGCAATATTTTCACCTTCCATTGACAGTTCATCAACTTTACCTAGCATTCTGCTAACTTCAGTTGGTCTTAGCGGAACCGGATCTCCACCTTTAGTTTCACCTAAAAAACCTAAAATATTTGGGAATGATCTAATTATGTGTGGAATTTCACCAGTTAGATTAGCCTTAATCATAATATATCCAGGAAAGTAAACCTTTTCCTTACTAATCTTCTTACCATTACGAATTTGTATCACCTTTTGTGTTGGAACAATAATGTCCTCTACAAAGGATGAAATGTTAAGTCTGTTAACTTCACCTTCAATGTAGTCCTTAATCTTGTTTTCTTGACCACTAATTCCTCTGATCACATACCATTTCTTTTCAGAAGTATCACTCATAATTATACAAATTGAAAATAAAGTTCAAAGATTTCACCTAACACTGTATCTGCTAACCAAATAATTAAAGCAAATATAACAGAGAAGACTAATACTACTAGTGTTTTGGATTGTAACTCAACTAGAGGAGTCCATGTAACATGGTCTCTAAGCTCGCTGAATGATTCCTTTATGTAGTTAATTATGCTTCCCATCTTTTAAAATTGCACGGGTTGAGAGACTCGAACTCCCGACACCTGGTTTTGGAGACCAGTGCTCTACCAACTGAGCTAAACCCGTGTGTTGTGAGTCTTACCTGTCAACCATATTATTTGAGCGGGCTATAAATACCCGCTCAAATAAGATAATATTAATCTAAAATTTCAGTTACCTGGCCAGCTCCAACAGTTCTACCACCTTCACGGATAGCAAATCTCAATCCAACGCTACAAGCGATTGGCTGAATTAATTCAACTGTTATAGTTAAGTTATCACCAGGCATTACCATTTCTACTCCATTAGGAAGCTCAATATTTCCAGTAACATCAGTTGTTCTCACATAAAACTGAGGTCTGTAGTTATTGTGGAATGGAGTGTGTCTACCACCTTCTTCTTTCTTTAAGATATAAACCTCTGCTTTAAATTTAGCATGTGGCTTAACAGAACCTGGCTTAGTAATTACCATACCTCTTCTAATGTCAGTTTTTTCAATTCCTCTTAAAAGGATACCAACATTATCACCAGCTTCACCTCTATCTAATATTTTTCTAAACATTTCAACACCAGTAATAGTAGAAGAAAGTTTTTCAGCACCCATTCCGATGATATCAACTGTATCACCAGTATTTGCAACACCTGTTTCAATTCTACCAGTTGCTACTGTACCTCTACCTGTAATTGAGAAAACATCCTCAATTGGCATTAAAAAGTCTTTATCAACATCTCTTTTAGGTAATTCAATCCAAGTGTCAACTGCTTCCATTAATTCAGTTACAGTATTCACCCATTTCTCTTCACCATTTAAAGCTCCAAGTGCAGATCCTAATACTACAGGACCATTGTCACCATCATATTCGTAGAAGTTCAATAAATCTCTAACTTCCATCTCAACTAGTTCTAGTAACTCTTCATCATCTACTTGATCAGCTTTATTTAAGAAAACTACAATTCTAGGAATACCAACTTGTCTTCCTAGTAGGATGTGTTCTCTTGTTTGTGGCATTGGTCCGTCAGTTGCAGCAACAACTAAAATTGCTCCATCCATTTGAGCAGCACCAGTTACCATATTCTTTACATAATCTGCGTGACCAGGACAATCTACGTGAGCATAGTGTCTGTTAGCAGTTTGATATTCAACGTGTGATGTGTTGATTGTAATACCTCTCTCTTTTTCTTCCGGAGCATTGTCAATCTGATCAAAACTTTTAGTTTCAGAAAGACCTTGAGCAGCTAATACAGTTGTAATAGCAGCTGTAAGAGTAGTTTTACCGTGATCTACGTGTCCAATTGTACCAATGTTTAAGTGGGGTTTGGAGCGATCGAAAGTTTCCTTAGCCATAATTTTAGATTTTTTAGGTTTTTAAATGCGCGCAAATATAATAATTTATAATAAAAAATATCATAATATTATCATTTTTTAAAAAAAATATTTTCTCGAGGTATAATTTGCTTTAACTAATTTGATTTTTTTACAATAAAAAGACCAGAGTTGATGTCACTTATTATGACATTTTCACTCTTGAAAAATGGATAAACACTCCAGGCTCCGTTAAAAGCTTCTATTTCTTGTCCTTTTTTACCAATATGTTCGCCTGGATCTGATTGTCTATTACTAAAATTAAATCTCATGTCATGACTGTGACTATCACCTATGTGAGTATCAAAATAACCGATTTCAATAATATTTTTTTGCTGAATATTAGAAATATCAATAACTCTTAGCCCTGAGGTATAGCTTGCTAAATAAAATTTTGAGCCGTGTACATATCCATTATGATCAATAGCTTTCGTATCTGAAATATAATTAAAGTGTAAAATTGGATTATCCAAATCTCGAATATCGATTATAACAGTTCGAGTTTTTACATTCTCTTTAAGTACAATTGGATTAGAAGTTAAATCTAACTCATCTAATTCATCTCCTAACAAAGCAAATGAATGATCTTCAGTTAACCATGACTGATGAGTGTATTGATGATCATAAAAAAATTCACTGATTAATTTCGGGTTGGATTTATCAGTAACATCTACAAATACTACTTTGTTTTCATTACTTCCTACATATATTTCTTTTCCAAAATGATCTGTGTCTGGCCCATTATAATTAACTATTTGAGCATCATGAGAATATCCTAAATCAGGATATTCTAGTTCAAGCTTTGGATCAATTGGATTATTAATATTTAGAGCGTAAATACCAACTGGGTTGCTCGAGCTACCAATTCCAGCAGTGTATGCATAACCAGTTTTAGTATTGATAGCAATATTGTGCGCACTACCGTGATTTGAATAAACAAAAGATGGTGTTAGATTTTGAACATCATTAATAACTCTTAATTGTTCTAAATCATAAACTTGCATTCCATGATTTTCAGCTTCACTTACAATAAAAACATGGTTGTCAAAAATTTTCAAATCTCGCCACGAACTTGGTACTGTTTCGGTGGAGATTTTACCAAGATATTTTGGTTTAGTTGGCTTACTAATATCGATAATAGCCGTACCATTATCTAATCCCATTAATGCATATTCTTTATTTGTTAATGGATCAGTCCATCCCCAACAATCATTTCCTGATTCAGCTTCCATCTCCTCTAAAGAAACAAATCCAACTAAATCATAATTTTCACACTCATATTCATACTCAACTTCATTAATGACAACCTTTGCATGTCCATCGATACATTCAGCTAATGGCTTCTCTTCCTCAAATTCTTCAAATTTTTCAAATTCACATGAAAATATTAAAAAGAAAAATAAAAGTTTAACTATTAAGTTCTGGATCTTCATCTTCTAAGGTTTCTTGTATTTTGTTTTGTGTTGAAATAACATAAACCAAGCATCCAAGGTAAATTGAAAATATAATAAAACCTACAATGAATATTAATTTGTCCAAATTATTTTTTCTTAGAATCTCTTCTTCTTTGTCTTATAGCAATCGAGAAAGACAGGATAGAAGGCACCCAAATCCCAACAAAAATTCCTTCAAGTTTATATCCAGAAAACCACAATGATACAGAAAGTAGAAATGAAATAAAAGCCAGAATTATTGGATAATAAGTTATTAAGAATCTTCTCATGTTTTAATAATTCCAAAAACCATGCAAAGTTTGGCATTAGCTTTGGTTATTGTTGTAAAGTGAATAATTTAATAGTTATAGGTCACCCAGACCAAAAGTCATTTTGCTACAATGGTATTTTTAAAACAATAAAAGAGAACTTAACAAAAGATTCTAATCAAAAAGTAGAGATTATTGATTTGTACAGGGACAGTTTTACAAGACCTAGAAATAAATTAATTGAGTCATATAAAAAACTTGTTACTTGGTCTAACAGAATATACATAGTTTCACCAGTGTGGTGGTTCAGATTAACTCCTAGAATGGAAATATTTTTTGATGAAGTATTTGAACCAGGTTTTGCTTATAAGTTTATAAATATTACCAAATTATATGCATACCCCAAGCCAATGCTTTCAGACAAAAAAGTTAGAACATATGTTACTCATGGAGCGCCTGCACTTCCTGTCGTGACCTTATATGTCAATTCTGTCAAGTTAAGATTGGTTATGGGTGTTTACACTTTTGTTTTTGGTTGGAGATTATCATTATTCACTAAAACTAAACAATTTTGGTCAGTACCATTTGTCTCTGAAAGCAAGAGAAAAAAATACTTAAATAGAGTTACAAAAGATATTATATCAGATCTGAAGGAAGGTTAGTGAAGAGCCAATGCGGAGAGTTGAACTCCGGACCTTTTCCTTACCAAGGAAACGCTCTACCCCTGAGCTACATCGGCTTAAAGGCTTTTGAGCGGGAGACCGGGTTCGAACCGGCGACATTCAGCTTGGAAGGCTGACGCTCTACCAACTGAGCTACTCCCGCTGGTAGTTTTGTGGGGAGAGCAGGATTCGAACCTGCGAAGGTAAAAACCAACAGATTTACAGTCTGTCCTCGTTGGCCGCTTGAGTATCTCCCCAAAAAAAAGAGCCGATGGAGGGACTCGAACCCACGACCTGCTGATTACAAATCAGCTGCTCTAGCCAGCTGAGCTACATCGGCTTTTTTAAGAGAAGGCAAATGTAATATTTAAATTTTTTCTAAAAAATAAAAATTATATTTTTTCTCTATTTCTTCTGTCTCGGGTGATTTTTCATGTAATCATTCACAATTGTTGGAATTTTGATTTTGGTGTAAATCTGTGTTGATGCTAAAGATTTATGGCCAAGAATTTCTTTGATTGAATTTATATCAGCTCCATTATTTAATATATGAGTTGCAAATGTATGCCTTAGTACATGAGGACTAATTTTTGTTTTGGTTGATATACTTCTCAAATACTTATTTACTACTCTATATATTGTAGATGGGCTAATTTTATTCCCATTTTTAGATTGAAGTAAAAAAGAATCCTCTTTAATGTTTTTGGTGTAAAGCTTTAGTTTTTTTACTAAGCCAGGTAGCATTGGGACTAATCTCTCTTTATTTCTTTTTCCTAAAACCTTCATAACTTGATCATCAAAATATATATCAGATTTTTTCAAATTTATCAATTCAGCTCTTCTGAGACCAGTTGAATAGAGAATGTCAATGATTATTGAATCTCTAGTTAATTCTTTTTCGGAAGTTTTAAATAATTCAAAAACTTCTTTCATTTCAGTTTCGTTCAAAGGGTTAACCACTTTTGATTTAGTTCTTAGCGAAGTATGATTTCTTAAAGGAGATTTTTTAATTTCTTTAATATTAACTAAAAATTTAAAATACGCTTTTAGTGATGAAACTTTTCTATTAATAGAATTGGGAGAAATTTTATTCTTGGATAGAAAAACAATCCAATTTCTTATGAAAGTATATTCAATATTTTTATTAAGTGATGTTCCAGTAGATTCTAGAAAATCTTTGAACTCTTCGAGATCCTTGGTGTAGGCATTAACAGTAAGAATAGAGTATTTTTTCTCAGCCTCTAAGTAATTTTTAAACTTATCTAAATACATAAAATGATCTAGATAAATTTATAAAAATTATAAGCTTTGCTGATCTTTTAATTTCTGAATATGAGCAGCTTTTATAAACTTGTCTCTGTTTATTACAGAGGGTTTTGTGAAGGCCTGTCTTGATCTTAATGACTTTAAAGTACCCGTTTTGTCAAATTTTCTTTTGAATCTTTTTAGGGCTTTATCAATACTTTCACCTTCTTTAACTGGAATAATTAACATATTTTGATTTTTGCTTGGCAAATATAAAATTAAAATGGAATAATTTATTTATTTGGATAAAATTTTTCTAGAAATAACAAGCTTTTGTATTTCACTTGTACCTTCACCGATAGTACATAACTTTGAATCTCTGTAGAACTTTTCGACTGGAAAATCTTTAATATATCCATAGCCACCAAAAATTTGAACAGCGTCATTAGAAACTCTCACACATAGTTCTGAGCTATACAGTTTGCACATAGCACTTTCAAGAGTCACAGGTTCTCCATTATTTATTTTATTTGAAGCTTTTTGAATTAATAACTCAGCAGCTTCAATTTCAGTTACCATGTCAGCAAGTTTAAATGAAATTGCCTGAAATGAACTTATTGGTTTACCAAATTGAATTCTTTCGTTTGAATACTTCAAAGAAGCTTCATAAGCTCCTTTAGCTATACCTAATGAAAGAGCAGCAATTGAAATTCTTCCACCATCTAATATTTTCATTGCTTGTTTAAAACCATCACCAACTTCACCAAGTCTATTTGAGTCATCAATGATACAGTCTTGAAAAATCATCTCAGCAGTTTCAGAAGCTCTCATTCCTAATTTGTTCTCTTTTTTTCCAGAATCAAAACCTCTCACACCTCTCTCAATAACAAATGCAGTTGAATTGTTTTTTTCACCAACTGGACCAGTTCTAAAAATTACAACAGCAATATCTCCAGATTTACCGTGTGTAATAAAATTTTTGGTACCATTCAATACCCATTTATTACCTTTTCTGCATGCAGTAGAAGCCATTTTACTAGCATCTGATCCTGTGTTTGGCTCTGTTAATCCCCATGCTCCAATATGTTCACCAGATGATAACTTAGGTAACCATTTTTCCTTCTGTTTTTTGTTACCAAATTTATATATGTGATTTGTGCATAAAGAGTTGTGGGCTGCAATTGATAATCCTATGGATGGATCGATTTTAGATATCTCATCAACCACAGAAACGTATTCATGATATCCTAATCCAGATCCACCAAACTTTTCAGCTATCAATAAACCCATAAAACCATACTCACCAGCTTTTTGCAATACCTCTTTAGGGAAATGTTGATTTTCATCCCAATCCATGACATAAGGCTTAATATATTGCAAAGCAAAGTCTCTAGCACTTTGTTTGATTAATTCTAAAGATTCTGTATTAACGGCTTTGTGTTCTAGGGTTGTAACTTTCATGATTCTAATTTTACAAAAAAAATGCCAAATATTATTTTTTTATTGCCTCTAAATATTTATTCAATTGCTCTTTAACAACTGGAAATAGAAAATATAGTCCAATCATGTTTGGAAATACCATGGCAAAAATCATAGCATCCGAAAAAGCCCATATTGAATTCATACTAGCAGCCGATCCAATAACTATAAAAGTTAAAAAAGTTAATTTATAAGTTAGGTCAGCAACTTTTCCTCTCCCAAAAAGAAACTTCCATGATTGAATCCCATAATATGACCAAGAAATCATCGTTGAAACAGCAAAAAGAACAATCGCAATTGTCAGAAAAACATCAGAAAAAGGGATATATTCAGCAAAAGCTCTCGCTGTAATTTCCGGACCTTCAAATGCTACTCCATCAATAAAAATACTTCCCAGTCCATCTCCACCATAATCAAAATATCCACCGAAATTAAAAATGATAATTACAAGTGCAGTCATTGTACATATTACAACAGTGTCAATGAAAGGTTCTAATAACGCAACCAAGCCTTCAGAAGCTGCATATTTAGTTTTTACAGCAGAATGTGCAATTGATGCTGAACCTGCCCCTGCTTCATTAGAAAAAGCAGCTCTTCTAAATCCAACCATTAAAACGCCGATTATACCTCCAACACCAATAGCTGTAGGATTAAATGCTTCTCTAATAATAAGTGAAATAGCATCATCTATTAACGAAAAGTTAAGCGAAATAATGTAGATACATGCTATAATGTAAAGAACTGCCATAAATGGTACAACTTTTTCAGTTACAGATGCAATTCTCTTTATACCACCAATTATAATAAGACCTACCACAATAGCCATGATTAATCCTATGATAGCCCCTGCACTAGTGCTTTCAAGTCCAACTAATTGTTTTATTGCTAAAGTTGCTGTGTTTGATTGTGCAGCATTTCCACCTCCAAATGATCCACCAATACAACAAATTGCAAAAACTACAGCAGCGACTTTTCCCAAAGATTCAAAACCTCTTTCATTGAGTCCCTTTTTTAAGTAATACATTGGACCACCATAAACTACACCATCTTTATCAACATCCCTGTAGTGAACACCTAATGTACATTCAACAAATTTTGTAGACATTCCAAGAAATCCACATACAATCATCCAAAATGTAGCTCCTGGTCCACCTAACGCAATTGCTAATGCTACACCAGCAATATTACCATTTCCTACTGTTCCAGAAACAGCAGTTGCTAAAGCTTGAAAATGTGAAACTTCACCATCATCAGAGTTCTTATCTTCTTTTTCAATTTCATCATATTTTCCTCTTACAACATTAATTGAAGTAAGAAAGTATCGAACATTTGGAAATCCAAAATATAGAGTAAAAAACAATGCACTACCTACAAGTAGATATATAACAAATGGATTGTCTCCGATTGTAAAAAAAACTACATTATTAAAAAAATCAGAAACTGGTTGAAATGCTTCATCAATTTTTTTATCCAATCCTTTTTCTTGTGAAAAGTTAATTAAAGGAAATAACAATGCAGCTAAGATTAAAGTATACTTTTTCATATTTTGAGTTTAATGATTATAAGTCAAACACTGAAGACCTTTTCGAATATACTATATCTTTTATTCTCATCCAAAAAGCTAATACAAGATATATGAAGAAACCTAAACCCAAGCCAAAAAAACTACTGTATATAAAGCCTAGTCTAACATGCTTTGATTTGATCCCTAAGAAATCTGCTAATCTAGTGCATACTCTAAAACCATATTTCTCAAACCTGTATCTGATTCTATCTGTTAACTTCATAACCATTTTCAGACCAGGCGAGAAATCCACCTTCTAAATTAAATACATTATTAAAACCATATTCTTTCATAATTTGGCAAGACGCATCACTTCTTTTTCCCGATCTGCAGTAAACAAAATAATTGTCATCTTTGTTTAACTTGTCTAAAAACTTCATAAAGTCCATTGATTTATAAAAATCAATATTTATTGAATTTTCAATATTACCTTCCTTATATTCTTCAGCGGTTCTTACATCAAGACAAATATTTTTGGCGTCTGATTCTTTTTGCTTTTTCCAATCTTCAAGATCTAAATTCATATTAAATTTTAAATATCAAATTAAATAATTATTGTTTTTTACAAGAAGATTTTTAACAAAAAGTTTTTTATATTTGATGAAATGAAATCAAATCGCAAATACTGGTGGCACAAATCTATATTCCTTAGAAAGTCGATCTAGTCTTGTAATTTAAAAATATATAAAGGCTTGTCTGTTCGACAAGCCTTTTTTTTTTATGAAAATTAAACTTAAAGAAAATAGAAAAAATATTATCACAGATACAACTACGCCTGTTAACATGTATCTTAAAATAAGAGATAAGTATATTAATTCAATTCTTTTGGAAAGTAGTGATTACAGCTCAAAAGACAATAATTATGCATACATATGCTTCAACCCTATTGCTGAATTTAAGATCAAAAATTTTGATCTAAAAATTTCCCTTCCAAATAAAAAAACAATCTCAAAAAAATTATCAAAAAGTGATAATGTAATGGATGAGCTTAAAGATTTTATTGAAACTTTTGAATTTGAATCCAGTTTTGAGAATGATAAATTTCAAAAAGATGGGGTGTTTGGATATATGAGTTATGATTCTGTGAAATATTTTGAAACATTGAATTTGACAAACATAAGTCATGGTGATGATATTCCTGAAATGATTTATTGTGTTTATGAGTACATTATTGTAGTTAATGTATTTAATAATATAACCACTATAATTAGCTACTCTGAAAATAAAAATTCAATAATTGAAATTGAGAAACTTATCTCAAATCAAAGAATCAACAAATCCTATTTTGAGAAAATTGGAGACATAGAATCGAATATGAATGATGAAGAGTTTATGAATCTAGTAAACAAGGGTATTTATCATTGTAATAGAGGTGATGTTTTTCAGATTGTTTTATCACGAAAGTTCTTTCAAAAATTTAAAGGAGATGAATTTTCGGCTTATAGAAAATTGAGATCTGTTAACCCTTCTCCATATTTATTTTATTTTGATTTTGGAGATTTTAAAATATTTGGAAGTTCTCCCGAAGCACAATTAATTGTAAATAATAATAAAGCTGAAATTCACCCAATTGCTGGAACTTTCAAAAGAACTGGTAATGATGATTATGATAGAGATAAAGCTCTTGAATTATCTAAAGATGATAAAGAAAATAGTGAACATATGATGCTTGTTGATTTAGCTAGAAACGACTTAAGTATTTCATGTAATGAAGTAAGTGTAGAAAAGGATAGGGAAATTCAATTTTATTCTCATGTTATTCATTTAGTTTCTAAAGTTACAGGTTTGCTAAAAAATAAGTCAATGAATATCATTTCAAATACTTTTCCAGCAGGTACGCTTTCAGGTGCTCCTAAGTACAGAGCAATGGAACTAATTAATAACTATGAAAAAACTAAGAGGAATTTTTATGGTGGTGCAATTGGCATGATTGATTCAAATTTAAATTTTAATCATGCAATAATTATTCGTTCAATCCTTTCAAAAAACCAAATGTTATATTTTCAGGCAGGGGCGGGAGTTGTAGCTAAATCGAATCCAAAAAACGAGTTACAAGAGGTTTACAATAAAATAGGAGCAATAATAAAAACACTTGAAGATTAATAATATGGAAAATAAAATACTTGTTATTGACAATTACGATTCTTTCACCTACAACCTAGTCCATTATTTAGTGGATTTAGGTGCTCAATTAGAAGTATTTAGAAATGATCAGATTGACATTGACTATATTGAAAAATTTGAGAAAATATTACTTTCACCAGGACCAGGAATTCCTAGTGAATCAGGACTTCTTAATGAAATAATTAAAAAATATCACAAGACCAAAAATTTTCTTGGTGTTTGCCTTGGTCATCAAGCAATTGCTGAAGTTCTTGGATGTAAATTAATAAATCTTGATACTGTTTATCATGGTATTTCAACAGAAATTTCAATTTTAGATAATGAAATTTTATTTAAAGATATCCCCAATAATTTAAAAGTGGGCAGATATCATTCTTGGGTTGTTGAGGAATTAAATGAAAATTTCATACTAACTGCTAAAGACATAGAAAATAATGCAATGGCTTACAGACATAAAATTTATAAATTATGGGGAGTTCAGTTTCATCCTGAATCAATTTTAACTGAACATGGAAAAAAAATATTATTTAATTGGCTAAAAACGAAATGAAAAATATATTTGAAAAACTTTACTCAAATGAGAGTTTAAATTATGAAGAGGCTAGAACTGCTTTACTAGAGATATCTTCAGGAGATCAAAATGAAATTATTATTTCATCTTTCCTTACATCCTTTATTTTAAGACCGCCAACAGTAATTGAAATTGAAGGGTTTAGAGATGCTTTACTTGAACTCTGCCTCGATGTAAATTTAGATTTTAATGAAACAATTGATCTTTGTGGGACAGGTGGTGATGGAAAAAATACTTTTAACATTTCAACAGTATCATCATTTGTTGTTGCCGGCGCAGGGTATAAGGTGACAAAACATGGAAACTACGGAGTTTCCTCTGGATGTGGATCAAGTAATGTTTTAGAACATTTAGGAATTAACTTTACAAATAACTCAGATCATCTTAATAAGAGTTTAGATAGGTCCAATATTTGTTTCTTACACGCTCCTCTTTTTCATCCAGCAATGAAACATGTTGCTAATACCAGAAAAAATTTAGGAGTGAAAACATTTTTTAACATTCTAGGGCCATTAGTAAATCCAACAAAACCAAATAATCAGATTTGTGGAGTTTATAATTTGGAAACACTACGACTATATTCTGATGTTTTTAGAAATACTGAAAAAAACTTTACGATTATTTACTCGTTAGATGGTTATGATGAGATTTCGTTGACAAGTAAACATAAAATTATTGACAAGAAATCAGAAAAAATTATTGATTCAAACTATTTCGGATTTAATGACTTAAATCCTAAAGAAATTGAAGGTGGTAGTTCTGTAGATGAATCAGCAAAAATATTTGTTGACATATTGGAAAATAAATCTTCTAAAGCTCACAAAAATGTTGTTTTAGCAAATTCAGCTCTTGCAATTAAAACTATTACTGGAAAAAAAATTGAAGAATGTATTGAAATTGCAAATGATTCTTTAATTAACAAAAGAGCTCTTAACTCATTTAAAAATTTATTAAAAATTTAGTTTTGAATATACTTGACAAAATAGTTCTGAGAAAAAAAATTGAGATTCGGGAAAGAAAAAGCTCAATTTCATATAATCAACTTGAAAAAACCTTATTTTTTAGTCAAAATTCAATAAGCCTGAAGGATTCTATCAATTCAAAAAATTTATCAATTATAGCAGAGCACAAAAGAAAGTCTCCTTCTAAATCAGAAATCAATTTTTCAACACCAACAAATGAAATAATAAAAGGCTATCAAGATGCTGGTGCAGCAGCAATATCAGTATTAACAGATAGCTATTTTTTTGGCGGATCGAATGAAGATTTAAATTTTGCTAAAAAAAATAGTACAATTCCTATTTTGAGAAAAGAATTTATAATTGATGAGTTTCAAATTATTGAATCTAAATCAATTGGAGCAGATGCTATTTTACTTATTGCTTCAATTCTAAATGAGAATGAAATTATTAATTTATCACGTCTTGCAAAACAAAACAATCTCGATGTTTTGATTGAGGTTCATACACTTGAAGAATTGAAAAAATCATTAAATGAAAACATTGATTTGATTGGTGTGAATAATAGAAATCTCAAAACATTTAAAGTTGACTTAGAAAACAGCATAAATATTTGCAACCAAATTCCTGAAAATTTCACAAAAATTTCAGAAAGTGGATTAAATTCAATTGATGATATTAGAATTTTACTTGAATGCGGGTTTGATGGTTTTTTAATTGGTGAACAATTTATGAGAGAAAAAAATCCAGGCTCAAAGCTAAAAGAATTAATAAATAGTTATTAGAATGTTAGTTAAAGTATGCGGACTGAAAGATGAAAAAAACATTAATGATGTATCAAATCTTGATATAGATTTTATGGGTTTAATTTTTTACAGAAAGTCTAAGAGATTTTTTGATAAAGATTATTTAGTAAAAAAGAATAATAAAAAATTAGTTGGTGTATTTGTTAATGAAACTATTGATGAAATTAAAAGAATAAGTAAAAAATATGATTTAGATTATGTTCAGCTTCATGGAGATGAGAATGCAAGATTTTGTAATGAAGTAAATAATTTCATCGACGTAATCAAAGTTTTTAGAATATCTCACGACTTTGATTTTAAATCAATTGATAAATTCCATAATTCTTGCAAATATTTTTTATTTGACACAAAATCGAAAAAATACGGCGGAACAGGGAATAAATTTGAATGGAATATTTTAAAAGAAAATAAAATAAATAAAGACTTTTTTCTAAGTGGAGGAATAGATGACACTGATCATCAAATCATTAAAAATTTAGATTTGAGTCATTTAATTGGAATTGATATAAACAGTAAGTTTGAATTAGAACCAGGGAAAAAGGATGTCAAAAAATTAAATACATTTTTAAACAAAATAAATGAAAACATATAATATAGATCATAACGGATTTTATGGAGATTTTGGTGGAGCATTTATTCCTGAAATGCTTTACCCGAATGTAATTGAACTAAAAGAAAATTATAATAAGATCATAAATGAACCACAATTTCAAAAGGAATTTGAAAAACTACTTAAAGATTATGTTGGTAGACCTACTCCACTTTACTTTGCCAAAAGATTGTCTGAAAAATTTAACACTAAAGTGTACTTAAAAAGAGAGGATCTATGTCATACAGGAGCACATAAAATAAATAACACGATAGGACAAATTTTACTTGCAAAAAGACTAGGTAAAAAAAGAATTATTGCTGAAACAGGGGCTGGACAACATGGTGTAGCAACTGCAACTGTTTGTGCTTTAATGGGAATAAAATGTATTGTATATATGGGTGAGGTTGACATTAAAAGACAAGCTCCAAATGTTGCTAGAATGAAAATGTTAGGTGCTGAGGTAAAGCCAGCAAAATCTGGAAGTAAGACTTTGAAAGATGCTACAAATGAAGCAATAAGAGACTGGATAAATAATCCTATTGATACTCATTATATAATTGGAAGTGTAGTTGGTCCCCATCCTTATCCTGATATGGTTGCAAAATTTCAATCAGTTATAGGGTTTGAAACAAAACAACAATTAAAAAAAATTGAAGGTAAAGAAGATCCAGATTATGTGATTGCATGCGTTGGAGGTGGCAGCAATGCTGCTGGATTATTTTATCCATTTTTAGACAATGAAAAAGTAAAAATTATATGTGTTGAAGCTGCCGGAAAGGGTGTGAATTCTGGAGAAAGTGCAGCAACATCTGTTCTTGGAAAAGAAGGAATTATTCATGGTTCAAAAACTCTGCTAATGCAATCTGATGATGGTCAAATAACTGAGCCCTATTCAATTTCTGCTGGATTGGATTATCCTGGAATTGGTCCAATGCATGCAAATCTGTATAAAAGTAAAAGAGGAGAATTTATTTCAATTGACGACAAAGATGCTATGAGATGGGGACTAATTCTTTCTCAAACTGAGGGAATTATTCCAGCGATTGAAACCTCTCATGCTTTTGCTGTACTAGACAAAAAGAAATTTGATAAAAATGATGTAATTGTTTTTAATTGCTCAGGTAGAGGCGATAAAGATCTAGAAACTTACATTGAATACTTTAAGTTATGAGCAGAATAAAAGAAGTTGTTAATAATAAAGATAACATTATATCTATCTATTTTACAGCTGGTTTTCCTGAACTTAATGATACCCTGAAAATTATTGAACAATTGGACAATGCTGGAGTTGACATGATTGAAATTGGTCTTCCTTTCAGCGATCCTCTAGCTGATGGCCCCACAATTCAGGAAAGTTCCATGCAAGCTATCAAGAATGGGATTAATACAAGTATTCTTTTTGAGCAACTGAAAAACTTGAGAAAATTAACTGAAACTCCAGTAATAATAATGGGATACTTTAATCCTATTCTACAGTATGGAGTTGAAAAATTTTGTCAAGAATGTTCCAAGTGTGGAATAGATGGATTAATTATACCTGATCTTCCAATTGATTTTTTCCACAATAACTATTATGATTTATTTAAGAATTATAACCTTCATAATATGTTTTTAATTACACCTCAGACTTCAGATGAAAGAATAAGATATATTGATGAAATTTCTGATGGATTTATCTACATGGTTTCAAGTTTTAGCATTACAGGAGAACAAAATTCATTTGGTGATGAAACTATTAATTATTTCAACAGAATAAATAATATGAATTTAAAAACCCCTCTGCTCGTAGGATTTGGAATCAGTAATAAAGAGACATTTAATCTCGCGTGTGAAAACAGTAAGGGCGCTATAATAGGATCAGCCTACATTAATAACTTGAAAATTAATGGAATTTCAGGAACTAAGTCTTTTATTCAAAAACTTACAAATTGATTATTATCTAATAAATACTGGAGAATTACTATCAATTGTGTGTTCCTCACTATATGAATAACCTCCTAAGTTGAAAGATTGAATTTCTTGTAAATTTTTACATTTATTTTTAACTATAAATCTTACCATCATTCCTCTTGCTTTTTTGGCATAGAATGAAATAACTTTCAAATTTCCATTTTTAAAATCTTTAAAAACAGGTGTGATGATTGTATGCTCAATTTTTGATTTTTTAATCACATTGAAATATTCATTACTTGCCAAATTAACTAAAATTGAATCTGATTTTAATTCTTTTACAAGATCATTGGTAATTGCGTCTGCCCAAAACTCATACAAATTTCTTGATCCATTGACAGCGAGTTTAGTACCCATTTCCAACCTGTATGGCTGAATTAAATCTAACGGTTTCAATGCTCCGTATAATCCAGAAAGAATTATCAATGATTTTTGCAGCTGGTTAATATCTTCAGAATTAAGAGTTTTAGAGTCAATACCGTTGTAAACATCACCATCAAAAGTAAAGATTGCAGGACGTGAGTTTTCACTGCTATGTTCTTTATTAAACTCATTATTTCTGTTCCAATTCAAATCAGCTAATTTTTCTGAAATTCCCTGAATATTTTTGAGTTCAGATACGGACTTATCTTTTAAAACTTCATTTATTTCACTAGTCTTATTTAAAAACTTTGGTATGGAACATTCAAAATTTCCAAAATCCGAGTTAAGATCTAATGATTTTGCTGGAGATATCAAAATTTTCATAATTTAAAATTAAATAATTTTAGAATAATTTCTCCACTTTTCAATACATGAAATCATATCAAATGGAAGATCAGAGTTAAATCTCATTTTCTCTCTAGTTAATGGATGGATAAAACCTAATGTTTTAGCATGTAAAGCTTGTCTTGGTAAAATCTTGAAGCAATTATCAACGAATTGTTTGTATTTATTAAATATTGTTCCTTTCAGAATTTTATCACCACCATATCGAGCATCATTGAATATAGTATGTCCTAAATGTTTCATATGTGCTCTAATTTGGTGTGTTCTTCCTGTCTCGAGTTGACATTCAATCAAACTGACATAATTAAATTTCTCAATAACTTTGTAGTTTGTTATGGCTCTTTTAGCAGATTCTTCTTCATCTGTCACTGACATAATCATTCTATTTTTTTTATCTCTAGCTAAAAAATTATCTATTCTACCAACATCATCATTTGGCTCTCCCCAAACCAACAAAATATATTTTCTTTCCGTTTCTTTCAGAAAAAATTGTTGAGATAATTCTCTCATTGCAAGTTCAGATTTTGCCACTACTAATAAACCACTTGTATCTTTATCAATTCTGTGAACTAAACCAGGTCTGCCAGAACTATTCTCAGGCATCTCGCCTAGATGATATAATAGTCCATTTAAAAGTGTACCGGAATAATTTCCATGACCAGGATGAACTACTAATGATGGTGGTTTATTAACTACTATTAGATGATCATCTTCATAAATTATTTCAAAATCTATTTTTTCAGGTTCCAACAAATTTTCATAAGGTGGGTATGAAAACATTATCTTTATTTCGTTGCCTGGCTTAACCTTATAGTTTGGTTTTACTGGATTTCCATTAACCAATATGCAATTGTTTTTCGCAGCAATTTGAATCTTATTTCTTGAAGCATTTTCAACTCTGTTCATTAAAAACTTGTCAATTCTAAGAGGATCTTGACCAGGATCGACAGAAAATGAAAAGTGTTCAAAAAGATTATCTTTTATATCAATCTCTTCCACAGCTATTTTTTTATTCCATTCCCTACAATAAAATCAATTTTTGACTTTTTAGGCACTATTTCACCTGGAAGAATTTGTTTGCTATCAATGAAAACCTTTAGAACCATATCCTTACCAATGTTATCCTCGTAATCAATTTCACCTAATTCTAAATCCAGTGCAGATAGGGTAGATTGAGCATTTCTTAACGTTAGTTGAATCAAATCAGGAAAAATTACATTACCGTATGATGAAGGATTTACTGTTAAATAAATTTTTCTGTTTTTCTTAACAGTTTTACTCGGTTCAGGAATTTGTTCAAGAATGGTATTTTTTTCAAAGTCCGGATTGTAAAATGATGAATCAACAATCTCATACCTAAGTTTATTATCATCCATAATTTCTTTTATCTCAGAGACTTCATAACCAATTAAATTAGGAACTAATATTTTACTTGTTTGATTGGTATAGAAAAAAAGAAAGAGTATTGAAAATAAAATTATAACTGAAAAAATTACAACAGCTAAAAATAATTGCTTAATAAATGATTTACTGTAAAAGAATTTCATTATTATCAGATAGTCTTCTGTAAAAATAAGTATATTTTTGTATTTCATTAAAAAGTCTTTATGAAGAAAAACATTGCAGTTCTTATGGGTGGCTATTCTCTTGAACACGATATTTCTATAAAAAGTGGATTAAATGTTTTTAATTCAATTGACAAGTTGAAGTTTAATGTATTTAAAATAATTATTGAAAAAGAAAGTTGGTATTATTTGGATGATGAGAATCAAAAGTTTGAAATCAACAAAAAAAACTTTAGTGTAAATGATGATTTAAAATTTGATTTGGCATTCATAGTAATACATGGTGACCCTGGTGAAAATGGAATAATTCAAAATTATTTTGATTCTATCAGTATTCCATATACTGGCTGCAGTTCTGAAGTATCAAAAATGACATTTAGTAAAAAAAATTGTATTGAAAGTGTAAGAAAACTTAATGTTAAAACAGCAAAATCATTTATAATCAATAAACATAATGATTATGATCTTTTACAAATTTCTGATGAACTTAAGTACCCATTTTTTGTTAAAGCTAATAATTCGGGAAGTAGTTTTGGCGTATATAAAGTTTACGATAAAAAAGAATTAGAAAGTGCTGTTATTGAAAATTTTACAATTGACAGTGAAATTATATTAGAAGAATTTATTGATGGAAAAGAATATTCTGTTGGAGTTGCAAGAATCGACGGTAACACTAAAGTATTTGGTGTGACTGAATTAATTTCAGAGAATGATTTTTTTGATTATGAAGCAAAATACAATGGAAAAAGTTCAGAAATAACTCCTGCTAAAATTGATAAGAATCTTGAAGAATTTATTCATGAGAATTCAAAAACTATTTATAATAAATTAAAATTGAATGGTTTTTCAAGGATAGATTATATTGTAAAAAATGATACTCCATTCTTCTTGGAAGTAAACACAATTCCAGGAATGACTGATGAAAGTATATTCCCGAAGCAAGTGAAGCTAAACAATATTAATTTAAAAGATTTATTTACAAAAATGATTAATGAATCACTAGAATCACATAATTTAGAATAGAATGAAAAGAGCAATTTTTCCTGGAACTTTTGATCCATTTACTATTGGCCACCTAGATATACTTGAGAAAAGTATCAAAATTTTTGATGAGGTAATTATTGCAATTGGAAAAAACCATGATAAAAAAACAATGTTTACTGTTGATAAACGAAAAGAATTCATTGAGTTAGCAACATCTAGATATCAAAACATAAAAGTCATGATATACGATGGTTTAACTGTCGATTTCTGTAAAAAAACAAACTCAAATTTTATTGTCAGAGGAATAAGGAATGTTGGAGATTTTGAATTTGAAAAGGCAATTGCTAGAACAAATCGAGTTCTTTCAGAAATTGAAACAGTCTTTTTATTGACTTCTGCAAAAACATCTTATATAAGTAGTTCAATAGTAAGAGATATTATAAAAAACAATGGAGATTGTAGTAAACTAATACCAAATGAAATCATTCATATGATTTAAGATATTCATCTAAAATCATCTTAATGTTTTTAAATGTTTTTTCTTTTATTTTTTTTACCTGCTTTATATTTTTCCACTTAGCACTTTTAATACCTTCCTCATTTTGAGGTATTAATTTCCCCTCATAATCAGAATACATCAAAAACCAAGATGTCTCTTTAAGAAAATACAAACCATTGTTTCTAAATAAATGAAAAGTATTAGTATAAAATTTTCTAATTCTTAATCTCTTTATTCCGGTTTCTTCCGTCACTTCTCTCAAAGCTGTTTCCCTAATGGTTTCATTCTTTTCAGCTTTGCCTTTAGGCAAATCCCATTTTCCTTTTCTGTGAATAAAAAGGATTTGTTTTTTTGAATTTTCAACTATTCCCCCGGATGCAAAAATCACTTTTATTTTAGATTTAAAAATCTTTAATAACTCAGATTTTCTTGAGTGAAATAAATTAATTTTTTTATGTTTTATAAGTTTTTTTAAGATTTCTTTCTGCTCTATGCTAACAAGTAAAAAAGTATTTGTTTTGTCTAAAAACTTAGCCTTGGAAGTTAAATTAATTTGAAAACGATTAAGGAAAACTTTATACATTTGTTTTGTGATTGAAAATATTCAGGTAGCTAAAGATATTTCAAAACATTTGCTACAAATTAATGCAATTAAATTGAATCCAAAAAATCCATTTACATGGGCATCAGGAATTAAATCACCCATTTATTGTGACAATAGACTAATTCTTTCTGAAGTTAATGTCAGAAAGTATGTAACCGAAAAGTTTTGCGAACTAATAGAAAAAAAATTCATTGATGTAGAGATCATTGCTGGTGTTGCAACAGGAGCTATAGGCATTGGAATGTTAATTGCCAATCAGTTAAATAAGCCATTTATTTATGTAAGAGCTAATAAAAAAAGTCACGGTAGACAAAATTCTATTGAAGGTAAATTTAATCCAAATGATAAAGTATTGGTCATTGAAGATCTAGTAAGTACAGGGATGAGTAGTTTGAATGCATACGATACACTTTTAGATGGTGGATTAAATGTACTGGGAATGGTGAGTATTTTTACTTACGGTTTTGATGATGCAATTTCAAATTTTAAAAAAAGAAATATTTCCTATTATTCGTTAAGCTCATATACTCATCTTTTAGAATCTGCTCTAAATTCAGATTATATTAATAAAAATGAAATTAATTTTTTATCTCAGTGGAGAAAAGATCCAAAAAATTGGAAATAAATGGATTTAAGTAGAGTAACTGATAGAATTAAATTTAAAGCTTCAACTGTTTATAATTATCTTAATGATCCAGTTAATTATGAAAGTATTCTTATTGATGAGATTAGTGAATTTTCAATGATTAATGAAAAGTCATTTACAATTAAAATAGGAAGTCTTCCAAAAATATCTCTTGAACACAACTCTAACGTTTTAGAACTTTCAACAAGTTTAAAATCAAACAATGAAAAATTATCCTTTGTTTTTAATTTTAAAGTCATTGAGATTGATGAAAGTTCATGTAATATTGAAATTCATTTCAAGGGAGAATTTTCATCAATGATGCAGATGATGATCAAACCGCCAATGAATAAATTTCTAGATGCAATTTCAAAAAAAGTTATTTTAATTGATTTCAATAAATAAGTTCAATTTCTTGATTTTTAAATTGTAATTTTTTTTCTTCGATTTTAACTATTAGTAAACCATCGCTATTAATATCAATAATTTCTCCCTTAAAAACGTTACCTGAAATCCTGAACTTTTTTTCTACTTTGTATCCATGTAGTAATTCCAAATAGTCATCTTTTAATTTATTAAAATCTGAGTTATCAAGAAAGTTTCTAAAATTTTCAAATTCAGAAATTATTTTTGATGATATTTCATCCAAATCTGAATGATTGTTAATTGAATTTATAATTGATGTGGCATTAATTAAATCACCAAAGAATGATTGGTTGACATTTAAGCCAATACCTATTATAGATTGAGTTATATCTGTTTTATTGATATTTGATTCAATCAAAATTCCACATAATTTTTTTCCATCTGACAATATGTCGTTTGGCCACTTTACACTTAATTCTTTTAATCCTAGATTTTTTAAAACCTTCACAAGTAATAAGCTTACTATTATATTAAGTTTAAAGTTATTTGCAACATTTATTTCCAACTCCTTGAAAATAAATGACATACAAACATTTTTGTTTGGTTCAGATAACCAAACTTTACCCATTTGTCCTTTACCTAAAGTTTGATTGAAAGTAACAACTACTATCTCCTTATCCTCAAAACTATCTTTAATTTTTTTTATATATTCATTTGTAGAATCGATGGCATTAAGTTTGATTAATTTCATCTGAAGATAGATTATAGTGCAAAGTACGGATATTACAGTTACAAATGTTATCAAAGGCATTGAAAAAGTTAAGGGAGAGAACATTTGTATTTTAGATTTTACTGAAATGGATAATTCTGTTTGCAAATATTTTGTTGTATGTGATTGTCAGTCAAATACACAGGTTAATGCAATTTCTAATTCAGTAAAAAAAGTTGTTAGTAAAAATTTAAATGAAAAACCTTTTCAAATAGAGGGTTTAGAAAGTAAAAATTGGATTTTGATGGACTATGTAGATGTTGTTGTTCACATTTTTAAAAAGGAATTTAGAGAAATATATAAGCTAGAAGATTTATGGTCTGATGCTAAAATTATAAGATTAGAGGAGTAATTATGTATAAAAAGAAAAAAAATATTAACCAACCAAAAAACAATACTTATTGGATGTATGGATTAATCATTTCAATATTTATTATATTTTCCTACATAGGAAACGGTGATAATTTTAGCACAACAAAACAAATTAATATATCAACATTTGAAAAGTATTTAAATGCAAGTGAGGTTTCAAAAGTTACAATTATAAATAAGACTTTAGCTGAAGTTACTTTAACTGAAAACGCTCTTTTAAATGAAATTCACAGAGATGTCTCCAAAACAAATTTAATTGGTCAGAGAAACACACTTGGCCCTCACTACACATTTGAAGTTGGTGATTTAGAATTATTTCAAAGAAAATTAGAGTTAGCGGAATCTAACGGAATAATATTTAATTATGAATTCAAAACAATTGAAAGCAAATGGTTAGATGTTCTAATTGGTTTTCTGCCTCTTTTAATTTTAGTTGGATTATGGATATTTTTTATGAGAAGAATGTCAGGTGGCGGAGCTGGAGGAGGTTCACAAATCTTCAGTATAGGAAAATCTAAAGCTAAATTATTTGATGAGAAAAATGATACTAAGGTTACTTTTAAAGATGTAGCTGGACTTGAAGGAGCAAAAGAGGAAGTAAAGGAAATAGTTGATTTTTTAAAAAACCCTTCAAAATACACCAAGTTAGGAGGTAAGATTCCAAAGGGAGCTCTTTTAGTAGGCCTTCCCGGAACAGGTAAAACATTGCTTGCTAAAGCAGTAGCAGGTGAAGCTAAAGTTCCATTCTTCTCTCTTTCAGGTTCTGATTTTGTTGAAATGTTTGTAGGTGTCGGAGCATCTCGGGTAAGAGATCTTTTCAAACAAGCTAAAGAAAAATCACCCTCTATAATTTTTATTGATGAAATTGATGCAATCGGTAGAGCTAGGGGAAAAAACAATATTACAGGATCAAATGATGAAAGAGAAAATACATTAAATCAATTACTAACCGAAATGGATGGTTTTGGCACAAATACTAATGTAATTGTAATAGCTGCAACTAACAGAGCTGATGTACTAGACAAAGCATTAATGAGAGCTGGTAGATTTGATAGACAAATTTATGTTGATCTTCCTGACGTAAGAGAGAGAAAAGAAATTTTTGAAGTTCATTTAAAGCCTATCAAAAAAAATAGAGATTTAGATGTTGACTTTTTATCTAGACAAACTCCAGGTTTCTCTGGGGCTGATATTGCCAATGTGTGTAACGAAGCAGCATTAATTGCAGCTAGAAAATCAAAAAAATCCGTTGGAAAGCAAGATTTCCTTGATGCAGTTGATAGAATTGTTGGTGGACTAGAGAAAAAGAATAAAATTATTTCACCCAAAGAGAAAGAAACAATTGCTTTTCATGAAGCGGGTCATGCGACTGTTAGTTGGATGCTAGAACACGCAGCTCCATTGGTAAAGGTAACAATAGTCCCCAGGGGAAGATCATTAGGTGCTGCATGGTATTTGCCAGAAGAAAGGCAAATTGTTAGCACAGATCAAATACTAGATGAAATGTGTGCAGCACTTGGAGGTAGAGCTGCTGAAAAAGTAATTTTCAATAAAATTTCTACTGGAGCTTTAAGTGATTTAGAAAAAGTTACAAAACAGGCGAGATCTATGGTAACTGTATATGGTTTAAATGATAAGATTGGTAATCTAACATATTATGATTCGTCAGGTCAAAGTGAATATAATTTTTCAAAACCATATAGCGATTCAACTGCTCAAATAATTGACAAGGAAATATCAAACATTATAGAAACTCAATTCAAAAGAGCAATAAGTCTTTTGAAAAAACACAAAAATAAATTGACTGAATTAGCTAATTATTTACTTGAAAAGGAAGTTATTTTCAAAGAAGATCTTGTTAGAATCTTCGGTGAAAGACCATTTCAAGAGCTAAAAGTTAAAAAGTAAAATTAATCTTACTTATTGTTATTTGTTAAGTATAAATTATCTTTATACAAAACAACACCTTTTGAGAAAATTCTTTAAAAATCTTTTAAAACCTCAAAAAGATAACAATGAAAGTCAAATTGAAGAGGATTTTAAATATTTGCCCTCTAAAGATGATTTAGTAGAAGAAAAATTTACTAAAAACTTTACCAATAATGGTGGAAAGTTTTTGTACGCTTCAAACAAAGATGAATTTCAAGAATATTTTAATACTGTAATTACCGAAAATAACTGGAATGATAAATCAATTCTATGTCTTAATGAATTCTTTCTTGATGATTACATTGAAA
>Ga0255766_10000094_pt1 | contig 78339 bp, 57 predicted proteins | sample 071ome_23_FD_179966 | JGI IMG/M metagenome (GOLD analysis project Ga0255766, IMG submission 179966) | Coastal salt marsh microbial communities from the Groves Creek Marsh, Skidaway Island, Georgia - 071403BT metaG (version 2) | ecosystem: Environmental > Aquatic > Marine > Intertidal zone >...
GGCGTCGTCTATCCAGAAAACACCCCAAACTTCTGCCTGTGTTTTTCGGTGGACTGCTTGGAGCTGCGACAGGCGCAAAGTTGATCTACCTGTTTGCGGAAGGCTGGGCCGACTACGGGAAAGAAGACATGTGGCTGCGCTGGGCAACCGGCAAAACCATTCTCGGAGCGCTGATCGGTGGATACGGCGGCGTTGAATGGGCCAAGCACCTGGTGCTATACAAAAAACCAACAGGCGACCTCTTCGCCAGGATTGTTCCCATCGGCGTCATCATTGGCAGATTCGGCTGCCTAATGGAAGGTTGCTGCCTGGGGGCAATCTGCCAGCAGACGGCATGGTGGACAATCAGCGATCAACAAGGCATTCCGCGATGGCCATCGGTGCCTGTTGAGATTCTTTTCAACGTGATTGCCTTGTGCGCAACCATTGTGTTATCCCGGCAAAACAAACTCACAGGCCAACACTTTCATCTTTACCTGATCGGATATGGGGCCTTTCGATTCATCCACGAATTCCGGCGATCCACGCCTGAGATGTGGGCTGGTTTATCGGGCTACCAGATCGCCGCCTTGTTCATGGTGGTGTTCGCGGTGATTCGCTTTCGAAAACGCCAGAATGAAATCTTTCAATGAAATGAAAAACCGTAGACGAAAGGAGCCAACCCGACCCAAATGCGTCTCCCGGGGCACTCGCTAGTGTTTGACAAGCCAAAGGGCATCTTTAAAAGTCGACGTCAAGGTTGTGTGTATTCTTTGATCGAGTGTCACCAATCTCCCTTGATGTGAAACTGCCAACCCCAACAGATAGAAATCCGTAATTTGTTTAGGTCCAATTTTGTTAAGAGTCCCGAAGATAGAATCATCCGTCACGCTAAGGTTATCGTTCCAGAATTGGTGTCCGGGTAAAGATAGCAATTGCTTCAAAATCTTTAATGCGCCCGATGGTGTCTGCGGACCGTTTGGATAGGCATTTTGTCCCATGACCCGGACAAATCCATTTTCTGTAATAGGACATGTGGCCCACCCCGATTTGGATTCTCTTTTGAACCACTGGCTCGCAGCTTGATGGTGAACGTGCATCGAATCACAAAGAGCAATGAGCATGTTAACATCCAGCAAATTCATCTACTCATCCTCCTGAAGTCGCCTGACCATATCACTGGTGACAGACTTTTTCTTACGCGTCAAAATAGGCAACCCGATATCGTTGACTTCAAAATCCTTATTCTTTGTTACCGCATCGGCGCCTACTTCGCGCTTTAATGCATGCGTAAACAACTCTTTGAGACTAACGCCCCTCTTCAAGGCAGTTTCCTTTATCTGCCTGAAGAGAGAATCAGGAAGTTCTATGGTCGTCTTCATATGGGTTAGTGTATGGGATTATGGGCCACAGTCAACTAACCTGATCACTTGAGATCAACAAGAATTGAATGGTTCCTTTCCCCGAGAGAGGCAACGCGCTGTTGGCCCAATCTTAATTCAGCCAGCCCCTTAGGCGGGAATCATCCCCCGCAACGCCATCCCGATCAAATAGGATAACACTGCGGCCCCACCGCCGACCATGAGGGTTTCGAGTCCAGATTTCCATTTCGAGAGATCGACAAATTGCGCCTTGGCAACCCCAACGGCAAAGAAAGCGAACCCAGTCAACAAACTGGACCAAAGAAAGGGATGCTCAAAAGCCCCGGGAACCACCCAGTTCACCAAAAAGGTGATGAGGGGGATGGCACCAACAATGACGAATGCCACAAAGGTGGAAATAGCAGACTTCCATTCGGATGTTGGTTTGGACGCCAGCCCATGCTCTTCCTGCAACATGGTCTCCACCCAACGCGCCCGATCCGAAGTGATCACTTTGACCGCATTTTCCAAATCCGCCCCTTCAAATCCCTTGTTGGCGAAAATCTGGCGAATCTCTTCACGTTCACCATCCGGTATCAGATCAATGTGTCGATGCTCCTGAGCGCGAGCTTTTTCGCGCATCTGCGATTCAGCCCTGGAACCCAGGTAATTACTCGCCGCCATGCTGAATCCATCCGCCACCAGGTTCGCCAACCCCAAAATAATAATCACCCCACTCGATAATCCAGCTCCCGCCACACCAGAAACCACCGCAAACGTGGTTACCGCACCATCCACGGCTCCATAGATAAAGTCCTTGAGATATGGATGTTCCGGCCCCTGATCCAATCGCCTGCGAATGGCATGTGGGGCATGTTCCGCTTTCAAGGCACTGAGCTCTTGTCCATCGGATCCCGATTCTGGAAGATTTGCCGCATTCATGCTCGTCCCTGAGTTCAAATAGAACACAGAAATGGCCATCTGAAAAGTCGGAGAATCTTGGTTGACGTTAAACCAGACCAGACTTAGTCTGATGGTATGACAAATATTCAAGAGGCAAAGACTCATTTATCGCGGCTAGTTGAGCGTGCGGCATCTGGAGAGGAAATCATCATAGCTAAAGCAGGCAAACCCAAGGCAAAGTTGGTTCCATATACAAAGGAAAGGAAGCCAAGGGTAGGAGGATGGCTTAGGGGGTTAGGCTGGGAATCAGAAGACGCCTGGGAAACCGATGAAGAGCTGATTGACATGATGAACAATGGGCCACTTTTTCCGGATGAATTACCCCCTAAAAAAACACCTATCCTTTCCTGAGCATGCGCCTTTTATTGGACTCTCATGTTGCCTTTTGGTGGGCACTTTCTCCAGAAAAGTTAAGCGCCAAAGCTCACACCGAAATTTCCAAACCAAAAAATGACGTTTTCATCTCAGTCGTATCTGTTTGGGAATTAGGATTAAAAGTATCGAAAGGCAAACTTCAGATTCCTAAAGAATTTGGAGAACTGATGTGTAAAAACGGCATTGAATCAATACCATTCAGAGAGTCGCATGCCTACAGTTCAATCGCACTCCCCCGAATTCACGGTGATCCATTTGACCGTGCGCTCGTGGCTCAATGCCTGGTGGAAAACTTCACTCTGGTTACCAGAGATAGCACACTTACGCAGTATGGCATCCAAATCCTTGAAGGTTAAATCTTCCAAAAAACTTCAATTAATCATTGCTCCCAGCCCCATTTTTGGTATTTTTTCCGCTCTTTTCGCCATCGAGTGATGGTGAGGAGGAATATTTTTGGTATGTGAACGGTCGGTAAATCCAGGGCGCGAGTGCGTCAAGGTAGACCACAACAACACCGAATCAATCCCGTATTCCGCGGGACGGTCCGATTCCAAAAAGGAACGACGAGGCCGGCAACCAATGGAAAAATAAATACTGTGAGTCAAATAGGCGTTAAAGAATTATTAGAAGCAGGTGTTCATTTCGGACACCAGACCCGTCGTTGGAATCCTCAGATGAAACCTTACATCTTCGAGGCACGCAACGGCATCCACGTCATCAACCTCAACCAGACCGCCACCCTCCTGCAGGAAGCCATCGACTTCCTGTCCAAGACAGTCGCCAACGGCGGCCATGTTCTGTTCGTCGGCACCAAGAAGCAGGCTCAAGCCGCCACCAAGGAAGTGGCAAGTGGATGCGGACAACATTACGTCACGGAACGTTGGTTGGGAGGAATGATGACCAACCTCAAGACCATCAAAAAATCTCTGAAGCGACTCCAGGAAATCGAAAAGATGGAGGAAGACGGAACACTTAACGATTACGGCAAAAAGGAGCAATCCATGCTTCGCCGTGAAGCCTCCCGGTTGCACCGCAACTTGGACGGTATCCGTCACATGGACAAATATCCAGACGCGATTTTCATCGTCGACCTCAAGCGCGAACACAACGCGGTTGCTGAAGCACGCAAACTACGAATTCCGATTGTTGCTCTTGTGGACACCAACTGTGATCCCACACTGGTCGATTACCCGATCCCCGGCAACGACGACTCCATCCGTTCCATCAGAGTCATCTTGGCAGCCATCCAGGAAAAACTGGCCGGCAGCCGCAAGGAACGTCAGGCAAGCACTCCCGACTCCGAGGAGAAAGCGGAAGCAGCAGCTGCAGAAACTGCCACCACCGAAGCAGCCGCTCCGGCCGTTGCCCCTGTCGCGCCACCTGCTGCAGAAGCAGCCCCTGAACCGGCAGCACCCGCTGTGGCTCCGGCTGAAACCGAAACACCAGCTCCTGCCGAAGGCGACAAACCTTCCGCTTAAAACCCTAACATTTCACCCCGCCCGGTTCTGCCGGGCGGGAACTTTTTTTTCATCAACTGATCTCTTATATAGAAACTGAACATTATGGCAGAAATAACCGCAGCTCTGGTTGGCGAATTGCGCCGCATGACCAACGCGGGGCTCATGGATTGTAAAAAGGCGCTGACTGAAACCAACGGCGATCTCGACGGCGCCGTCGACTTGCTTCGTAAAAAAGGTGTCGCCACCGCCGCAAAGAAAGCTGGACGCGCCGCCAATGAAGGTGTCATCGCCAATTACATCCGTCCGGATGGCAAACTTGGACTTCTGGTCGAAGTGAATTGTGAAACCGATTTCGTGGCCAAGAACGAAGCCTTCGGCGAGTTCTGTAATGAAGTCGCCAAGACACTGGTGGAACAGCCCGACACCGATTTCGAAGCTATTCGTACAGCACAGGTGACCAAAGTGGGCGAGAACATCCAGATCGGACGCCACAAGACTCTCGAAGTTGAAGGCAGCGGCTTGGTTGCCGCCTACATCCACACCGGCGCAAAAGTCGGCGTGCTGGCCGAAGTAGGATGCGGAAAAGAAGAAACACCCAACCAGGAAGCGTTCAAAAGCCTGGTCAAGGACATCACACTGCAGATCGCAGCCGCCAACCCAACCTCTGTCAGCCGTGAATCGGTGGATCCTGACTTGATCGCCAAGGAAAAGGAAATCGCCGCCGAACAATTCAAGGACAAACCCGCCCAGGCAGTCGAAAAGATCGTGGAAGGCAAAATGGAAAAATTCTTCCAGGGCATCTGCCTGATCGACCAGGGCTTTGTAAAAAACGGTGAACTGACCGTCAAAGAACACGTCGCCAACGTCAGCAAGGAACTCGGCGACGAAATCACCATCCGCCGATTCCTTCGTTTCCAGGTAGGTGAAGAGTGATTCGATCTTAATTCTTAAAATGAACCAAACCCGGCAATGCCCAGCGCATTGCCGGTTTTTTTTACCCCACGTAGCCGTGCTTGCCAAAGCGTGGCCCCCAAGCGCATCCATGACCTGGTAAAGCGACCCCAGTATTCAGCACCACACACCCCACCATCTTGCGAAGGCCGCTACCTCTCCCTTTTATCAGCTCTGCGAATGGAACGCAGACTGCTTTCTAATAAATTACAATCTTAAACCAGGATTTACGCCCCCTTGCATCATCACACTGATGCACCAAGGAAAAGGGTGCGGACAACCAAAACTTCAACCAACAACAGGAGGACAAAATGTATCGAGCCTTGAACAAGGTCCGCTCTTTCGGACTATCACATCTGTGCGCCCTATTGGCATTATTCGGATGGACACAACACTCACAGGGAGCCGCAGGACTCCCTCTACAACCCAATCAACTGGTCGTTACCTGCTTTTCAGGAACCAGCAACAATGCGGTCATTCCGGATCCAAACAACTATGTCATCGGATTCATGGATACCACCGATCCGATAGCTGATGGAGCCACGCTCGGCTCCAACTGGCTCATGCCCCCCGGCTGGGGCTTTCACAACGAAGGATCACCTCAAGTCTGGACAGCGGCCAATTTGGGCGAAGTCTTTGGCGTCACAGTGGATCGTGAATCGAATCCCAACATATATGCGGCAGCCACCACGGTATACGGAAACTTCCCCCCCGGTCCGGGAGGCCATGGAGCTGTATACCGACTGGACGGCACATCGGGTAATATCAGTTCGGTTGCCATCCCCGGAACAGGCAACGCCTCCCTGGGCAACGTTTGTCACTGGGAAAGTGGATCAGGAAATAGTTGGCTTTACGTCAGCAGTTTCGAAGACGGTCTGATTTATCGCATCAACGCGAGTGCCATGACCGTGGAACCCGTCACCTACGATCATGGGGTAGACGGCCGAGCCGCCATGGCATTGCCGGCCATTCCAGATGCAGGAACACCTGACACGCTGTCTGCATTGGGACGACGTGTATGGGGTGTGAAAGCATTCAAGGACCGGCTTTACTACGCCGTCTGGTGGGAGGACAAAGTCAATCCATCCGCAACATTGGCCAATGAGATCTGGTCGGTTGGTTTGGATCCAATGACAGGACAATTTCTGCCCGCCACAGCCTTGCTGGAAATCACCTTGCCACCCCGCGATGCATTTACCAGCTATTCCCTGCCTGTCGCTTCCATCGATTTCTCCCCTGCCGGTATGATGCTGCTGGCGGAACGCTACTACCGATGGGACGGAGTGCATCAGGCGCGTGTACTTTCCTACACCGGCGATACCACTGCCTGGACCGCCAACCCTGAAAACCAATACCGGGTAGGCGACAGCACCAAACTCAGTGCAGGAGGCGTCGTGGCGGATTGTGATGAAAACGTCTGGGTAACGGGCGACATTCTTCATGGAAACATCTACGGCGTCCAACGCATCCAGGCAGGCGGCAACGCAACCGACACACCTGCCACCGCCAACAGTGTTCTGATCGATCTGGATGGAGACATCGTGCATCAGGACAAAACCCTCATCGGCGCGCTCGCCATGTGGAATGATTGCGATTGCATGCTGGTCGAAAACGTCGAAATCAACTGCCCCACCGAAGAAGGCGGAAACTATACGGTCGATTTCGACATCACCAATCAATCCGGACAGGATGTTCATTGGGCACTGCTAACACCCGACACCGGAATCACCGGACTGGTGCCGAATCAGTTCCCATTGCCCCCCTCTTTGGCTGACGGAGATTCCATCACCCTGACGGACATCGAACTTCTTGGCGCAGTCCCCGGGACAGAAGTTTGTTTCAATGTCACACTAATGGTCATGGAACAAGGACAACTCAAAGAATGCTGCACCAAAAAAGTGCGGATCCACATCCCCGAATGCGGTTGTGTGGAACTTATGGTTGAATCTGTTGAATGCCTGGAACTGCAGGCCGATGGAACCGCCATCGCCGAGGTATGCGTGGAAGTGACCAATCAGGGCACCGGAGATTTGTATTACATCTATACCCTCCCGGATCCTTCATCAGGCATGACAACCGATCCATCATTCATCACCTTGACTCCTCCCCTCGCTCCGGGAGAATCCAGAGTCATCTGCTTCAAGGTAACCGGAGTCATCCCCGGCCAGCAGGCCAAACTACCCCTGACCTTCCACAATGAACAATTGGAAGAATGCTGCCTGCGTACCCTCTGTTTCGATATCCCGCAGAAAGACGATCCCAATGAACAAGGCATTTGTTGCTGGTTGCCAGAGGTGGTTTATTGCTGCCCCAACGAACAGTTCGCCAAGACCCTGTTGGTCATCTGCAACAAATCCAACAAAGATCGGGAGATCGAATGGAAAATCGAACTGCCCCCACCCACCCCCGACTGCCCGGTGGCGCTGGATGCGGTCAATGATTTCACTCCATCATCAGGCATCGTGATGGTTCCTGCCGGAGAGTGCATGGAGATTCCCGTGGCCATTAGTTGCGAAAAACTGATGCAGGGACAATTGCCATGCGCCTGGTGGGGATTTTCCATGGTAGATACGGCGACCGGAGAAAAGAGCTTCTGCCGCAGCCAGCAGAAAGCGACGAATGATCCAGCCGTGAAACACATCGGCGAAGGCAACCCGCAGAACCCCCAGCCCGGATTGGTCGCTGTGCCGCTTGGAACTTCGGTGAACGTTGGGTTCTTGATTGAAAACCCAGCGGATAGCAGTGCACGCCTTCATTTGGTCGCCACAGAAACCAGTCGCTTACTCGGATTCAAACAAGGCAACGACAGACTCAGCAATGAATGGACCGACATCATCGAGATTGGCCCCGGGGAATCCAAAGTGGTTCGCATCGCCATGGATTGGAAAACAACCAAGATAGACCTGGACGAGATTCACACCCTCGCCTCGCTCAATCTCTACTGGCGTAAAGAAGGACAAGCCACCCTAACAGCCACCATGGTTCCGCTGCATCTGGTCCCAGCCATCACCGACACCAACCGTCCCAACTTACGTTCCGTGTTGGTGGCTGGAGAAAGCGAGAATGCACCTTGCCTACAGTTGGTCAGCGACACCCCCTTCCCGACTACCATGATTGTGGAAGCATCGGAAGGACTGGACGGTGATTGGGAACAAGTGCCCTTCGCAACCGGAATCGGACAACCGATGAACCAACTTTCGGTTCCATCAGAACAAACCGGCGTTACTTCGGTTTTTGTGGCGTTGAACGGAGAGTGCTGCTTCTTCCGTATTCGCAACACCAGCGAGGAGTAAACCCGGGAATCGCACCATACCTTCGAATCCCGAACCAAGCCCGCCTTCACCGAAGGCGGGCTTCTTTTTGTTTTCTGTCTCAACTCGCAAGCATTAGAGCTATGGTCTGATGGAAATGCGCATGAAACGGAAACGACGTTCCCCGACGGGTGTGTTGTCCCGAATCGTCCAGATTTCACCGTCCTCTCCGGATGGTTCCACAGAAATGACCGTTGTGGCTCCTGGTCCAGACGTCCAATCCAACAGGTTGTTCGACACTTCCACAATTAAATCGAATGCTTCCAGATTCGCACGCCGACGGAATTGCAATGTAAAGTACTGCTCACCCTCTACGTCCTCCATCGTGTAGGTTGGTAAACCCTCCACATCCTTGATATTCGGATCCAACAACAACGCGTATTCAAACTTGTTGGGAATCCGATCATTTTCAGGATCGGCATCCGGATCAGTCAGCGCTGATTGATCCCCAACATCCCCAAAATGATCAAATCGCCAGATGTCATAGGGGGATGCCTCAACCACATCCTCCCCGCCCGGCACGGAGAATGGGTCCACCGGATTGCTGCCATCGGCAATTTCCTGCAGGTTGCTATAAGTATCCTGATCAAAATCATCGACCGGCAACACTTCTTCGATCGAAGTGAGCGCGTCGTCTGCGAAATAATCCACTATTGCCAACTCATAGCCATCCGGCATTGTGTCCCCGTCTGCATCACCCAAGTTGTCGTCGCTCAACACTGGAAGATGAAAAACACGCAACGAATAGGTATCCAGACGATGTCGGGTTCCGACCGTTGCCGAGCCATCGTCATTTGCGGCCAAGGACAAATCGAAATAAGCCCCCTGCGAAAACCGGGTCACCGGTATGGGCATGGTATGCAAAGCCCCGCTTGTCTCAAAGATGGCATAGTAAATATCAGTGGTCTGGGAACCAAAGGTCCACGCAACCACTTGCAACGGTGGATCAGATTGCGCAGTCACGGCCAGCAACTCACGAGGAGTTCCCAAAGAAGGATCAAGCAGCAAACCTTCATCCACCCATTCCCCGTTGGAATCCAGATTCAACCGTCCCAATCCTCCGGACAACGGAGTCCAGTAAAGGGAAAGCTGCTCCAAAGTATCGGAACGTTCCACAAAACCGATCGCATGTGCCATCGACTCCACCAGCAAATGCTTGGTGATAGCTCCTGATTGGGCATTCCATGATCCGACATTCAAGTTGCGTTCGGCGTCAATCCAGGCCCACTGCAATGCGCCATTCCACCCCGTGGCCTCGAATGCGTTCAATGCTGCCGATTCGGATAGTGGCGTAAAATCCCCCCATTCTGTTCCCGTCCATGAAGTGGCCATCAATGAACGTAAGGCGCTTCCCGGACCGCCGTCGGAAGTCACCGCCACCAGTCCCACGAAGCCCTGCATGTCGACCAGTTTCAACTCGACCGTGGCATCGGGCGTCACCGACACAACATGTGAGGGTTGGACAAATTGACCGTCGTCGCCTAGTTGGGCGGCATAGATTGTTGTAGGTGCGAAAGGATTGTTTTCATCTGCAATGGCCACCTCGCTCCAGGCCATCCACCATCCGCCTTCAGTAAGCGGCATCAACGCTGTATCCAATACCACACCGCCACTATGCACCAACAACGCAGAGTCCCATGTGCCTCTTGCACTGCGAGTGGCAATTTTCAGCTGAAACTCACCATTGTTTGCCAGGTCGGTGAATAAAACCGCCCCATCGTCACTCGACATCGAATACGATCCACTTGAAAGAAAATGATCGATAAGCACGGGAGCCTTTCCGATGAACCTCACAGAGCCCTGATCTCGAAGTGTTTTTTCAGAAATTTGAATCGACATGGGAACCAAATGCAGCACGGGATCTGTTCCAAACTGATAGTCGAATTTGATGAGTTCCCATACCCATTCCTTTTCATAACGCGTGACCCAGGCATCCAGAAAGGCTTTGATTTCTCCATTCACACCGCCACTGATCCGTTTGATAAACGGCCAGTCACCCGCAGGATTCACCAAAATGACCGCGGATGGTTTTTTCTCCAAACCGTTGTCCCCGGGAACTTCCGCCGAGCAATCGTTGCCGGTCAACAAAAGTTTTCCGGACGCGCCGGCACGTTCACCCAACGCCACATTCAAGCCCAGTCCGAAATTGAAACAGATTTCAAAGCGGGGATTGGGTTCCCCCGGTTTGGAAGGTTCCAGCATGGGACCGCCTTCCACTCCTCCCAAAAAGTGCCGGCGCCCAACCCGATCTATTTCCGGCTTGTTGTAAATCACACCTTTGGATGCTGTCAACCACGTCAGTTGCGAGAACAAGGCAATCCCTCCATCGGCATCGATGAAGACCTTGAGGTCACCAAATTTCTCCAAAGCCAACAAGGCAGGCCCTACGTATGGAATTTTATTAAGGATGGGTAAGATATTTGCCTTGGTGCTGGCATCCAAAGAACCTTGCACCGTGTGTTTCACTTCCAACCCGGAGGAGTGGTATTCGACAAATTCCTTCGATACCTCCGTTTTTCCAGATCCGAAAGCCTTGATTTCAGGAGGATCCAGTCTGAGTTTTTTGAACAGCTTCGGTTGATACTCCGAACTGTTGATGTTTTCCTTGGAAATGTCTCCCTGGACTTTCAACGTAACCCGACGTTCCTTGCCCAAAATTCGGATATCAGATAATGCCCTGAAATCAAACCCCATCTGTCCCACCGCAGCACCCAGCAGCCCGGCGCCAGGAGCATCCTGCCCTTCTTCCCATTTCATCTCCAATCCATACTGATAGACCAGAAACTGCTCATCATCCTCATTCAAAGTGATGGACGCCGTAAATTCGGGCAAAGCGCTGAACCTGCCCTCCGGCATGAATTCGGAAATGTCTTCCTCGGTCTTTTGAGCTCCGGCAATTGTTCCCATCGCGTCTGCGGCAAACCCCAACCACGTCGGCAATTTTAATCCGGTGAGTTTTTCTTCTTCTGTAAAGGTGAAGGCATGGGTACTGACAGCTCCTCGTTGACTGACCACAAGCAGCGCCAGTTGTGCGTCTTCCGGGGGCATTTTCCAAAGAGGCACTTTCCCGGAAGTCGTCTGTTCAGTCTCGGGAATGCTTTGCGTCAAACCAAACACCCGGCGATGAAAAACTGTCCCCTGTTTACCGCTTGCCAAGTCACTCAGATAGGCATGCACCAAATGCGGATCCTGTGGATTGGGTATACCGAGAGGAATAGGATCCGTATTGAGTGGGTTACCGTTGAATTTGCGTTGATCGATCAACCAGACCTCTTCAACAGCATCATTAAGTACAAGCGTTTCATCTCCATCCCGGGGTGTTCCATCCACCGTATCAAACCGCTTGAGATTCAGCGTATGCTTCCGACCTTTTGTCGAGACAGACCACGTCATGTCCAGCGCATCCTTGGCCGCTTGATTGTTGAACAAACCCTGATTGCCTGATTTGTTCACCCCCGGCACAAAGAGACCCCGCCGGTTGAGACTTGCGCTATCCGGGACAATCACCGGACCTTCCAGCGGCACCAAAGACACATCAACAATGTGAGCGAGATCCTTCGGCTGCCCTTGATCATCCTTGACGGCCTGATCGGGCGACAACCGTTTCCTGAAGGTTTGATAACCACGCGCCACCACTTCAATAAAGACCACCTGCTTGCCACTGACCGCAAAATGCTCGAAGCTCCCATCAGATTTGGATGCGATGGCTCCTGTCGGATTGTTCCCGCTATGACTCAACACTTTCACCGCGGCACCACTGATGGGCGATTGGGTGACGGCGTTGGTCACTTTCCCACGCACCTTGAGTCCACGATCCATCCACAATGTCTGTCTGACTTTGGGCATTAATCCTGTCCCGCCGACGGCTTCCACCGAATAGTTCCCATCCCAGGTCCATTCAGTGCTGGTCACGGTCTCCGGATTCAGTGCGGATGTCATATTGGAGCGGGCGGCAGGGGTTGTGAAGGCCGTATCATCTCCCAATTTTACATTCACATTTGTCAACCGTTCTTCAGGATTGGCTCGGTTGATGGCAATGACTTCCAACTCAAATGATCGTGCAAGCGCAGGCACATTTTCAGTCTTGTTGGGACCATCTATGTTGATCTGCTCAGGACGTTGATTCCCCGTAAAACTGAACCAACCATCGTCCCCCATGTCATACCATACCTGATAAGCGGATGAAACCCCCACCTGATCATATAGAAAAACACGATCACCCAACGCGTCGATTTGGATGTAGTCGGGAGAACGCTGGGATGCTGTCACTTGGTATTCCCCTCCACCTTCGCCATCGCTGACCCATCGATAGAAGTCCATTTTAATCTCCGCGGCATTGTTGTAACGCACTCCCATGGTGGCAAAATGGGGCTCCATCGGTTGTGGATCCGGCCACTCGGGAGGGGGTGGCGTCGAGGGCATGACACCCGGCCGATCATAATCATGAAGCCGAACCGCCTGGGCATCCGCCGCATATCTCGGGTGTTGCACACCCAGGGTGTAGCTGCCAGGTGGAATGTTTTTGAACACAAACTGATGCCCGCCCGATGCAATTAGTTTTGGAAACACCGAATAGTCCATCCCCCCGCCGCTCAAAGTTATTTTTCCGCCATTTGCAATGAAATCGACATAGGTCATGGATGAAAGAACATCATTAGGATCATCCAGCCCGATCACCCAGCTCCAGGTCGGATCATCGGCAAAGAACAATTGCCCTTCGACTCGAAAATGGTTTTTTGCAAGAAAGAGTTCCACTTCGAAATCAGAACCGGAACTGATGGCAAATCCTCCAATGTCATACCAGAAATTCTGGGCGGACTCGAAACTGTGCGGCCATTTCTGGTAATAGGGCCAACCTGAAAATGAAAGGTCACCATCCTCTGAATTAAGATCTGTCCAGTTGATGCCTTCCCCCCACAACCCTTCCGCGCCCGGAATCACGATTCCGTAAAGGCCCGGAATGAAGCTCATCACAAATTCACCGGCCGCATCGGTATCAATCGTCCGAAGCGTGTAGCTGTCGGGCAAATCGCCGTCCATGTACTCAGAAGCGCGAAATTCGATTCCCTTCATTTCCCGAGCAAGAAACACCGATTGGAATGAATCGATTGAATCCTGCCATTCCTCTGCCACGATCACTTTTCCGCGGATCTTTGCCGGGACGGGTTCCACGTACAAGGACGTCGTGACCAAGCTATCGTCCACTGCTTCCACAAAAGTGGAGCCGGTAAAATGGATGTTGTATTCTTTGGGCGGCGGCCAGCCAAAAGGTTCATACAACGATTTGCCTTGGACCTGGATATCCATGGTTCGCGACACGGTATCGCTCACAGCAACCCGGTAGTTACCCGGCAACAATCGATCAAAGTTCACCATCGCTTGATCATTTTGCACTTCGACTTCTGAAGTGCGTCGAATTCCGGCGCTATAACTCCCATTCACACCGGTCAATTGAACTTCTACCCCATCCAAAACGTCCGCAGATTGATAGGGCGAATTAAGAATAATATTTATCTGCGTTGAATGAAGCTCCATAGTTAGCTTCGCCGGACTGGGCTCCAGTTTGGCCTCGGCGTTGGCTTCAACGGTCAAAGTCGCCATCTCGTAACCCAGTTTCTTGGTTCGGACAGCCCAGTCAATGGCGGGCAACCCCCGAAAGGTAAGTACACCAGCGTTGAATGTTTCTCCTGTGCGCGTAGGAACCACCACATCCTCATGGTCCTTGGGATCAAGACCCTCGGTTTCGATGTAGACTCGCGGAAGTGGGCCAATAGCTTCTTTGATCGGATCGTAACCAGTGACCTCCACCAGCAACGATTGCTCTACCGGTTTGAGCATCAAATTGGCGGTGTGAGGTTTCTCAACCAGTTGACGGTTATCATTCGTATCAAAAGCCTCCCAACCCGGCTTGATCGTTCCGTCCGCTTCGTGATTGGCTCTGAACCGATAATACCCTTTGCGCATGCCGTGGAGCGTGGCGTTTCCGTTGGCATCTGTTCGAATAAGTCTGCGATCAGATGGATTCTGATCTCCCACCTGCGAGTAGCGCTCCACCAAAACAGGAACGCCTTCCAAGGCGAGTCCTGTCTGGACTCCATTCACATATACGAACAGATCAAAAAAACGAATCCTCACCCCGTCTTCTCTCAACGGAGTCAACTTATCCAGCCGTGGCTCGCGCGTATCGTTCTGCAAAACGAGATCGCTTTTCAACGGTTCGTAAGCCTGATGATTCAGCTCAATTTGATAATTACCTTGCTCAGCTGAAAGCCGATAAAACCCAAAGGGCCCCGAACGCGTCGCCGCCATCGGACTCTCTCCGTCCGGAAGGGTGGTAAGAGAAACCCGAACCCCTTCAACGGGCAATCCCGTTTCCGTATCCAACACCTGGCCTTGGATCACCCCGGGGCTGGATTGGGCGTTAGCAACGTTTGCCAAAAGAATAAGCAAGGCTGTTAAAGTGAAACAAACCGAACAAGCGTGGACCACGCGTCGGTTGACCGCTACGTGATAAAAAGAGGATTTCATTTTGAAGGGTATTGGTTGAAATCGGGCTCACTACCAACCTGAGATCAACAAGCCAACCAAATCTACCTCCCATTTGTTCTTTTATGATCGGATCTTGCAAAAAGGGAGCATTGATTCGCCTACAAGGTATCCTTCATAGAACTCAAAGGCCGAGTCCTATGAAGGATATAGATTGCGTATGTTTTTAGGATTCAATGTGGAATTCCACCACTTCCCCACCTTGCACGGTAGCTGTGATGCGGAATGGGCGGCAGCAGTTTTCACAATCGCTCACCGTCTCCCAATCACCGTCCCAAACATCTACGGGAACGCATGATTCACATCCGCAATAGGGGCATTCGCATGTTAAATGATCAGACATTGTATGGAAGCATGACCTGGCAAAGAGGAATATGTCAAAGCAAGCCGGTTAATGTCCCAACCATTTTCGCAAAAATGCTGCCATCTCGGTAAATCGCCCCGCATGAGGCGAGCTTGGACGCCACACCAAACCGATATTGCGGGATTGTTTGGGAGTGATGGGGAGCAATTTTACATTCACGCCTGCCGTGATATTTGCCTGAATGGCCATTTCCGGCAATAAAGTCACGCCCAACCCTGCGGCAACCATCTGCACCAACGTGTGCAAACTGGTCGCTTCGAATTCGGACCGGATGGCAGTTTTTTCCAGCCGACACACATCCAACACATGATGACGCAGACAATGACCTTCTTCCAACAACATCAATGAATCACCCGATAAATCCGAGGGCCTTACGTTTTTTCTACCTGCCAGCGGGTGATCAGGATGACAAACAAAGCGATAAGGATCATCCATCAACACCTCCACACACAGGTCCTCCGTCTCAAACGGCAGGGCCAACAACGCAAAATCAATCTTTCCAGACCTGAGTTTTGCCAGCAGATCCAGGGTCTTCTCCTCTCGCAAGTAAAGTTTAATATCAGGAAAATGGTCGCGGAGCGAGGGCAGCATCCCTGGAAGTAAGAAAGGGCCAACGGACGGGATGACGCCCAGATGCAAGTCGACTTTGGACGCATGGATCTGCCCTTGCGCATAGGACATGATATCCTCCGCATCTCGCAACAGAAACCTGGCACGCCGCGCGATTTCCGCTCCCTCAGGTGTCATGAGCACCGAGCGCTTGGTGCGTTCCGCCAAAATCACCCCCAGAAACGTCTCCAGCTCACGAATCCCGGCGCTCAATGTGGACGGGGTTACATGACACTGCCTGGACGCGTTTCCAAAGTGTTTGGCATCATCCAGTGACACCAGATATTCCAACTGTTTCAAACTCGGAACTTGTTTCATAGGGATTGATCAAACGTATACAATTCGGTTTTTACGAACAATATGACAAATTTAGATCAATTTACAACACAATGCTGATGAGGCATTGTCTCAACCGAAACACGACGAGTTCACAACACAGAAAGAAATAAATAAAATGAATCAACCTATCCAAATCGGCATCGAAGAAGAAAGCAGACTGGCCATCGTTGAGGGATTGTCCCGACTGCTTGCGGACACTTATACCTTGTATTTAAAGACACAAAATTTTCATTGGAATGTGACAGGCCCCATGTTCAACACGCTGCATCAAATGTTTGAAGTGCAATACACCGAACTGGCCACCGCCAACGATGAACTGGCCGAGCGCATACGCGCCCTCGGCGGTCAAGCACCCGGATCATTGAAGCAGTTCTCCGGTTTAACCAGCATCCAGGAAGAAACGGGCGTTCCAGCGGCCGAAGAAATGATCGCCCAACTGCTCACCGCCCAGGAAACCGTCGTCCGCACCGCACGTGAAGTGTTCCCCACCGCCGCCGAAGCAGGAGATGAAGCCACGGCGGACTTGCTGACACAGCGCATTCAAATCCACGAAAAAACGGCCTGGATGTTAAGGGCTATGATCAGTTGATTTGATCCAGCTCTTCTGGCAAATTACAACCAACCAACATATGCATATGACAAAACAACATCATCAAAAAACAAAACAACGCATCCAGACGCTGATGGCCATGATCGTGGCGGTCGCGGGGATGATCGGAACGGCTGCTCAGGCAAAAGCTGAATCGAAGGCAGAACTACGCACACTGGCAAAAGAACTGTTTGGGACACTCCCCGACAGCATGCCGGGAAGTGAATCGGACACCGAAGCACTGGTGGAACTGGGCGAAACGCTCTACTTCGAGAAAAAGCTCTCCAAAAACGAAACCCAATCCTGCAACTCCTGTCACCGGGTGGACAAGGGGTTGGGCGGTGTGGACAACCTGCACTTTTCCCCGGGAGCCTTTGGCAAAACCGGAGACCGAAATGCCCCCACGGTCTTGAACGCTGGTTTTCACATTGCCCAGTTCTGGGACGGCCGGGCAGCGGACCTGACCGAACAAGCCAAGGGCCCCATCCTGAATCCCATTGAAATGGCCATGCCTGACGAGGCATCCGTATTGGAACGCTTGAACGCCAGCCGAAAATACCGACGCTTGTTCAAAAAAGCCTACCCGGACACAGAGGACCCCATAACCTACGGCAACCTGGCCGCAGCCATCGCCGCCTTCGAGCGGACTCTGATCACGCATGATCGCTTCGATGATTTCCTGAACGGAGATGACAATGCGCTGAGCGATCTGGAACTGAAGGGATTGGAGCAATTCACCGCCATTGGCTGCACCACCTGCCACACCGGACCACTGCTGGGAGGTCAAATGTATCAAAAAGTCGGTTTGGTGAATCCTTATGAAAACTTCAGTGACATCGGACTGGAAAAAGTCACCGGCAAGGAAGAAGACCGTTACAAATTCAAAGTCCCCAGCCTCCGCAACATCGCCATCACCGGCCCCTATTTCCATGATGGCGGCGTAGCCTCACTGGAATTTGCGGTGCGCAAAATGGCCTGGATGCAGCTCGGCCAACAACTGGACACCGACACCACCCACGCCATCGTCGCATTCTTGAACGCATTGACCGACAAAGATCGGTCGGTACGAGTGTTCAAGGACTGAACAATTCACATCACTAACCAGAGCGGACATGCCCCTGCGGTGTGTCCGCTTTTTTGTTGATCATCGACCTCTGCGAACCATCAATCATCGTTCAATCATTGACTCAGCAAGAAGCACTTGTTAATCCATAACCGGTCGGCGAACAGATCTCGAACTAAAGAAGCACGCGTCCGACCGACAAACCGACATTCCTTGCATGAAAAAGAAAACGACACGTTCTACCAGGAAACCCAAATTCTCACGCGTCCTCGTCAAAATGAGCGGCGAAGTTCTCGGTGGAGAACAAGGCTACGGCATCTGCCCAGAAGCGGTTCATGGTTTGGCCGACCAGATCGTTGCCGTCCATAAGCTGGGTGTCGACGTAGCGGTCGTCATTGGTGGCGGCAACATTTTCCGCGGCCTCCAAGGTAGCCAAAAAGGCATCGAACGGGTCACCGGGGATTACATGGGCATGCTGGCCACCGTCATCAACTCTCTGGCCATGCAGGATGCCATGGAGAAAAAAGGAGTGGATACACGTGTCCAGACCGCTATTTCAACGGAAGCGGTCGCAGAACCATTCATTCGACGCAAAGCCATGCGGCACATGGAATTGGGTCGCATTGTCATTTTCGGAGGAGGCACCGGAAATCCTTACTTTTCAACGGACACCGCCGCCGCATTACGCGCCAACGAAGTGGGTGCGGAGGTCATTCTGAAAGCGACCAAAGTGGATGGCATTTACGACAAAGACCCCATGAAATACAAGGATGCCAAAAAATACGACCGCATCCAGTATCAGGAAGCACTCGCCAAAAGGCTCAGAGTGATGGATTCCACCGCCTTTTCCTTGTGCATGGACAACGAAATGCCCATTATCGTGTTCGACATCTTCAAAAAGAACAACCTGAAGAAAGTTGTCATGGGACAGAAGGTCGGGACATTGGTTGCTTCCTGATTTGAACCTGGAGAAGAGAGTCAAAACCCCAACACATTGGAATACCATTATGCCAGTAGACGATATTTTACTAACAGCAGAAGAAAAAATGCAAAAGACCGAGGAGGTCATCGTGCGAGAATTTGCAGGTGTGCGCACCGGCAAAGCCTCTCCGGGGCTGATTGAAAATGTCCTGGTGGACGTTTACGGTTCACAGATGCGGATGCGTGAAGTCGCCGGCATCACCACCCCTGAATCACGCACCCTCGTCATCCAACCTTGGGACGCCTCCACCGTCGGTCCGATTGAAAAAGCGATCCAGAAAGCCAATCTTGGACTCAATCCTTCCGTGGACGGAAAAATCATTCGCATCAACTTGCCCGAACTCAGCGAAGAACGCCGCATCGAGTTCACCAAAGTGGTCAAGAAAATGACCGAAGACGGACGGGTTGCGGTGCGCCATGTCCGTCGCGAAGCCATTGACCACCTGAAAAAGGAGTGCAAAGCCAGCGACATCACCGAAGACGAGGAATCCCATGGTGAAAAAGAGGTCCAAAAACTCACCGACAAGTACATCGCCAAACTCGACGCCCACCTCGCCCACAAGGAAAAAGAAATCATGACGGTTTGATGGTGGAGCATATATGGATCACTTTCTGATTGTTTAGCAAGAAATGTGTTGATCCAAACCTTGGTAGAAGGAAGATTACCCCCATCAGGCATTGGTAAACGAATGAATGGCCCGAATCTAAGTCGAATCACATTTGATCCCAACGTAATGGGGGGCAAACCTTGCATTAGAGGAATGCGCGTGACCGTGGGCATGATATTAGGGCTCATTGCCACGGGAACCGAACGGGACGAAATCATCCGACTCTACCCCTACCTGGAAATCGAAGACATCACTGCAGCCCTCGCTTACGGAGCATGGAGATCTGAGGAAAGAGAGTTACCTCTCAAAGCTGCTCAGCGAAAATCTTAATCGACATGAATCTGTCTCCGGATTGGCGTGCAGTTTTCAATCAAGCTGGGTGGGAGTCAAAACATTGGAACGAGTTTAATCACCCCAACGCCCCAGATACAGTTTTGATGACTTGGACAAAAAAGGAAGGCTACCTTGTATTCACAAGTGACCTCGACTTTGGAGCTCTTCTCTCTGCAACAAAAGCAGTTGGACCAAGTGTCATTCAGCTGCGATGTGAGGATAATCAACCTTCCAGCATGGGCTCAATCGTAGTTTCAGCGATCCAAACTTATTCTAAAGAACTCACTGAGGGCGCGCTAATGACAATCGATACCAGTCGCATGAGGATTGTCTTATTACCGCTGATGAGGCGGTGACAAATTCTTTACCACTTCATCTTATAATAGGTAAGCATGCATTCATCACCCCTACATCGCGCACTCTTGATTTATTGAGCATCCACACCCATACTTTTTGAGAGAACATGCTCACACTCAGCAGTCTTAGTAAATCATTTGGTGAAAAAACCTTGTTTGACGACGTCAGTCTTCAGATCAACGAAGGCGATCGTATTGCCATCGTAGGTCCCAACGGCGCTGGCAAGACCACCTTGTTTTCGGTCCTGATGGGCACCCTGGAACCGGACCAGGGCCAGGTACAAATGCAAAGGAACCGCACCATCGGTTACCTGCCCCAGGAATCCGCCGACGTGCCTGATGAATCCGTGCTGGAATTGGCGGTCAACATCCACCCCGAAATTCCCGCTCTACGCCGCATGCTTTCCGCCGACCACGATGGAAGCAACGAGGAACATCCTCATGATTCCGGCACAGCCTATGCACGGTACGAAGAGCTCGGCGGACACCTGCTTGAGGTAAAGGCCAAGAAAATCCTCAAAGGATTGGGTTTCAAGGAATCGGATTTTGGCCGCTCCCTACAGACACTCAGCGGCGGCTGGATCATGCGAACCCACCTGGCCCGCCTGTTGGTCATGGAACCGGATCTGCTGATGCTGGACGAACCCACCAACCATCTGGATCTGCACTCGGTTCTCTGGTTTCAGCAATACCTAATGAACTATCCGGGTGCCATGCTGTTCATTTCCCACGACCGCGAGTTCCTCAATCGGCTGGCACAATGGACGGTCGAACTGCGCGGAGGTCACCTGACCCGGTTTAGAGGCAACTACGACGATTACGTCCGGTTAAAAGAAGAGGCCCTGGAACAACAACGATCCGCCTACCGAAACCAGCAGCGCGAGATCGAAAAACTGGAGAGCTTCGTCAATCGCTTCCGCGCCAAAGCCACCAAAGCCTCACAGGCGCAAAGCAAACTCAAGCAACTCGAAAAAATGGAGAGACTTGAGGCTCCCGAAGAAGAAAAAAACAATTTCAAATTCCAGTTTCCCCAACCCAAACGCAGTGGCCAACGGGTCATCCGGTTGGAAGACATTCACCACAGTTATGGGGATCTAACGGTTTATCAGGGCATTGAGTTTTCAGCAGACCGAGGTCAGCGCACCGTCCTGGTGGGTCCCAACGGCGCGGGAAAATCCACTCTACTGAAACTCCTGGCAAACGTGCTACCCGTGCAAAAAGGGATTCGTGAATTGGGTCACGAGGTGGAAGTCGGTTATTTCTCCCAGCAACGCATTGAAGTCCTGCGACCGGAACGAACCCTGGTTGAGGAAGCTTTGGACACCAAACAAGCCATCACCGAACAGCACGCACGCACCGTGCTGGGCTCTTTCCTCTTTCGAGGTGATGATGTGTTTAAAAAGGTAAAAGTGCTCAGTGGAGGGGAGAAATCGCGCCTGGCCCTGATCAAGCTGCTCCTCAATCCCCCCAACCTCCTGCTGATGGATGAGCCGACCACTCATCTCGACATGGCCGGCATCGAAGCCCTGATCAATGCGCTCAAACAATTCACCGGCACCCTGATCTTCATCAGCCACGATGTCCATTTCATCCGTTCCATCGCCGAGCACGTCATCCATGTGGAACACGGGGCATTGCGTCATTACCATGGTCATTATGACTACTACCTGAGCAAACGCGCCGAGGAAGAGGCTCGATTGAACGCATCGATCAACGAAGGCTCAAACACAGGATCGGGATCAGGCACCGGCGCCAATACTTCTTCAGCGGGCAAAACCATGTCGTCCAAAGAACGTCGCCGCATCGAGGCAGAAGAACGCAACCGACGTTCAGCGCTCATTCGCAAACACCAGGCCAAGGTGGACCAGATCGAAAAGGAAATCGCCGAAATGGAGGAACGTCAAAACCTCCTCACCGAAGAACTTGAAAAGCCGGAAACCTACCAAAACGGCCCCCGCATTGTAGAAATCAACCAGGAACTAAAGATGATTTCAGACACCCTGGAAACCCATTGGAAAGAATGGGAAAACGCCCAGGAAGCTCTGGAGTCCAGCAAAAACGCCTAGAGGCACCCGATTTGAAATGGTGAATAGTGAATGGTGAATAGTGAATTACTATTCATCGGTGAGTTCAATACATAGGTAACACTTTAGGTAGAGCGTGGCGTCTCGGCGCGCAACCCTTGTGGTATCCATGCCCTGCCATTGCCATTAAAGGGAAACCCCTACGACAACCAACACATCGCTGTCGTTCGCGGGCGGACCGAGATCCCGATGAATCGGGAATCTACCTGGCAGCATACATTATGACGCGATCTTACCATCCACCAGATGCAGGGTCCGATCCGTTTGCCCAGCCATGTGCTGATCATGCGTGGCCATGATGAGAGTCAATTGACATTCGGCCTTGAGCTCCAGGAGCAAGTCCATGATTTCGGTTCCGGTCTCGGAATCCAGATTGCCCGTCGGCTCGTCAGCCAGCAACAGAGTGGGATCGTTGATCAATGATCGCGCAATAGCCACCCGTTGTTGTTCGCCTCCGGAAAGTTCATAGGGACGATGATCCATGCGCTTGGAAAGCCCCACCCGCTCTAACCACTGCCGTGCCTTCGCTTCAACATCCCTGACCGGACTACGAGCGATACGGGCCGGTAAAGCCACATTTTCAAGCGCGTCCAATTCGGGAAACAGATGATAGGCCTGGAAGACAAATCCTACGGAACGATTGCGGAAACGAGACAAGGCCAGGCCGCCCAAGCGGGTCAGATGACTCCCATCGACTTCCAACGCACCCGCATCCGGACGATCTAATCCGCCCAGAATATGAAGCAACGTGCTTTTCCCGGATCCAGACGCGCCCACGATGCTTAGGAACTCGCCCTGCTTCACCTGCATATCCACTCCATGAAGGACCTCAATCTTTTTGCGTCCGATGGTGTAGCATTTCGTCAAACCTTCCGCCTGAAGGATGGTCTTTTCAGCCATCGCGGAAGAGTCGTTATCATTGGGAACAGCTTCACTCATGCCGCAAAGCCTCCACAGGACGCAAGCGTCCGGCATTGATGGCAGGGAAAACCCCGGCCAGAATACAAATAATCAAACTTCCCCCGCAAATGATCCAGAGGTCCGAAGGCACAATCATGGCGGGTAATTCTGCAAACCCGTAAATATCCTCAGGGAATAACGAAAATTTGAATGTGTTGTTCATGAATGCCAGAAACTCATTACGATACTTCACAGCCTGAACCCCAAGCGCCAGACCAATAGACACCCCAAACAGCCCAACAAACACACTCTGACTCATAAACACCCATACCACCTGACGCGACGAAGCCCCCAAAGCTTTCAACATGCCGATCTCGCGTGTCTTTTGAACGACGAAGGTAATCATCGAACTGGTGATCCCAAATGCCGCCACCAACACGATGAAGAATAGCAGAAACCGAATCATATTCTTCTCCACCACCAGCGCGTTTAGGATCCTTTCATTACGTTCCAGCCAGGTGGAAACCCGAAATGCCGGCCCCAGCTTTTCACGAAGCGATGCTTCCACCATGGGAGCCAGCTCCGGATCATCCAGCATCACATGCAATCCATGGGCCTCATCATTGAGACTGAACAAATCCTGGGCATTGAAGAGCGAACAAACCATGCCATTCGCATTATAATCGTAGTAACCGATATCAAAGATACCCTCCACCACGTAATCATCAGCCAATGGAGCAGACTGACGTTCCGAAGCATCCTGTTTAAGAACTTCACGCACCTCCCGCAACAGTCGAATCGAATAAACCGCCACAGGATCCCCGATTTGCAACCCAAGTCGTTTGGCCAGCTCACTTCCGATCAACACGCCGTTGCCGTCGATGGCATCAAACGTTCCGGCGACCAGACTATCCTTGATTTCGCTCACCTCTCCGGATGTCTCAGAATCAACCCCACGGATAAACGGAGCCGCAATTTCTGAATAATGCCCGCCATGCTGTGTTTCAATGACGATGGGTCCTTCGATGTAGGGAGAAACTCCTTTGACGTGCGGTTGCTGTCGAACAAAATCCGCCACCTGACGGTAATCCTGCATGGCAGTCCTTCCCACAGAACGCACCACCATATGCGATTCAAAACCAATGATGCGATTACGCAGCTCTAGATCGAATCCGGTCATCACACTGATCACAATGATCAACACGGCCACGCCCAGCACCACGCCAATGATGGATATCAACGTGATAATGGATACAAACGTCCGTTTGGGACGCAAGTATCTCAATGCAAACAACAATTCAAAAGGCAACCGATTCATGACCTCGTCCCGCCAAGATAAACGCCCAGAACAACCAGAAGCAAGCAATTGCTCCACAACCCGATTTCAAACCCACCGGAGGGGAGAGTTCCACCTCACCCCACTTCAAACCTCAAGGCATTCGAACGGCAAACACGCTGCATTGGAACCACCACTGGCTAAAGAATACACATGACTTCCCGCGTTCCATGACTCTAGCTGATGAAAGTTTGCCAGGGAGAAATGAGGGAACGAGATGGAACTCCTCCCTCCCAGTAGGCGCCTTCGCCAGAAAATGCCGCTGAGGAGACGAAATGCAAGGATCTCTTTGGAATGCGTGCGACTTGGCGCCGCTTTGGATACGCTCCACATACACAATAGGTATGCTTAACCAAAACACCCCCACCAACACCCTAACGTGTCATGTATATCCAGTTAAGAGCTGTGAACAAAGGCCGAGTTCCGCGAGATAAGTATGCGTAGGCATTGGCCTGAGGTATCCAAAGCGGCGCCAAGTCGCACGCATTCCATATGGTTTTCGGCTCATGTTTACTTTGGTAGGATAAAATGAGACGCTTACTCCCAAATGAAGCAGAAGTGGTCCCGGGACCGATAAGGTCAGCCACCGGAAAAGGTCGAAAAATTTCGCTGGTGACCAGGTCTGTATGCAGGACGCGCTAAGCCACCTTCTTGGGAAGGCAGCGACACGCATATGGTTAGTCTTCGGAAGACTCACCTGACTTCAAATGCTTGAGCGTTTCTCCCTGGAGCCAACGGGTGTCGATGGTTGCTTGAAGGTGTTTGGAAAAGTAAAAGCAGGAGATGCTCACCAGGGCTGCCAAGACGGTATTTGACTCCAATCTACCATCGACAAGCAACACCAGGAAAATCAATGAAAACGCGAAACCGACAACCAAAAACACCTTCACCCATATGGAATGTTTGGGGAATGGGTTCACGTAGGTTGGGGTGCTACCGGTGTTCTTCCTGGTTTTCAAGCCCTCCGTTTTTTCATCTTTTACCCAGACTTCGGTAACATCGCTGACACCTTCAGTAAAGGATGCGCCGATTTTCCGATCGTTTCCAAGTTTTAGCGGAGTCGTGTAGGTGTGCTCGCCACGTTGAAAACTGATTGGAATTTCAAGTTCGTCGGAGGAAGCAATCAACTGTTTGAGATGATCAATAGATTTGACTTTTTGCCCCCCCAGTTCCAATAACCGGTCCCCCGGAAACAATCCGGCACGAAATGCCGGTGAACCGTATTTTGTATTCTGAACTGTTGGAATGGTATCCATGATCAATCATCAACCCTGACGGCATTCAATGTCTCTTAACTCAAAAACATCCTGAGCATCCTGTTCATCCTGTCAAAAAAAATCCATATTAAACTCCCAAAAGCTTCAGGAGTTGCAATTCCCTGTTGTTAGGTCATGGTGATCAGATAATGAGGAACGAAGATAAGAAAAAAGACGTCCCAAGCCCGGAGGAATTCCAGAAACAGCTTTCGGACTTCATGAAGCAGAATTTTTCGGGGTTTAGTTTTCCCGGTTTCGGAGCATCTCCCGGCAGTGCCCCACAAGCTACCCCTTCGGAACCTGAAGCAAAGGAGCGTTCCATTGATGATTTGATGGAGTTTGACCACCGTCCCAAGGACGTGAAAGCGTATTTGGACCGCTACGTCATCCAGCAGGAAGAAGCCAAAAAGGTGCTGAGCGTCGCTTTGTGCGACCACTATCACCACGTCCGCCTGGCATTGGAAGGCAAGGAAGCACCGAACTACGCCAAACAGAACATCATCCTCGCGGGCCCGACTGGTGTGGGAAAAACCTACCTCATTCGTAGCGTAGCCGACCTGATTGGTGTGCCATTCGTCAAAGCCGACGCGACGAAATTCTCGGAAACCGGTTATGTGGGATCGGATGTGGAGGACCTGATCCGAGAGCTGTATCGACGTTCGGACAATGATATCCAACGGGCACAGTTCGGCATTGTTTACCTGGATGAAGTGGACAAAATCGCCATGTCGCAAAACGCATCCGGTTCACGAGACGTCAGCGGTCGTGGAGTGCAAACCAATTTGCTAAAGTTGATGGAAGAAACGGAAGTGTCCATTCGTTCCCCCCAGGACGTGGCCGGTCAGATTCAGGCCATGATGGATGCTCAACGGGGAAAGAAATCGGCTTCGACCATCAACACCAAACACGTGCTGTTCATCGTCAGCGGAGCGTTCGACGGATTGGAACCCATCATCCGACGCCGTATGAGCGAGACAACGATTGGATTCGCCACCTCACGGAATGATCATCTGACTTCAGATGATGTGTTGGAAAACGTCCAGACCAAGGACCTGATCGAATTCGGATTCGAACCCGAGTTTGTCGGACGACTTCCTGTCCGGGTGGTTTGCAAGTCTCTGGATGTCGACGATCTGTTCCACATCCTGCAAACTTCAGAAGGGAGCATCATCCGCCAATATGAACAGGATTTCGCCGCCTATGGCATCGATATCCTTTTCAAACCGGACGGATTGAAACGCGTTGCCGAGATTGCTGTCGAAGAAAAAACCGGGGCCCGCGGATTGATGACCGTGTGCGAACGCGTTTTCAGAAATTTCAAATACGAACTACCCAGTTCGGACGTCAAACGATTCGAGGTCACGCGCGAAGTAGTGGACTGTCCTGCCGAGGAATTAAAAAAGCTATTGGCAGATCAATCGAAAAAAGAACGGGAAGTAGCCGGCAAGATCCTGGACGAGTTTACCACGCGATTTGAAGAATCACACGGTATTCGGATCGAAGTTAGCGAGGAGGCAAGAACCTACCTGATTGATCTCTCCATAGAAGGCGGTCAATCCATGCGGGACATCTGGGTGGATCGATTCAAGGACTATCAATTCGGTCTGAAACTCATCGCTCAAAACACAGGCGTCAAAACTTTCGAAATCGACAAGGCCGCAGCCGAAAATCCGGACAAAAAACTCAGCGACTGGGTCGTTGCCAGCTACAAGGAAAAAGAAGCAAAGGAAGCCTCGGAAAATGCATCTGAGGAATTGCCTTCTGAGCAGCCTAATACCTAGAAGGAAGGTCCCCTCAACCATACGACTGGTAGGGACGCGCTGCCGCGTGTCCGGCGGCGTGTCCGCACTACGCAAAAAACACTCGAGAACCCTTACGGGATCACGGCCCTGCGGCAGCAGGGCTATACCGGCGTCCGAGGGGGTGGATGGTTTTGTAATCTCTTTCCACTTGCCAGACCGCCATGCAACCTACGGCAACATCCGTATCATTTAGAAACACCATACCTGAACACAACCGACCACGATCGTCATGCCGAACCGGATGGGTTTCACGAAGGGCATGTGACCATTCCTTGAAGGTATCAAATCCGGCACCTTTCAAATCCGGTAACGACACGATGTGCAACTGTCCGGCACAACCGGGCGCGCTGTAGCGGTTCAGTTCCAGCGCGAGACGCCCCATGGTAAAGCGCGGATTGATTTCGATGATAGGTTTCAATTTCGGGATTCCCCCCTGGTCGCGGTAAATGGCGGCATCGATGCCAATGGGGCCTTTGAATCCGGCACCCATCAACAAGGGCCCCAATCGTTCTGCCAGGCGATCATACAGCCTGGTCATGCGATCCGTCTCCCCATCATGAGCAAACCTCGCAAGTTCCGGCGACAAACCGCGTGTGAAGGCGGGAAGACACAAAGTCCCCTGATACTGCCCCCGTACATCCACCCGCAAGTGCGTCCAACCAACCGTGCGCAGACCGGTCTCATCCACTTCCCATTGCACGGAAAAATCAGCCAAACGATCCAGCCAGGGTTCGATCAACAGCTTTTTCTCGCGCTTCAACATGTTGCGGATTCTGGACACCTGTGGTTCGGTCAATGATTCTTCCCACAGCCGAAGCATATTGCCTCCTGCCGAACCAAAAATCGATTTGACTACCGTCCGCGGGTATCCGCTTTCTCGCAATTGATCAATTGTTGTCAAGGCTTCGTCCACGCCAGTGATCACCTTCCCGACTGCATCGATGGGGCACAACCAATCCAAGTCTCCTTCATCCTTCAGAAATTCCCTCAGTTGATGGGCGCCCCAATCCTTGCCAAACAACGGACGAATCTGAACATCCCAGGCATCTCCCACAGGTGGAGATGGACGTGTCAATTGAGGCATGATGGGCTTCATGAGGGAGATGGCATCGGGACTCCAGGCCCATGGCTTGAGGAATCCGATTTTGCGATCCAACAATTCAGAACTTCGCGCAACCTTTCCAGCTATGAGAACCTCCACTTGTGGTAGTTCGATCCCGGCCCGTTTGAGCGTCACCAGAAAATCCAATGAAGGTTCCCGATGCATCAACACCACATCATCCGACCGACACAAAAACATTGGCAAGGTTTCCAGATCCGTTTCAAAGGAAACCTGACGCTGGTTAGGAGTGAAACCCGGGCCGGCAGCCAAATACTGTTCAGCATAGGGATTGAAATAATAAATACCCGGCGTGCGCCCTTTGGATTTCGAATAGACGTATAGTCGCTGGATGAAATCCCGATCGAAACCCACGCGTTCACGCCCTTCCACATTGTAGGGTTCGGCTTTGGCACGTCGTGGGGACAAAGGGAAATCCAGTTGTTCTTCGTAAGCTTCCCAGTCGCTCTGCTCAGGCTTCTTCCACCGGCGGAACCATTTCAATCCGTAACCAACATGCCCGATTTCGTCGCGATAAATGCGTTCGAGCAATTTGTGCGAATCCTCGTCTCCGATTGTTTGAAACTGTGAAGCAAAAAACTTTGAGAAATCCAGATTCGCCTGCTCAAAGGTCAGAGAAAGCCGACTGACATAATCCATGGGAGTCTGCATGGGAGCAATCATCTTCCAGAAGAAACCATTGACCGGATACTGCCCGAACTCCTCCCCCATCGCCTTGAGTCGCTCCACATAGATTCGGGTGTGTTCCTGTTCGTCTTTCAAAGTCTTCAACACCCCCCGTCGAAAACTGCGGGGAGCGTCAGGAAATTTAAGCAAAACCAAAGCCATCAATTCGGTCGCCAACAATTCGTGATTGGCAAAGAAATGAAGGATTTTGCCTCGGGTCGATTCTTTTTCCAACGTATGCAAGGGAGGGAATTCTGACTTGCCCTGCTTGAGAGAAAACTGAAGTTGCTCATCCCGGTGGGGCGCTTCCGGCGATGCAAAGGCCTTCCCCGGTTGTTCGTCCGTGATTTCGTCCGGACACCAGATTTTGGTTTCCAGATCGGGACTAAACAGGATGCGCTCGGCCAATTCTCGTAGTTCCATGCTCGCCTCCCATCATTCAAATCAAAACATGAACAGCCGAACCCCGGCAATACCGGAAAAAGCGTATAACAACACTTCGAACGCCTTTTGCGGGATGCGGTCAATCACCCTCCTCCCGACCAGAATACCGGCAAAAATTCCCGGCAACAGCAATACGTCCATTTTGAGAGACCAGGCATTGATGATATCCAAGTCCGTCATGAAGGGAACCTTGATGATGTTGACCAGCAGAAAACACCTGGCTCCAATGCCAAGGAATTCCATTTTGGGCATTTTATGAACCAGCGCGTAGATGGAATACACCGGCCCGGCCGCATTGGCCATCATGGTGGAGATGCCAATGGTCAATCCACTCCCCCACCGAAAGGATTCGGAGTCAGGAAGCTTTTTCAAAAAGTCCTGCTTATACCCACGCACCAGCTGCAGCACGAGCATCACCAGTATGATCAGTCCGATCGATTTGCGCGCGGTGGAATTATCGATGCCGCCCAGCAGGAAATACCCGCCCACAATGCCAATAAAAGTCGGGATCAATATGGGCCAAACCTGAGACCAAGTTGCATGGCGGCGAAACATGGGGAACACGGTCACATCGCACACAATCAACAAAGGCAGGATCAACCCCACTGATTGCTTTGCGCCGAACAATTCGGCCATGATCAACACATTGACCAAAGCCATTCCGGGGAAACCCGTTTTGGAAAACCCCAGGCTGAACGCGCCCAACAAGGCCAATGCCCATTGGGAAACAGTGATTTCAGATATTTCGATCAAAAGCGTCGGCTATGAAATAAGTCGCTGTTCAGGTTAAAAATTTGTCAGGGAAATACTCCCATGGTATTGACCAAGATTTAATCCAAAGGGCGTGTATCACTTAGATATGACGCGAATCCGAGTGGTCCTTCTCGGTGTAGCCGGATTCCTGCCGTTTGAAGTTCACTTCATTCTTTTTCACATAAGCCTGGAAGACATCATCTGCGCTCATCCCGAGAACCTGAGCCAGGCTGATCAGGAAATGGAATAAATCTACCACCTCCACCCGGGCGTTCTGCTCGTCAAACTTTTGGTATTTGGCCCACCACTTCCAGGGAACACTATCGGTGAGTTCGGCCATTTCCTGCCCCATCGCCCGGCAGTAATTCAATACCCACTCGGTCTTTTGCTCCTCGGTCATGGTATCGGTGTGCACACCGATACGCTCGTTCAACGCCTTCTGCATGCGAAACAATTCGCGCAATTGATCCTGTTCCATACCGAAGGAGCATAGGCCGGCCCATTGGAAGCTGACAATGCACAAATTAATAGGGAAAAATACTCTCACCCAGTCAAATTTGCTTATTGTGGACGTATGACACTTTAATCCCCCCCCGCAGCAATCAACTCACCTTTGGTTAAGAAAACTATTTTCCCTCACCGAAGCCGTTAAGTAGAGCTATGCGAAGGCTTGTGACGGTTGCTTCTCCCTGGCAGCGCAATCTTGCATCGATCAATGATTCGTGCAACAATTCAGCTATCGATATGAGTGCAGTAACAGTTTCACCTAAATTCCAAGTGGTCATTCCCAAAGATGTGAGGGATGGATTGAATTTGACACCCGGCGATCGGGTCGATGTTATCCAGCTTGACGGACGCATTGAGCTTGTTCCTATTAAACCGGTTAAAGCAATGAAAGGATTCCTGAAAGGCATAGAGAATACTTTTGAAAGGGAAAACGACAGATGCCTACCGTAATCGATTCATCAGGTTGGATAGAGTATTTTACAGATGGCCCCAATTGCGATTTTTTTGAACCAGCCATTCTAAATTTCACTGATTTGATTGTTCCATCGATAACGATTACGGAAGTTTTTCGATGGGTGATGCGTGAATCCTCAGTAGCAGATGCGCTTTCCATTGCTGCGACGATGAAACAGGGCAAAGTGATCCCTCTGGATGATCGACTGGCAATCCTGGCAGCGGAACTCAGCCACCGCCACCAGTTGAGGTTGGCAGACGGAATCATCTACGCAACAGCGCGTTATTCTAAATCAGAACTACTTTCACAAGATAGTGATCTCGAGCAACTGCCAGGTGTTTCCTACATTCGCCACCCTAAACGGAGTAGATAACTTTTATCAACCAGATAGCATTGCGGAACAACCCTGATGATTGCCTTTGCCGCAGGGTTCGGGCATAGTGCGCACAATTGTGAGTAACTTAAAAGAAAGTCAATCGACCATCACCGTAGGCATGATCTCGCTGGGGTGCGCGAAAAATCTGGTGGATTCAGAAATCATGCTGGGGCACCTGATGAAGGATGGTCTGGCCATTACGAATGATCCGGAGGAAGCGGATGTCCTGATCGTCAATACCTGTTCGTTTATCGACAGCGCCCAGGAGGAGAGTGTGGATACCATCCTGGAGTCCTCGGAACTCCGCAAAGCGAAGAACCGAGGCCAGGGCCTCGTGGTGGCGGGATGCCTGACACAGCGTTACAGCAAGGAACTCCCCAAACTGCTTCCTGAAGTGGACGTCTTCATGGGCATTGATCAGGTGGGAGAGGTTTCGAATCTCGTCAAACAAGCCCATCAACATCGAAAAAACACCGTATCACACCCGCCCAAAAAGAAGACAGATTCCGAAGCGGTCAAACCGGCCCCCAAGGCTGAACAAGCGCCCATCATGGACGTGACCGCGCGTCCTGTTTACATACCGGACTACACCACGCCGCGTTTCCGGTTGACTCCGAATCATTTTGCTTATTTGAAAATAGCAGAAGGGTGCAATCACCCTTGTAGTTTTTGCATCATTCCCCGGATGAGAGGTTCGCATCGCAGCAGAAAGCCCGAGGACATACTGGAAGAAGCGAAGGCCATGATCGAGGACGGTGTGAAAGAAATCAACCTGATTTCCCAGGATTCCACCTACTACGGCATGGACCTGCGAAAGGATCCACGGCGCAATATTGCCTCTCCCCAAAAATTTAAAGAAGCCTCGGACGCACTACCGGAAGATGCGACCACTCTATCCTCTCTTTTAAGGCAACTGAACGCATTGGAAGGAGATTTCTGGGTACGCATTCTTTACACCCACCCGGCGCATTGGACTGATGAATTGATCCAAACCATTGCCGAGTGCGAAAAGGTGGTCAAATACGTGGATATCCCACTGCAACACATCCATTCCACCATGCTTGAACGGATGAGGCGGGAAACGAGCCGCGAATACATTGAGGAGTTGATTCAACGCATTCGCAAAGGCATTCCGGGCATCGCGATCCGCACGACGTTTATCGTTGGTTTTCCTGGAGAAACGGAGGGGTCCTTCGAATCGCTTCTGGATTTTATCCGCGAAACCAAATTCGAACGCTTGGGAGTCTTTGGGTATTCCCATGAGGAGGGAACCAGAGCCGGAGGCATGGCCAATCAGGTGGACGACCTCGTCAAGGAAGCACGCAAAGCCGAAGCCATGGAAGCCCAACTGGAAGTCGCCAAGCAAATCGCTGCAGCGCAAAAAGGTAAAATCCTGAAGGTGCTAGTGGAAGCCCCCGCGGATCAACAGGTAATCGAGGAAGCAAACATCCAGTCATGGGAACACGGATTCACTCGCAGCGGAACACAATCCGAAACATTTGCTCCGGATATGAACGAACCTTGGATGGTGGCTCGCGGCGAATCTGATGCACCCGATATCGACGGCAGGATTTACATCCGGGGAGAATTGGAGCCCCATCAATTCCACCAAGTGCGCATCGTAGGCAGCACCGATTACGATCTCATTGCCGAACCGGTTCAATAGCACTTATCCCCGTTTCCAAAGATGAATATTTTAATCGCCCCCGATAAATTCAAAGGGACCTTGACCGGTATCGAAGCAGCCCGATGCATGCGCAATGGATGGAAGAAAAAGCACCCAAAGGACACCCTCCGCCTACTGCCCATCTGTGACGGCGGAGACGGTTTCGGCGAAGCCCTGGCCCATCTGGAGGGCGCACGCAAGGTCCGTTGTCAAACCATCGATGCCGCCCACCGCCCCATCCGAACCCACTGGTGGTGGCAGCCTGAGAAGAAAATGGCCATCATCGAAACCGCCCTGGTCATCGGACTGGCCCAACTCCCCCGGGGACGTTTTCATCCCTATGAACTCGACACTTTTGGCTTGGGGAAAATGCTCCAACAAGCGGCAGCCAAAGGAGCGCGCACGTGCGTGATCGGCATCGGAGGAAGCGCCACCAACGATGGAGGGTTTGGCATGGCCAGAGCATTGGGATGGCGTTTTTTGGATGACAAACAAAAGGAAATACTGGAGTGGACTCAATTGCCCGCATTGACATCCATCCGACGCCCGACAAAACGAAAACTCTTTCCGAATCTCATCATCGCTTCCGATGTTACCAACATCCTCCTGGGACGCGAGGGGGCTTCCCGGATATACGGGCCTCAGAAAGGATTGAAACCAAAGGATATGGTCAAATCCGAAACCTGTCTCAAACAACTGGCAGACCACGTGGACCCACTTCAGGGCAAGCCTTTTCAAACCATGCCCGGAACAGGGGCTGCTGGAGGTTTGGGATATGGCCTGATGGCTTTTCTAAGCGGAAAGGCACAATCCGGATTTGATTACTTTTGCAAACGCTCAAGATTGGAGCGTCATATTGACTGGGCAGACGCGGTTTTGACCGGTGAAGGCTCGCTGGACAAGTCAACGCTCATGGGAAAAGGCGTTGGAGGCGTGGCATTAAAATGTCAGGAAAGAAAGACCCCCTGCTTGGGACTGGGAGGCATGGTCAAACACAAAAAGCGCGTTACTTGCTTATTTCATTACACTTACGCAATATCTCCAGATTTAACCGATGCAGAAACAGCTCAAGCAGACGCGACAAAATGGCTCACCAGGCTATCGACTGAAGCAGCTTCTGACATTCAATTGTAAAGAAGTCTTGGGCTTTACCTCAAAATAGGCTATCATCCACCCCAATTGAGGAATTTATTTCCAAATTTGAACTCAGTCGACCGGTTTCGGTCCAACAGCAGAAAACGAAGTTGAACAAGAACGTGAAGCAAACTACAGAACTTGAGATAGGACAACTCTGGAAGGTTGGAGATTTTCATATTGAAATAGTCCAAATTGGCAAAACACTTTGTCATTACAGACACTTACGCAATCTTGGTCAGAAAGGGATCCCCGTTAAACTGGAACAGCTACAGGTAGTCAAAAAATACCTGCGCACCAACAAGGCCGAGCTTGTCGGCAACAAAAAGAAGAAGGCGGCCAAAAAGTAAGCTTGTCGACCTAAACTACTTTACCCACGAACGCCCGCATGGATCATCCTGCGGGCGTTTTGATTGATGGGGTGGAAACTAATGCTGGGCAATTAGCAGTGCCACACGGCAGATGGCCAAAGGCATGGTCTCGGCCAACACTTCTGTGCTGGTACTCGGATCAGAACCATAGCGGGCAAAATACGGCTTGGTTCGTATTTTTGTTTTTCCGGTTTTGATCGGCACTCCAAATTCAGATTTCAAGGCACGCTTGACCTTGTTGGATTCACCATCATCTGTTGAGTAAGGAGGACAAGATCCCACATCGGACATGCCAAACACCTGTGTATGAATGGCATGATCCAAGGCCTCCCCCGGCTGGGCTTGATATGGATCGGTTATTTCCATTTAGCTCATTGTTGAATTTTGGTTGATTGGTTTCTGCTGGTTGTGTTGTGCGGCAACCTTAACCCGACTTTCGCTATTCGCCCATTGAAATCTCAAAAATGTTGAAAATTTGGACTATTTGGGGCCTAGGTCTTCACCACAATGGGGGTTGATTTGTTCCAGGGTGATCTTGGGGGGTGGCTGTGGTGGTAGTTCCATCCCCAGTTGTGCCAGCAGCAATTGTTGAGCTTTGTCTGGTTGGGTATATCGTGCCATTTGGAGCCAGCGCCCATCAACGGTTGGAATTGAAACGTCGATCATTTGCATGGTTTTGAGTTGTTCGAGGACACTGCGTGGAGTCAATCCCGTTGCTCTCTGCCGACATCGTTTTCCCAGCGTTACGTGAAGACAGTAAGCCAGGAATGCAATAAAGATGTGAGCTTCGACGCGTGCTTCCAGTCGGTGGTGAATCGGTCGAATGGCTAAATCGCCTTTGAGGTTCTTAAACGCTTCCTCAACCTGTGTCAGTTGGATGTAGTATTCCCAGAGTTTTGCCGGATCGCTTCCCTCAAGGTTGCTGCGGAGCAGGTATCGACCTTCTCGGCGGTAAACTTCTCGGTACTTTTTCCAGTTCAGAGTCCATGAAAATGTATCGGATGTAATGGTCTCTTTGGATTCTGGTAGTTGAATGTTAAGGAGTCCATATGCCCTTCCTGCATCTCTCTTTAACTCCCCCAATTTCATGAGAAGGGTATCTCGCGTGAGCCGTTTTCGATCTCGTAGTTTCTTATGTTCGTTGAGCAGCTTGCGGAGCCGACGTTTGCGCATGGACCGTTCCTTCTGGATCCGATTCCCGCTTTGAGCATAGACATAGATTTCATCTCCATCGGACAGGAGTTTGACTGAAACCCCTTCTCGAACCGCTTTCCACGGTTGTTCGGTCAGTCGTTGTTCGTAACGATTCAATCTGGCTTTGGGCGTCCCAACCAAATAGGAAACCGGTGTCGAGGATTTTCTCATTTTGGCCAATACTTCTTCGGTTGGGATGCCTCGATCCATCACCCAAACTCGATCTGCCTTGCCATATTGATCTTCAATTTTCTTCAGAAAACCTCTGAGAGTGGTATTGTCCGCTGTATTACCGGACATTACTTCGTAGGCCATGGGAAAGCCTTCAGTCGTGACGACCAGCGCGATGACCACTTGTACACAGTCCGATCGCTTATCGCGGCTGTATCCAAACTTCCGTTTGTCATCAAAAGGAGGATCGCTCTCAAAATAGGTGCTGGTCAAATCATAGAGAAGGATCTCGAATTTTGCGCTAAAGAGCGTTTCCCATCGTTCCCTGAGATGAGTAAAAACATCTTCCTTGTGTTTCAAAATCAAGTCATGACACCGGTAGAGAGTGTCCTTCTGTGCCAAGCGAAAATCATCCCCCAAGAGGTCCGCCATTGCGCTGTGATCAAACCAATACCGATGCAAACGCCACTCGCTGCCTGGATCAATCAATCGATACGTCACCAAGGTTTGCAAAACCAAATGCCACGGCGTGCCTTTCCTGCTTTCCCTCAAACGTTGTTCCCAAAACTCATCCAATTTCAGTTGGCGCCAAAGATCACAGGCCATCCAACACGCACCCCATTGTCGAGGACGGTGCAGTTGGAGTTGGCTGAGTTTTACTTGAAGCCCCACTTCAATCCCTTCGGGTATATCTCTGTCCTCAGGAAATAGTGCAACCTGTCGATGGCTGCGTTCGTCGATTGCATCAATTGTTTTGGTCCAACTGGCCTTTTGGGTGTCATTGATTTCTCCCAAATACAACAAGGTCTTTTGAACATGTTTGCCACTGCGGATGCGGCGGTTTTCAACCACGCTGTAGTATCGATGATCTTTTCCGTTCTTTCGACGATTGCTGGCTCGCAAAAACATGACTCCTATAGAATCACAGATTCCAGAGGAGGGTGCAATAGGGTGGGTCTTCACCACAGGCCATTTTGAACCACGACACCCCGTCGTTATTGATCAAAACCTCTCTCCCACCCCCGAAAATAGTTGATTTCACTCCCGAATAGCGAAAGTCGGGTTAAGCGAAGCGGGAGAAGCATTTCAAATGAAAATTTTGTCCTCCGACGGAGTATTAGCCCCCCGAATGAACCCACGCCTGATCACTTGACCATGATTCTTGAGCACCCGCCAATCAAACTCAGTGACGAAACATCGTTGACATCCTGGCAAAAACCACGAACAAATGAGCTGGATATGGGGCAACTTAACGAAAAAATTGCGGTCGTCACAGGTGCCGGACGAGGAATCGGCAAAGCCATCGCTCTTCAATTTGCAAAAGAAGGAGCCGATGTGGTCTGCCTTTCCCGAACCGCTGCGAATGCCGAAACGGCGGCCAAAGAGGTCAGAGAACTGGGTCGAAAAGCCTGGGCTTTTGCCGTTGATGTCTCCAGCAGCGAACATACCCAGCAAGCCGCTGCGGACATTTTGAAGGAGACCGGCCGGATCGACATCCTGGTCAATAATGCAGGGGTCACGCGAGATGATCTCCTCATGCGCATGAGTGACGAAGCCTGGGACACGGTGCTGGACACCAACCTCAAAGGAGCCTTTACCCTATGCAAAGCCTTCTCACGCCCCTTCATGAAGCAACGCCAAGGCCGCATTATCAACATCTCGTCCGTGATCGGTCTGATGGGCAATGCCGGACAAGCCAACTACGCCGCGAGCAAAGCTGGTTTGATCGGCCTGACCAAATCCATAGCCCGCGAGCTCGCCGCCAGAAACATCACCTGCAACGCCATTGCCCCGGGATTCATCGAAACCGATATGACAGCGGAACTGAATGATGATCAAAAACAGGGTATCCTGAATCAGATACCATTGAAGCAATTGGGACAACCTGAGGACATTGCCCTGGCAGCCGTTTATCTCGCCGGACCGGGAGGAAAATATGTTACGGGACAAGTCCTGACAGTGGATGGCGGCATGGTCATGTGACACCGGTCACTTTTATCTTTTCAAATAAACACCTAAAACCTAAACCTATTGGCAACCGGTAAATCGTCGTCTGGCCGAAAATTTATTTTTCTTTTTTTGGATTCGAAGCTTGACGGTGCATCCAAGGTTGTTAAAGACACAGATAGTTAAACGTTACGGAGAAACTCATGTCTGAAAAATCAATCGAACAACGTGTAAAAGACATCATCGTCGAACAGCTCGGCGTCAACGCAGATCAGGTCTCCCCCGAGGCCAAATTTATTGAAGATCTCGGGGCTGATTCACTGGACACCGTGGAGTTGGTGATGGCTTTGGAAGAAGAATTTGGCCAGGAAATTCCTGACGACGAAGCCGAAAAACTGCAAAGCGTCGGCGACGTCATCAAATACATTGAGGAAACTCAAGGAGAATAAAACCAAGATTAACTTGATTCCATTTCGATGGATGCGGTTGCCGTTCGACAAACGGCAACCGCAGATTTTTTTATGTCCGACTCCAATTACCAACGCCGCGTAGTGATCACCGGCATGGGCGTGGTTTCCCCATTGGGAAACACCCCCGATCAACTTTGGAACAATTTGCTGGAAGGCCAGTGCGGTATCGACAACATCAAAGCTTTTGATGTATCCGCCTACGATTGCCAAATTGCAGGAGAGGTCCTCGATCTGGACCCCGTACCCGCCTTCCCCACTCCCAAAGAAATCCGCCGAACCGACCGATACGCTCAATTCGGCATCTACGCCGGTTACCAGGCCTTGAAAGATTCCGGTCTGGATCTTGAGAAGTGCAATCTGGAGGAAGTGGGTGCATTCATTGGATCCGGAATCGGTGGATTGTCCACTCTGGAGAAACAACACAGCATCCTTGAAGCCAAAGGACCCGCTCGTGTATCCCCTTTCCTGATCCCCATGCAGATCCTGAACATGGCGTCCGGACTGTTTTCCATGTATTACGGATTGAAAGGACCGAATGTCGCAACCTGTTCTGCCTGCGCCACCGCCACCCATGCCCTGGGCGAGGCCTGGCGAACCATTAAAATGGGGGATGCCAAAGTCATGTTTGCAGGCGGAGCCGAAGCTGCGGTCACACCAGTGGGCATAGGGGGCTTTTCAGCCATGAAGGCCATGAGCACCCGCAACGACGAGCCCAAACGCGCTTCTCGCCCATTCGACGCCGAACGCAACGGATTCGTCATGGGAGAGGGAGCAGCCGTTCTTGTACTGGAAGAACTCGAACATGCCAAAGCTCGCGGTGCCACGATTTACGGAGAACTGGCAGGCTATGGAAACACTGCAGACGCACATCACATGACGGCACCCTCGCCCGACGGTGAAGGGGCTGCCCGATGCATGAGGATGGCTTTGAGATCTGCCGGAATCCCTCACGAGAGCATCGACTACATCAATGCCCACGGCACGTCCACTCCTCAGGGAGATATATGCGAAACCTCCGCCATCAAGACCGTCTTTGGAGATCACGCCAGGAAACTCTGTGTCAGCTCCACCAAAGGGGCCACAGGCCACATGTTGGGAGCTGCGGGTGCTGTCGAGATGAGCGTATGCTTGATGGCTTTAAAAAACCAGAAAGTGCCCCCGACCATTAACTACGAAAACCCCGATCCGGCGTGCGACCTGGACTATGTGCCCAATGAAGCGCGGGAGAGGAGCGTCGGAGCCATCATGAACAATTCCTTTGGCTTTGGAGGACACAACGCATGTGTGATCGCCAAAAAATTGGATTGAATCTACGTTGCCTGTAAATCCTGACATTTAAAAACAAGAAGAGCCGGATCAAGCGATCCGGCTCTTTGCTTGGCCATTTGGATATTATCCAAAAAAATTATTTCTTCTTGCGACCTGCTTTTTTCTTGGGAGCCGCAGCTTCTTTGACAGCGTTCGCCATACCGAAAGTGTTGCCGACTTTGACAAACTCCCTGTTGGAATACAAAGCCGCTGAAAGCGAATTCAAAGGATGGCTGGTGGAAAACTTGTAGCCAAGATCCTGAACTGCTTTGAGAATTTCTTTGCGCCCCATGGGCTTTTTGGTAATGACAGTGGCAATCGCAGTTCTGAGATTCATTTCGTTGCGAGCACGCTTGGCACGACGACGAATACCGATACCACGAACCCCCAAACCGGCAGGTACGCCCAGGGCTTCATCAATTTGCTTGATTTGTTCTTCGAGATTTTTGCGCTCTTCCAGCAAAGATTCGCGCATTCCCATGAATTCTTCTAACTGTTTATTTATCATTAGATTGGATTATTATACTTGGTTGCTTGCATACAAGATGCAACTGAATACTCCCATCATTTCATGAAAAGTCAAATCTATTACACTCTAAAATACAGTTAATGGAAATCAATTACCCTTCTTTCATAGGATTGTAACTGCTCCGGATCTCAATCAAACAAGTTGAATACATCAAATTCTAATATCGAATATTAGTATGGATTTGATCTTGTTTGCATTCATTTCAAACGAGTTCCAAAAACTTATTATCGAACAATTCCTCTCGCCTAGTTACCAAGACAATTTCCCATGAAGCAAGTTTTCACTGACTATTCTAGTGTCTCAAGTATTTCTTTACGGTCCGGCGATCTACTTTCATTAGTTTTGAAACTGTTTCATAATTTGAATGGGTTTCGTACAAATGAGAGGCATAGGTATGTAAAAGAGATTCCGCTGTCACGGTCCCCTTTCTGATGGCATCCACCATTTCCTCGGACGATTCTTTTGGTGTTGCGCTCCAATCCTGTGGCAAATATCGCCCTGTAAGAAGTATTTGACGGATGGATTGTTCCAATTCCCGAACGTTTCCCGGCCATGAGTAGTTTTTCAAAGAACTCAACTCATCCATCACCCAATCCAAAAGATCCCCACTTGCCCCACCGGTTATTCTTTCCAGCAAGTGACCCGCCATTAACGAAAGTTCGCTCTCATTTTCTGCAATGCGTTCCCGCAAGGTCGGAATTGCAACTCGATCTGAACAAAGTCGATAGTAAAAATCCGAGCGAAACGATCCATCACGAATATATTGATCAATCGAGGCATGAGCAGCGGCAATGACTCGCCCACGAAACCGCTGAACCGCTCGCCCCCCAACAGGGGTAAACTCACGCTCTTGCAGCAAGCGCAATAACTTAATCTGAACATGCGTGGACACATCACCAATTTCATCCAGAAACACCGCACCAAATTCCGAGCTGCGCGCAAAAAGCCCATCATAATCCGACAAGGCCCCCGTAAATGCCCCCTTCCGATGTCCAAAGAGTTCCGACTCCAACAGGGTAGAACTGTATTGAGACAAGTTGGTCGCAATGAAGGTGTCATGAACTCCTGATGCAAACTGTTGTTTATCCGGCAAATACGGAATAAAACAGGATCGACCCAACACCGATGCGGCGCTCCCCTTCCCCGTCCCGGTTTCACCTACCAAAAGGATCGAAAAATCTTCCATGCGATCCCACATACAGATTTCGTAATGGCGAATATCGTTGGTAAACATGTTATTCCACAACCGCCGCTTTAATTCATTCATGCAAGGTGCATGACCAATCAATTGCCGGGTGATGAAATGATAAGCCCGCCGAACCTGGTAAAAGACCGCAATAAACCAGGCAGCCTCTTCTTCGGAAAATCCACTTTGAATCAAAAAATGCATGCACGCTGTTCCTTGTTTGAAACGTCCCACTGAAGTTCCCATGCGGTCCTGTGAGGTAATATGAAGATCCATATCATTACAAAGATCGTTAAAGGCTACAAAAATCAGAATCATGCGAACTGTTTCAGCATCCTCTCCGGAAAACTTCCGGTAATCCACTGAATCACCCCCACCCAGTTGCTCCAATTGAAGCTTTGCCTTATCGACAAGCTTATTGGCCATGTCCGGATCATTTTCATCCCAGCCTGAACCAAGAATCACCAAGTGCAACTCAAGCCACCGCTCGCTAAAGGGATTGCAAAAGGCAAACTCAGCCACAGCTTGACAAAGCCTACGAGAAGAAGAGGGAATACGTTTCATAAGCATGCATAAAATGTCCACCGATATACAAAATTTGTCGAATCAATTCATACCACTCAACAACATCTTTTGCGCGGCTTGATCCAGGGACAAAAAACAAAACCCTCCACAAAACACCACAAACAACTGCACTCGTTAATCTTATGTTACACGAAACTCACGTCAACACAATGACCCAAGCCAACGAAAGCGACCTTCCGGGATCAAAAAGCAATTGGCATCAGAAATGATCAAGTGTTCACCATGAGCACCCGTCCATTACATGTTCGATTAGAGCGTTTCACACAAGTTGGCGAGATTGATGAAAAGAACTCGCCTCCAGAAGGAAAAGAGACAACAATCGCTCCTGATCACCCTATGAAGACACAGCCAAAAGCATCTCTGAACCGCGATTTTCATTTCTTGAATATCGCTCAATTTTTAGGCGCTTTTAACGACAACGTTTTCAAGATGTTCCTCATTTTTGCTCTACTGCAGATCAAGGGCATGGACGCAAAGGTAGAGATCAATTCACTGGCGGGAGCCATTTTTGTTCTGCCATTTTTACTGTTTGCTTCCTCCGCCGGTTTCCTGAGCGGCATCCGAAGCAAACAATCCATCATCAAACACGTCAAACTGGCGGAGATAGTGATCATGTCGGCCGGCGGACTGGCGTTTTACTTTCAATCCGAGTGGGGACTCTACGCGGTATTATTTTTGATGGCGGCGCAGTCGGCTTTCTTCGGCCCCGCAAAAATGGGGATCATACCTGAACTATTACCGAGCCAATCCCTTTCCAAAGCCAATGGTTGGCAACAAGGTTTTGTTTACATGGCCATCGTATTGGGCATCGGCCTCGTGCCCTGGTTCGACAGAATATCACAAGGTCGATATCATCTTGCATCCATTTTCTGCATAGGATTGGCGATCCTGGGATGGATTTTTGCCAATCTCATCCGCCCCACCAAACCAAGTGGCACAACCCAAACCCTGAAAATCAATCCCCTGTCGGGTGTGACCAGAACATTTCGTAGTATCATACCGGACCGACCTCTTCTGCTGGCCGTTTTGGGCGCTGCTTTTTTCCTGCTCATTGGCGGGTTCCTGCAGATGAACCTGTTGAACTACGGCCTTGAATTCATGGGATGCGAAACCGACACACAAGCAGCCTACCTTTTCCTTTTTGTGGCGGGAGGCATCGGCGTTGGAGCCCTCGCTTCAGGGAAAATGTCCGGACGCAACGTTGAATTCGGCCTGGTTCCGATCGGCGCGGCAGGTTTGGCATTGACCATGACCCTGGTCGGACTCCGGATAGGGCAAGGCGATTGGATGACCACCGGCGCAATTCTTTCAATCATGGGACTGAGCGCGGGATTCTTCATCGTTCCACTTGTGGCGTTTATTCAATGGCACACTCCAAGACACCAACTCACCGAGGTGTTGGCTCTCGACAGTTTTCTCAGCTTCACCGGTGTGCTGATCGCCGCGATCATGTTGGCCTGCCTTGGGGCGGCAGGCATGGATCCGGCACAGTGTTTTCTTTTTGGAGCTTGCCTGACTGCGGTTTTGGCCATCCTCGCCTTCAAATCATTACCGGATTTCCTGGTACGGTTTGTCGGGGCCATTCTGTTGAAATGCGTGTACCGCGTGCGGACCACCGGACTCGAAAACCTGCCCACCAAAGGCCCGGCATTGTTGATATGCAATCATATCACTTACGTCGACGCACCGCTTTTGATGGCGATCCAACAACGCCGCATCCGGTTCATGGTGTACAGGGAATATTACGAAACCCCCTGGCTGAAACCTTTATTAAAACTAATGGGAGCTATTCCCGTTTCGGAAAATGATCCCCCCCGCCAGATCCTCAAATCACTACAAGCCGCCCGTCAGGCACTAAAGGACGGTTACATGGTCGCCATTTTCGCTGAAGGCAAACTGACTCGATCAGGACTCATGAGCGCCTTCCGGCCAGGGTTTCAGAAAGTGGTGAAAGGCACCGGCGCCCCAATCATCCCGGCATATCTGGGAGGAGCCTGGGGAAGCGTGTTCAGTCGTGCTGGCCGTGGTCGTTACCGCAATCACCGGCTGCGCATCCCCTACCCAATGGATATTCACATCGGGGAGCCCCTTCCCTCAGAGGCCGAAATCCATGAAGTACGTCTCGCCGTGCAGGAACTGGGCAGCCAATACCACAATGATTTCCGAAGCAAACCCGGTTCCCTGGCCACGGATCTGATTCGAACCTCACGCAGATACTGGGGCAGACAGGCAATGGCCGACACCACAGGCAAACGACTCACTCACGGAAAAGCTCTCATCGGAGCGTTGGTGTTGAGAGATCGATTACGCCAACAATTGGATGATTCGGAAGAGCGTGTGGGAATCCTGCTTCCATCGTGCGTCGGAGGAGCTCTGGTCAATCATGCGCTCACTTTGGATGGTCGGGTTACGGTCAACTTTAACTTCACCGCCTCGCCCCAGGCTTTCGACTCAGCCATCCAGCAAAGCGGCATCAAAACCATCATCACCTCCAAGGCTTTTCTCGAAAAAATAGATGCTTATCAACTGACGAATAAGGTCATTCTCCTTGAAGACCTCGGAAAAGACATCCCGGCACAGGACAAAATCAAAGCGGCATTGAAAGCTAAACTGCTTCCCATGTCCTGGTTTCTGCCGAAAGCATGTTGGGACCGTGAACGACCTGCCACCATTCTGTTTTCTTCAGGATCAACAGCAGAACCCAAGGGCATCGTGTTGACCCACCACAACCTGACGGCAAATATCCAATGCGCCCTGGAAGTGATTCCTGTGGGAGATCAGGATCATTTGTCTGCAGCACTCCCTTTCTTCCACTCCTTTGGCCTGACCGGCACAATTTGGCTGCCTGCGCTGGCAGGGATGCCGGTTCACTATCACACCAATCCCCTGGAAGCGGCCAAGATAGCCGAGATGGTGCGCGAGGAAAAAAGCACCATTCTTTTCGCCACCCCGACTTTTCTCATGGCCTACATACGCAAGGCGGCACCCGACGATTTCAAAACACTCAAGCTGATCATCACGGGAGCAGAAAAGCTCAAAGTCAAGTTGGCCGACATGTTCGAACGCAAGTTCGGTGTACGTCCACTGGAGGGATATGGCACGACGGAACTCTCCCCGATCGTTTCCTTGAATCTGCCCGCCCCCCCCGTCAAGGATGACGAGGTTTACACCCATAAAAACGGCACCGTCGGCCACCCCATTCCAGGCGTCAGTGCCAAACTGGTGGATCCCGAAACACGCGACCTTCTCCCAACGGATACGGAAGGGATGCTGCTGATCAAAGGACCCAACGTCATGGCTGGCTATCTTGGGCCTCAGGAAAAAACGGACAAAGTGCTTCAGGATGGATGGTATGAAACAGGTGACATCGCCAAACTGGACGAAGACGGTTTCATCACCATCACTGGACGCCTGTCCAGATTCAGCAAAATCGGTGGTGAGATGGTGCCGCACGAAGCTGTGGAGCAAGTCTTGATGGACGACGGCAATGAACATGCCGAACCGGTCGTAGCGGTGACATCCATCCCTTGTGAACGCAAAGGCGAGAAACTGGTGGTTCTTTATGCCGATGGAAAAGGAGACAAAGATGCCATGCTCACAAGACTCAAAGAAGCAGACATCCCCAACCTTTGGAAACCCAACGCCCAAAGTTTTCTTCCCATCGAAAAACTACCGGTTCTGGGAACCGGTAAACTGGATCTAAAAGCCATCAGAACCATGGCTGAAGAACTCTCACAAGCAAGCTGAGCATGAGTAACGTTGCCCGGGTAGGACGTGTCGCCCCCGAAGCGTCACCTTGTGGCTATCAGTATAAGTGTCAATACTCAGAAGCGACTTCGGATCAAGACACAAAAAAACAGGGATGATTGAAACAACCATCCCTGTTTTTAATTTGTTAAGTGAACGAGCAGATTCGTCTTACGAACAACCCAGGCTTTCGCCGCAGTTGAGGCACTTGTAACAGGCTCCGTTGCGAACGGTCACATGCCCGCAGTTCGGGCAGGCTGGTGCATCTGTTTGATTCACGAAGGACGTTCCTTCAGCAACGGCTGGTTTCTGCTCGCGTGCAGTCGGGCCGTTTTCGCCACCAGCCTTGATGTCCAAACCCTGTTTGGCGCGTGTCGCTTCTTCACTGAGCGGAAGTTCAGCGATCGGGCGATTCACTTTTTTTTTAACCTCATCCTCCAGACCGGGCATTTCAAGTTCGGCCTGTGGATTGATGTCACCCGTTGCGGATTCACTGGGCTGGAAGGTTTGTGACATCCAGCGGAAAACGTAGTCCGGAATGGATGAACAGTTGCGAATGCTCGGATTCTTGGTGAATCCGGAGGGTTCAAAACGTTGATGCGAAAACTTCTTCACCAACGCATCCAGAGGCACGCCATACTGCAACGCCATACTGGTCAAAGTCGCCACACTGTCCATCAGTCCTCCGATGGTTGAACCTTCCTTGGCCATGGTGATGAACAATTCGCCCGGACTGCCGTCTTCGAACAATCCAACGGTCAAATAACCTTCATGACCGGCGATATCAAATTTGTGGGTCACCGCTTGACGCGTTTCAGGCAGACGACGACGCAATGGCTGTGTGGCCTGCTTGCTGAGCTGCTCAATCTCTTTTTCCATCGCAGCAATGCGATCATCAGAGACTTCGCCACTTGATTCGGTTGAGGATTGATTGGTGTTCAGCGGCTGTGACCGCTTTGATCCATCTCGATAAATGGCCACGCACTTGAGTCCCATCTTCCACGCCTGCACGTAAGCGTCCTTGATGTCTTCCACGGAACATTCGTTCGGCAGATTGACTGTTTTGGAAATGGCCCCACTGATAAACGGCTGGGCGGCTCCCATCATTTTCAGGTGGGCCATGTAATGGATACTGCGAGTGCCACGATGTGGTTTGAAGGCGCAGTCGAAGACACTCAGGTGCTCGGGGTGCAACCCGCTCTCAATCACCTTGCCTTCTTCGGTCACATTTTCAATCGTATCATATTTCTCAATGTGAGCGATGATGCGATCGGATTCTTTTTGTGTGTAATCCAGTCGCTTCAGCGCCTGGGGAACAGTGCGGTTGACAATTTTCAGCATACCGCCACCCGCAAGGAGCTTGTATTTGACCAATGCGATGTCGGGTTCAATACCGGTCGTGTCGCAGTCCATCAAAAAGGCAATCGTCCCGGTAGGTGCCAGCACGGTTACCTGTGCGTTGCGATAACCATGGTCTTCTCCATGACGCAGCGCGTGTTCCCAGCAATGCCGGGCTTCCTGTTTCAGGTAATCGAATTCATGGCTGGGATGAATGTCTTCAGCCGCCTCCTTGTGCTGACGAATCACCTCGAGCATGGAATCCACATTGTCTTTGTTGAGTGGATCCTTCACTCCGGCGCATCGGGCATCCTTGTATCCGGGAAACGGCCCCATGATCCGTGCCAATTCGGCGGATTGCTCGTAGGCATGCCCCGTCATGATGGCGGTGATGGCCCCGGCGAGTGAACGTCCGGCATCCGAATCATAAGACATGCCGTAGCTCATGATCAATGATCCCAGGTTCGCATACCCCAAACCGAGCGTACGGAAAATGTGGGAATTCTCGGCAATGTCGGGAGTCGGGTATGAAGAATTGTCGACCACGATTTCCTGTGCGGTAATGAACAAACGCACGGCGGCCTTGAACCGGTCCACATCAAAACGACCATCCTCACGCTTGAACTTCATCAAGTTCAACGATGCCAGGTTGCAGGCGGTATTGTTGAGGAATACGTATTCGGAACAAGGGTTGGTGGAATGGATGGGTTCGGTTCCTTTGCAGGTATGCCACTTCTGAATGGCTCCGTCATACTGCAAACCAGGATCACCACAAACATGGGTGCCTTCGGCAATTCGATGGAGCAGGTCGGATGCGCTCTTCTTTTCAAGCGGTTTGCCGGTTGTCACGGAACGGGTCCACCATTCCTTGTCATTGAGGGCGGCGTCCAAAAACTCATCGCTGACTCGCACCGACAGGTTTTCATTCTGATACATGACACTGCCGTAAGCGTCCCCGTTGTAAGAACCGTCGTAACCCTGCTCGATCAATGCCCAGGCTTTCTTTTCCTCGCGTTGTTTGGCGTCAATAAAATCTTCGATGTCTCCGTGCCAGTCTTTCAAGGTGTTCATCTTGGCGGCACGTCGGGTTTTGCCACCGGATTTCACCACGTTGGCAACCTGGTCATACACTTTCAGGAAGGACATCGGTCCGCTCGGACGTCCACCTCCGCTGAGTTTCTCACGGCTCGAACGGATGGGAGACAGATCGGATCCGGTACCGGAACCGTATTTGAACAGCATGGCTTCACTGTAAGCCAGTCGCATGATATCCTCCATGTTGTCATCCACGGACTGGATGAAGCAGGCGCTGCATTGAGGATATTCATACTGGGTTGGAGCACGTTCGGCATGCTGGGTATCAGGATCGAAATACCAGTTTCCTTTGGCGGAATCACGGCCCACCCCATACTCATGATACAATCCAACGTTGAACCAAACCGGTGAATTGAAGGCGCCATACTGATTCAGGCAAAGCCAGGAAAGTTCATTATAAAAAACCTCGCCATCCGCTTTGCTGAAATATCCGTCCTTGATCCCCCAATCGGTGATCGTTCGACAAACACGATGAATCAATTGCCGAACGGAAAACTCACGTTCGCTGGTTCCCTGTTCCCCATAGAAATATTTGGAAACAACAACGTTGGTGGCAAGCATGGACCAGGACTTGGGAACTTCCACGTTTTCCTGGCGGAAGATGATCTTTCCTTTTCCATCGGTAATCTCGGCCACCCGCTTGTCCCACTCCACCTGATCGTAGGGTGAATCTTGTGCGGTGCTGAAAATACGTTTAATTTTGAGAGCGTCCTTCTTTTTGACGCCTCCACGTTTTGATTTGCGTGCTTTGGTCGCACGCGCTCGTCCCCCTGCGCGGGTGCCGGTTGATTGGGTTACTAAATCATCCTGTGCGTTGATCATTTGCTATGCTTTCTTCTATCAGATTAGTCTAAAATTCATTGATATCTCCAGGTACATAGAGCACCCTGAGATGATCCCTACGGGATTTGTTTGGAACGACAGTTTGCGGACACACCGCGATACGAAATACGACGAAATTGCTTCCCCTTTTGAGCCCCTAGCACACTAGCTGTTGGATACAGATGAAAACAATACCACAACAGATTGTGCTTTCAATACCAAAGGTCAACTTTTTGTAAAAAAATAGAAGAGCACCTGAATGCTCCCCCGAATCCTCACCAAGCCAAGCTTTTCTATTTAGCCAAAACCACTTCATCCGAAGGCGATGTGCCTCGTTTGGATGATTGCCCCGAAACGGCATCCGCCACAGAAGCTGCTCCGTTACTTCCATCACCGGCGGCCTCCAATCGACCCCCGACTTTTTTCAATCCGGACTCATCGTCCTTATTGAACTTCACACTCACAATCCGACTGACACCTCGTTCCTGCATGGTCACCCCATAAAGGATGTCCGCGATCGAGATGGTACGTTTGTTGTGAGTAATGATGATAAATTGTGAATGATCCAGAAACCGCTCCAGAATCTTGATGAAACGATTGATGTTGGATTCATCCAGGGGAGCGTCCAACTCATCGAGCACACAAAACGGACTCGGACGCACCTGGTAAATCGCAAACAACAGCGAAACGGCGGTCATGGTCTGCTCCCCACCGGACAACAAGGAAATACTTTGAAGCTTTTTGCCCGGAGGTCGCGCAACGATGTCGATGCCGCTTTCCAGCACATCCTCATCGTCGTGCAAAATAAGATCGGCCATCCCTCCACCAAAGATCTCAGTAAACGTCGCTTGGAAATTCGCTCGAATCTTGTTGAACGTCTCAACAAACATTTCGCGCGTCTGGGTATTGATCCGGTCCAGAACCGTCATCAATTCTTCCTTGGCCTTCACAAGGTCATCATACTGCTGGGTCAGGAATTGATGGCGTTCCTCGGTTTCCTCATACTCCTCGATGGCAACCAGGTTGACCGGCCCCATGCTGTCGATCTTCTTCTGTAAAGTCTTCACCCGTTCGCCCACGCCATCCCAATCGACCTCGCCTTCGAGAGTGACGGGAATGGGTTCGAACTGATCCTCGGCATCGGTTTCTTCATCGACGTTTGAGAACAATTCCAATTGCCCGCACTCCACTTCGTGCAAAGCCACTTGATACCGCTCCTCAATCCGTCGGCAAAGGTTCTCCAGTTTGGAAAGTTTTTGAGCCAGCTCCACCTCTATGACACTGCGGCGACTCTGGACTTCATTGAGTCGCTGACGGTGCTCTGTCAGGATGGCATCACGCTCGTGGATGGCCCCATCCTGGGATTGCCGATGTTCGACCAATGATTCGGTCTGCTCCCCCACAACAGCGCGTTCCTGACGCAGCGTTTCAATGGCGGCTTCCGAATCGGAAATCTCTACTTCGCACTGCTCGCGCTTTTGCAGCACTGCGCTGGTCTCGGCACGTCGTTGCTCAATCGCTTGATCCAACTCGCGAATGCGTTGTTCCAAAGGTCCTTTCTGCCCCTTCAGGGCCGCCACGGATTGTTCTTCGGAAGCCAAGATCACTTTGGATTCGGTCAATGCGGACTGAGCTTGATCCCTCTCCTGTCGGAGTTGATCCAATTCCAGATTCAACGCTTCCAGTCCCGATTGCACCGACTCTTCATGATCTGTCAGTTCCTGCAAACGTTTCTCAAGAGTCTCTTTATCCTGAGCAATCTGCTTGTCCTGATCAGAGAGGTTCTGGATTTCATAGACGACCGTGTCTATCTTCTGTTCCAAGACCTGAGTGGACGATTTCAAGGCACGGTATTCGCCTTCACTGGTCGCAATGGAAACCTCACGCGCCTTGAGTTCGGATTGGGCCTCTTGCAATCCTGCCTGCAAGGAGGTGATTTCAGCCGAAATCCTGCCCTTGTGCTGACTGGCGGCGGTGACCTCGATCTGAATCGCCTCCACTTGTTCTTCAAGTTGGGCAATTTTGTTTTTTCGAGCCAGAATAGACGTGGTCAGGTTCTTCCCGGAAGCAACGTCCCCCCCTCCGGTAAACACGCCGCAAGGACTCAACATTTCACCCTTCCTGGTCACAAATCGAACATTCCGCCCCGCCTCTTTCCAAGCCGAAACGGCGGAGGCCATGTCTTCCACGATGTAAACAGCCCCCAATAGACAATCCAGCAAAGGCTGAACAATCGGATCACTTTCCAGCACGGATAGAGCCGGTGTTCCACTTGGGCTGAAGGCCGGATCAAAAACCGTTGGCCGCTGGAGAAAATGTCCATTCGCAACCATTTTCATCATGTCCACCGAAGCGATGCTCGCGCTACCGGAGTTTTTCTCCTGGAGATGGTTTAGAATTTCCCGGGCTGATTCAGGAGTTTCAGTGATGGCAACTTGAAGAAACTCACCCAAAGCCGCCTCGATAGCAGGAATATAAGCCTCTTCAACTTGGATGTGATCCGCAAGCGACCCGAGCAGAGCATCCGCTTCTTTCAGTGCGGCCACCGCCCCTTCGCTGAATCCCTCGTGCGAAGACTCCAGATCCTTCAAGACATGCAACTGACTTCGCTTCTCAGCCAGGGAATGCAACACGGTATCCAGTCGCTCGCCGGCTCCGCGAATCTCTTCCTGCAGTATTTTCAGGCGATCCTGACGTTCCTCGACGGAAGCACGCTGATCATGAGCAGCTTTCTTATCAGCCTCCACGGTGTCCGAAAACTCGGCCAGTTTTTCCTTCTGCAGGGAGCGTTCCTCCTCGAGTTGGATTTTTTCAGCTGAAAGCTTTTCGAGGCGGGTTGCATGGCTTTGAAGTTGAAAGTCCAGTGCGCTGATCTCGTTGCGCACCTTGCCAACCGATTGCGTGGCTGCCAAAGAGTCGCTTTGAGCCTGCCGGAATGCTTCACGCTTTGAACCGATCGTGGCCTCCACTCGCCGCACTTCTTCCTGGTGACCTTCCACCAGTTCACGCTTCTGTTGAAGATGATCTTCAGCACCTGCAAATGACTGATGCAGGGATTCCAGATCGATTTCCGCCTGCTTCTTGCGTTCTTCGGACTGGTTGATTTCGCTGAGCGCACGCTCGTTCTGGTGTTCCAACTCGACCAATCGCTCGCGATTGAACTGAATCCGCCCTTCGTTGCGATCCGACTGGTTTTTCAGCTCCATTTCGCGCTGACGAGACTGGCTGATTTCACCATCCAATTGAGCCAACCGGGCACGCAACTGCCTGATTTCCTCCTCATTAACTTCAACGGTCGAGGAGGACTCGTCCTGCTGCTGCTTCAGACCTTCGAAGGCGGACTGACGATCCTGAATCTCACCCTGCAGCACATCATACTCATAACGCGCCAACTGGGTTTCCAAATGCTTGAGTTCGGTATGAACCTTCTTGTATCGCCTCGCTTTACCCGCCTGACGCTGCAGCGAACTGATCTGCCGTTTGACCTCGCCGACCAAATCCGCCACTCGCAACAAATTCTGATCCGTGTGATCCAGTTTACGCAGCGCTTCCTTCTTCTGAGCCTTGAACTTGGTGATCCCCGCAGCTTCTTCAAAAACGATGCGTCGATCCTCGGGCTTACTGCTCAGAAGCTGGGTAATATTTCCCTGCGCCATGATGCTGTAACTGGCACGCCCCACGCCGGTCCCCATGAACAACTGCTGGATGTCGCGCAGGCGGCATTGAGTCTTGTTGATGTAATACTCACTCCCACCATCACGGATCACTCGACGCGTCACTGTGATTTCATTGAAAGAAAGATCCACACCCGCCGCCTGGAGATGTTCTTCATCCACATCGGTCAAGGTCAACGACACCTCGGCCATGCCGTAAGGTTTGCGTTTGTCGGTACCGTTGAAAATGACATCCGCCATCTCACCGCCGCGCAAGGCCTTGGCAGACTGCTCTCCCAGTACCCAACGGATCGCATCCGCCACATTGGACTTGCCGCAGCCATTCGGTCCAACAATGGCGGTAATGCCGGGTTCAAAGTTCAGGGACGTCTTGTCCGCAAACGATTTGAACCCCAATACCGTCAGGTTCTTGAGATGCATGGCGGCTATCATGCAAATTACATCAAGCGATGTAAAGCCCAAAACCACCAGATATTGTGGCATTTTTCCACATATACCCCACGGGCAGTATCCGCACCTATTTAAAAGTAACGATAAAGTCTCATTCTGACCGCTTTTTAAAAACAATAATTAATCAATAAAGGAACTTTTGATTAGGGTGCCTAATACAAAAAAGACGCCCCCCTCCAAGATGAGCGATTGAACAAATTGATCGCTATGCCCTGCAGAATTTCATTACAGCAATGGATGATGGGCATTGAACCATTTTAAACTTTTCGGGAAGTAGGATGATTTCTCTACCAATTTACGCGACATGACCACGAAACGGGCCCGTGTGTCAGCCTTCAAAAGGGATTGCCGTCGGCTGATGTTGTGGGATGATGCCAATCAAACCATGAGACACGCTTTGGCAGTTATTCTAATCCTTGATCTTGGCCTTGGCCTGCAAGCATCCGAGCACAAGGAAAAACACGGCATCCAATGGGCCCCTTTTGTCGAATGGACCATCGAAAACCCATCATTCGAGGACAACCCGTTCGACCTCGAGGCAATGGTCCGGTTTGAGCATGAAGACACCAAAACCACAATAATCACCCCTATGTTCTATGCGGGTGAAAATCGTTGGCGATTCCGATTCTGCGGAACCATCCCCGGACCTTGGGATTGGACTTCCATCAGTCAGGATGACGATCTGAATGGGCACCAGGGAAGTGTCCTGATCGAACCGAATGATCACGGCCATGGTTTCGTCGTCCCGCAGGGAAACAAATGGGCCAGACAGAAGGGGCGCAATGGAAAGCCGGAAGCGTTCATTCCGCAATATGTGATGTATCGCAACCCTGCCGGAATCGCCCAACATAAGGATCTCATTGATCAAGACGTGGACACCTTTATCCATCAACACGGATTCACAGGTTTTCACGTGCCGGTCTATTGTCGTTGGTTTGATTTGGATCAGGAACGCTCCAACAACATTGAGGATACCGATCCCAATCCGGATATCGCAACGTTCGAAGTATTGGAAATGTTCATCCAGAAAGTGCATTCCGCCGGGGGCGTTGTCCACTTTTGGGCCTGGGGTGATGAATCAAGACGGCAGACCCCCGTCAAGTGAACAGGGCCTCCATCTGGTTTCCGTGTCCCAGCAGCGCAGAATTTCGTATTTCGAAAACACGAACACCATCCACCGGATGCAGGCAGGAAAGGATGCATCCAAACGAACCGTAGCTGTGGACACTTTGAAACCATATGACGAACTGGAAGTATCATTCACCAGTTCGAACAATGGCGAAAGCGTTTGGAACGCGCCTTATGCATCCGACTGGGCACTGGTCACTGAACAACTGGTTCAACCTTATCCAAAGAGCAAAACCATCACCGGACTGGCACTCGATTGGTCGACTCATCGACGTTCGGCCATCGGGAGTGACAACTTTCAGTTGACTTGGGCGGACGATGATCACCTTTACGGAGCATGGGGAGATGGCGGTGGTTTTGGCGGCAGCAACAGCAATGGGCGGGTCGGGCTTGGCGTGGCGCGTATCACGGGTGGTCCGGACAACTACGAGGGCAAGAATATCTGGGGTGGCTATCAACCGGAAACAGCAGCTACATTCGACGGGAAAAGCTGGGGCATGATTTCAGTGAACAGCAAGCTTCACATGTGGGTCGTCCCGGACAAACCAGCAGGAAAAACATATCGCAATCACTACGAATACATTGAGCTCGCAAGTTCCAACGATCATGGAAAATCCTGGAAAAAAGCTCCCTGGCGATTTGAAACCAATGATCAACTAACCATCCCGACTTTTTTGAATTTCGGAAAGAACAACGAAGGTGTATCGGAGGCGTTTGGAGATTACGCCTACACCTACTTCATCGCCCCACAAAGGCCCGACATTGAACAAATGGGTCCCAAAGGCATTCAGCTCATCGTCCATCAACCGGGCCGCCTTTACCTTGCTCGAATTCACTCGGATGATCTGGACAAAGGAAAAAACAACTTTGAATTCTATTCGGGAATCAATCTGGACAACTCGCCAAGATGGGGGGACATCCGAGGCAAACGACCTGTTTTTGAAGATGTCAACGGAGCCGGCTGGTGCGTCAGCGCAGCCTATCACCCGGGATTCCAACGCATCCTACTATCAACACAACACAGTCAAAACGCACAAGGACGGATCGGCATATTTGAAGCCCCAACTCCATGGGGGCCATGGAAGACAGTGGAGTATTTTGATGCCAAAGAACCATTTGGCTTAAGCAGGCCGGGTAGCAGCCTTCCTTGGGAAAACAACGTGTTCTTTGTGTCGTTTGTCACAAAATGGTTCGATGGAGACAAGTTCACACTCGCATTTACCGGAGCGGGCCGTGGTAAGAACAACGATTCATTCAATACGATTGAGGAAACGTTTCTGCGTCACAAATAGACGACAACTCCATATGAACTAATTTACATTCAATGGCATTTCCCGCAAACGGTAGAATTGTTGCGTATCGGATGCGGTCAGTTCGACATCACTGATCCTGGTTTCATTGGGAAATCTCTGCACCTCAGACCAACGTTCGAAATCTCATGTTCAATCTTTAAAACTTGGTGACTTTGTGCCTTCGTGTGAGAATAAATCATTGCAAGCCGTAACTTATGGGTTGAAGATTCCATCATGGTATTGCCAAGACACATCACTCCATCCATCACAAAGTGCGGACATGTTCGACGCGTTTGCTCATCGCTCCTGGCAAGCTTTCTGTTGGTTGGTTTGGCGGTCCCTCAGGACGTATCAGCCTGTTCCGTGCCCGTTTTTCGCTATGCCTTGGAACGTTGGGTTCCCGACACATTCCAAGTCAGAGTCTTGCACGACCAGCCGCTGACCGATGCTCAAATATCCCTGATCGCCCCATTGCCTGACGCCGCTTCCACCTCGGATGGCACCACCAATATCAGTCTCGAGACGATCGATATAAACAACCTTACAGACGAAACCCTGCTTTCCTTTTGGAAACAGGAAGGTGACCAAAGTGCGCCCACTATGATGGTTTCCTACCCTATCGGGCATTTCAATCAGCAACCTTTCTGGACCGCAGATCTGAACGAACAAAACATCCAACGAATGACGGACTCCCCGGCCCGCAGAGAAATCGCACGCCGCTTGTTGAAGGGTGAATCCGCCGTCTGGGTGCTGCTGGAAAGCGGTCAAGTTGCCAAAGATCAATTGGCATACAATCGACTGACCGAACGACTTGAACACCTGAGCGAAAACCTGGAACTTCCGGCATTGGATCCTGTCGATGTAAAAGATGGATTGATTTCCATCGACGAAGAGGAATTAAGCATCGCTTTTTCAACTCTGAGGATTTCACGGGATGATCCTGATGAATCGTTTTTCATTCAAATGTTATTAGGTACGGAAAGCGACCTGACGACTTTCAATGAACCGATGGCATTCCCCATTTTCGGAAGAGGTCGCGCGCTCTATGCGCTCATTGGAGAAGGCATCGCGCCGGATGTCATTGACGAGGCCTGCATCTTTCTCACCGGGGCCTGTTCTTGCGAGGTGAAAGAACAGAACCCCGGAGTCGACTTGCTGATGTCCGTGGATTGGGATCATCTGGTCAACCGGCAATTTGAAATCGACCGTGAGCTGCCTCCCCTGACAGGCTTCGTCACGCTGGAAGAACCTGCAAAAACCAACCTTCAACCGGAATCCCCCCAAGTCCCTGCATCAGAAGAAGCCAATCCTGACGAGGACACATCTCTCGATCCATCACAAGACAGACCATCCGTATTGCTCACCACCGCCATTGCCTGCGCCATCATTGGTGTCACGGTTTTGCTGAGCGGATTTTACTTTTTAAGACGCAAGCAGCCATAGTCCCGAGGTGTCTCAAGTCAACAAGGACACAAAATTGTTGCTTTGTCTCCGTTGCCTGAACCAGAGCAACCTGATATAAAACCCCGCTAACACCGGAGAGACCAAAACCAAGCTGATTGATGATAAAAACGATCAAAACCATTTCCCTGCTCGGATGCCTGACGTTCTTCATAACCGCGACGGCCGCCGACTGGCCTCAATGGAGATACGACGCCAATCGTTCCGCCAACACACCTGAGGTGCTTCCCGACAACCTGCAATTGGTGTGGAAACGCTCCTTTACCAAGCGCGAACAAGTCTGGGACGATCCGCTCAACCATGATTTGATGACCTACGACCGGATCTTTGAGCCCATCGTTTCCGGCGATTTGATGATTCTCAATTTCAATGACAGCGACAAGGTCCTTGCCTTGAACATACGCACCGGAAAGGAAACATGGCGATTTTACACCGACGGTCCGGTCCGCTTTCCTGCCGTTGCGAATGGGGATCATGTCTATTTTGTCAGTGACGATGGATCTCTCTACTGCCTGAACACCCAAACCGGCGAACTTGCCTGGTCTTTTCGAGGTGCTCCGGGAGATCTCAAAATCATCGGCAATGAACGAGTTATTTCGGCATGGCCGGCACGAGGAGGTCCTGTGATACGTGACGGCACCCTCTATTTCGCTGCCAGCATCTGGCCATTCATGGGAACATTTATTTACGCATTGGATGCCCAAACCGGCCACGTGCAATGGGTCAACGACAGCACCAGCGCCCAATACATCAAACAACCACACAATGCCCCATCTTTTGCGGGTGTCGCACCACAGGGATCACTGGTCGCCACGAAAGATCACCTGATTATTCCGGGAGGTCGATCCGTTCCTGCTGTGTTCGATCGGCACAACGGGGATTTCAAATACTTCCGCATTGCTGAAGGCGGAAAAGGAAACGGAGGCTCCTTCGTCATGGCCAACGAGGAGCATTTCTTTGCCCACACCCGGGTTCGCGGTGTGCGCGCTTACGATATCAAAAATGGAAACAAGTCCGGCTTTGAACTCAATGAACCGGTTTTGGATGAAGCGGCTCTATATGCTTCGCTCGATGAAACCATATTCGCGACCAGAGTGGCTCAATTGGCATCAAAACTAAACTCGGCCAGAAAAAACAAAACCGCTGGAAGAATTGACCTGGCTAAGGCCAAAACCGAAAAAGCCGTCAAGAAAGCGGAAACCAAAATTGCAAATGCGGAAAAACAAATCACGCAACTGGCACCCGAACTGGAAGCCATGAAAGCACCCCATGTCAATGGATGGGCTGGCAATATGATTGAATCTTTCAACGGCAAACATAAGAAGCAATGGGAAGTCAAAGGCGATGCTTCGGGTGATTTGATCAAGGCAGGAAATCGACTTTACGCCGCAGGCAAGAACACCATTTCATCGTTTCAACTCTCCGAAGATCCTAAAACTCCTCCTACACCAATCTGGGCACAGAAGATCGAAGGAAACATCCAGCGCTTGCTGGCTGCGAACGAGATGCTTTTTGCTGTGACGCTGGATGGACATATCCTGGCGTTCGGAGACTTTTCACCCGAACCAAATGTCACCACCACTTCGGATAAAAAGGTCCAAACCAATGCTGAATGGCCGTTGCTTCATAGTCAGCTGGACAAGCTGAAATCCAAGGCGGGTTACGCCCTTTGCTATGGACTGGAAGACAGACGAGCCTTGGATCTGTTACTTCATCAAACCGATTTTCATATCATCGGAGTAGATCCTGATGCTAACCGGGTAGATGCCTTGCGTCGCTCATATGATACCTCCGATTCCATTTACGGAAAACGCGTCGTATTGCATCAGGGAGACCCGCTTTCGTTCCAGGCCTCGCCATACTTTGCATCGCTGGTCCTGATCAATAGCACGGATCAAAAGATGGCCCACGACGAAGAACGGATCAAAGCGGCCTACCAATCCGTTCGGCCCTATGGAGGACAGCTTTGGATCACTCACACGGGCAATCAGGTCAATGAACTCAAGATTGCCATCGAATCTCTGGATCTGGAAAAAGGACAGGTAAGCACAACAGGCATTCGCAAGTCCGGGACTGATGCCCCGACCAATAGCCCAGAAACATTCACCCAAGTGAAACGCGAAGGAGCGTTACCGGGAGCGGCGGACTGGACGCATCAATACGGAGACATCGCCAACACCGTCAAATCAGACGACCAGCGCGTAAAACTACCACTCGGTCTGCTGTGGTTTGGGGGTAGTTCCAACATGGATGTCCTGCCGCGTCATGGACACGGACCGCCCGAACAGGTCATCGGAGGACGATCCATCATCGAAGGCATGGACACCCTCAGTGCGCGCGATGTTTACACCGGCAGAGTCATCTGGAAACGGAAGATCCAAAACCTGGACACCTATGGAATATATTACGACGAAACCTACAAAGACATGCCGCTCAGCACCAGCTACAACCAGGTCCATATCGCCGGAGCCAACCTGCGTGGCTCCAATTACGTGGCAACCGAAGACTCGGTTTACATTGCTTTGGAAAACTACTGTGAAGTGCTCGATGCCGAAACAGGAGCCACTCTTCGCAAAATCAATTTGCCTCCCAAGAACAATGGAATCATGCGTCCAAGATGGGGATTTATCGGCATCTACGAAGATTTGCTGCTAGGGGGGCACGACTTCGCCCACTTTTCCGATAGAACCCTGCTGACCTGGGAGGAAAACTACCCCCCCGTCGAAGACCTGTCATCCAGTGACGGTCTGGTAGCTTTCAACCGTCACACCGGTGAGGAATTGTGGAAAATCAAACCACGTCACGGATTTATCCACAATGGCATCGTTGCAGGCAATGGACGCATTTACTGCCTGGACAAACTTCCCGAAAGCGCGGAAGGTAAAATGAGACGACGCGGAAAAATTAAACCGGACACCTACCGGATCGCCGCCTACGATGCTAAAACCGGCGAACAATTATGGGAAACCACCGGAGACATCTTCGGCACATGGTTGAGTTACTCGGAAGAACACGACATTCTGCTCCAGGCAGGATCATTTGCAAACGACCGTAAATGGGATGAGGTAGGCACTGGCATGGTTGCTTATTCAGGCAAAACGGGCGAAGTGATCTGGAAAAACCTCGAACGCAATTACACCGGCCCCTGCATCATCCACAACGACCTGATCCTGACCACACCCAATTCATATAAAACCTCGGCAGGAGCCTTTCGATTGCTGGATGGAAAACCGCACTTCATCCTGAACCCACTTACCCAGAAAGAAGAACCCCTGGCTTTCTCCCGCGCCTACGGATGCAACACTCCCATCGCCGGGGAACACATGATCACCTTCCGCTCAGGCGCCGCCGGCTATTACGATCTGGAAGGCAACAGCGGGACCGGAAACCTGGGTGGTTTTCGATCCAGTTGTACCTCCAACCTGGTCATCGCCAATGGCGTGCTCAATGCTCCGGATTACACCCGCACCTGTACCTGCGGCTACCAAAACCAAACCTCCCTGGCCCTGATCCACATGCCCGAGATCGATATGTGGACACATACCAAACTGGGTACCAACGCCAAAGACGGCGAGATCGTTCGGCAGGTAGGGATCAACCTCGGCGCCCCAGGAGATCGTCGAGCAAAGAATGGAACGCTCTGGCTGGAGTTTCCTGTAGTAGGAGGCGATTCTCCGGAAATCCCGATCTACATAACAGGTGAAAATGCCCGGTATTACGCCCACCACTCATCGAGATTCAAAGGAAATGAATTGAACTGGGTGAGTGCTTCCGGCGTGGAACATGCGGAGAAAATAACCATTCGGCCCCATATCAGTAATCCAGCCAAAGAAGAAAACAAAGACTCAAAAACAATCAAGAGCTACACCGTCCGACTTCACTTCCTGGAACCTGAAAAACTTTCCGAAGGAGCCCGTATCTTCGACGTATACCTTCAGAATCAACTGGCTTTGGAAATGCTGGATATAGCAAGAGAAACAAGAGGCCACCAACGAGCACTCGTAAAAGAATTCAAAGGAATCCAAATCTCCGACACACTGGAGATCCATCTCTTCAGCCCAGATAAACACCAACACGGCACCATCCTGTCAGGAATCGAAATAGAAGCAGAACAGTAGCCACATTCCCACAATCGTAGCCGCATTCGCCAGAATGTGGCCGCAATAAAATGGTGAATTGGAGGTGAAGCGCAACCTTGTGACATTCAAACCACCATCCACCCAAAAGGGGAAGCCTTAGGCATTCTTGCAAGCAACAAGCGTCGCCTTACATCTGAATGAAGAAAGAGTCAATCGTTCCACATGCGGGAAACATTTCCATCATCTGCGAAAACTCTTCACTCAATCTTTATTCTCTGAAAGAAATAGTATCCCAGAAATTTTTTAAGCGACATTCGCACCTTGGATTTTCTTTTAACCGCCCCCTCAAAAGAGGAGGCAAACTGCTCCCAAAATGAATAAAAGCGAATTTTCTCATTCACTTTTTTCACTTTTATTCTCCCTATTACCTCACCTGGTTTGATGTCTTTCCTAGGTTTGCAAATGGAATAATGGGCTACTTTAATGCGGTCATCCAAACTTCTGTCCTTGCGGATAGATTGATAGGTGGCAATCAAGACGTTCGATGCAACAACATCACCCATGGTAGGTTCTTGATCTTGTATAAGGTCTAACATCACTACCACATTATTACCGTATTCGGTTTGCTTTTCTGCATCTATGACGACCGCTGCGCTGTAGCGTCCATCAGAAAGTTGAAAAGCAAACACATCCCCTTTTTCATAATGTGAGGAACGTAGTATCTTCTTTTTGATCTTTTTCGGGTTTTTCCTTGGTACCGCTATTTTGTCTAAAAAGCTTTGGAGAGCCACTCTTCGCAGTTCTAAATTTTTATCTGAAGCTCCTCGTTCCCTCCATGAAATCAAATCGACATCGCTTTCCACGATTGTTTTGACTTTCTGAAACACATCCTCATCTAAAGCTTCCACATCCCATTGAACCTTTGCCAAGGCCAGCCAAAACACATGTTCTTCATCCGGGTTCCAAAGACTACTTGCATAAGCATGTTCCAATGTTTTTCGAATTTCCCCCGGATGTTTCACTTCGTTGAATGCATTCATAAAATCATGGATAACATCCGACGACAAATCATCCTCAGTTACGTTTGTTCCCCATGTTCCCATAGTATCGTTTTCATAATATTATTGAATCACATGCTACTCGCAATCCCATCAATGGCAATAGATCTACCTTGCGTGTCCCTCGGTAGCTGCGGGTCGTCTCGACACGCAATCCTTATGGCTCCCATACCCACAACTGCCACCCGAAGGAACCCCCAGCAATTCACGTCACCCCTCAGTCCGCGTAGCTGTCGCTAGCGGTGGCGGATCAGGATGATCCGATCTACCTTGCAAAACGGCCACTCCGGAAATCTGAAGTGGCCGTTGCAAAAATAGAGGGAGAATCCCCGCATCAATCTCCGGAACGCGTTCGGATGCGCTCGAGGATGTCGGCAATCGCTTCATCGCGCGGACGAACCTCGCCCCTGCCCTTGCCGTGCAATCGAACCGCCACCGAATTCGCTTCCTGTTCGCGTCCGCCGACGACCAGCATCGTATGCACTTTGGCTTCTTCGGCACGCAAGATACGACCGGGTAGTTTGTCGTGACTGAATTCCAGTTCCGCACGCACACCGTGTTGGCGTAATTCTGCTTCGATCCCTTTGGCGTAATCCATTTGCTCATCGGTCAGTGGAAGAATCCGGATCTGCTCCGGAGCCAACCAAAGCGGGAAGTTACCTGCATAGTGCTCGATCAGAAACGCGAGAAAGCGTTCATGTGTTCCAAGTGGCGCCCGATGAATGCACAACGGTGTTTCGAATTGATTGTCGGCGGTACGGTATTTCAACCCAAACTTTGAAGGCACAGCAAAGTCCACCTGGTTCGTTGCAATCGTGAACTCACGCCCGGAAATGGAGTAAACCTGCACATCGATCTTGGGGCCATAAAATGCCGCCTCATTGGGTATCTCCACATAATCGATCCCCGAATCGATCAGCACCTGACGCACCATGTCTTCGGTCTTCTTCCACAACTCGGGTTCATCCACAAATTTCTCACCAAGCCGCGCGGGATCATGCGTGCTGAATCGCATCTGGTATTTCTCAAATCCAAAGATCTTGAAATACTTCAGGTACATCTCATTCACCGCCTTGAACTCATCGGCAAATTGATCAGGCATGCAGTAAATATGCGCATCGTTCATCTGCATGGACCGCACACGCATCAATCCCATCAATTCACCGGACTGCTCATAACGATAGCAAGTGCCATACTCAGCCAAACGCAAAGGCAACTCCTTGTAACTGCGTGGTGAGGCGGAGAATATCTTATGATGGTGAGGGCAGTTCATCGCCTTCAGGTAATAACGTTCCTTCACCTGCCCTTTTTCACCGTCCTCGTTCCCGTCTTCAGAAAGCTCCATCGGCGGGAACATGCTTTCCGCGTAATATGGCAGATGCCCGGAGGTCAGATACATGGATTCTTTGGCCAGATGCGGCGTGCGCACCCGTTGGTACCCGGCTTCGAATTCGGTCTCCTTAGCCAACTTCTCCAACTCTTCAATCAGAATGGAACCTTTGGGCATCCACAACGGAAGACCAGGCCCCACATCATCATCAAAGGTAAACAACTGCATCGCCTTTCCGATACGCCGGTGGTCGCGTTTGCGGGCTTCTTCCTGTGCGGTCAACCATTCCTGCAACTGGGTCTTGTTGGGGAAGGCTGTGCCGTAAATCCGCTGGAGCTGCGGATTCTTTTCGTTGCCCCGATAGTAGGTGGCGGCCACGCGAAGCAATTTGTAGGCTTTGACATTGCCGGTGCGCATGACATGCGGCCCGGCACAGAGATCGATAAACTCTCCGTTTTGATAAAACGAGATCTCCTCTCCCTCCGGAATATCCGCCAAACGTTCCACCTTGAAGTTTTGTCCGCGTTCCTGAAAAAACGCGCGCGCTTCGTCACGGGTTTTGGTCTGACGCTCAAACACCTGGTTCTCCTTGACCACTTTCTTCATCTCAGCCTCGATGTTCTCGAAGTCATCCGGACTGAAGCGATGTCCGTCCAGATCGAAATCATAGTAAAATCCTTCGTCCGTAGGAGGTCCGATATCGAGTTTGGCTTCAGGCCAAAGGCGCAACACGGCGGTGGCCATGATGTGTGCGCAGGAGTGACGCAACCGTTCGAGATCGGTCATCTGATTGCGTTCGTCCAGGGTTTTGCGTTGGATAGGCTTTTTCGCGTCTTCCATGTTCGTGTAAATTGTGTCGTTGTGCTCGGAACCCAATCGATGGTTTGTCCAAGAGGGTTCGCTTTTCTTGGTTTTTATTGCAATCGCTCCGTGATCTTGCTCATCAGATCGTCATAAGTTTCCACAGCAGGGAACTGAGGAAACTCTTCTTTCACATTGTCGGGTGCGCAGAACAGGATGCCGTGATGCGCTTCAGACAACATGGTGGTGTCATTGTAAGAGTCACCGGATGCAATCACATGGTAGTTCAGGTTCTTGAAAGCCGCCACAGACTTGCGTTTTTGATCCGGCTGGCGCAGGCAGTAATTCGTAATACGATCATCAAGCACTTCCAGGCGATGACAGAAGATCGTCGGCCATCCGAGTTGTCGCATCAACGGCTGAGCAAATTCCTCAAAGGTATCGGAGAGAATGATCACCTGCGTCTTCTCACGCAGAGCGTCCAAAAATTCGCGCGCGCCGGGGAGTGGCTCCAGAGTGCCGATCACATCCTGGATCATGGACAGGGTCAGGCCGTTTTCCTCAAGCAATTTCAAACGCCCGGTCATCAACTCATCATAATCCGGAATATCACGGGTGGTTTTCTTGAGCCCTTCGATGCCGGTCTTCTCAGCAAAAGCAATCCACACTTCAGGCACCAGCACGCCTTCCAAATCCAAGGTCACCAAGTTCTGAGACATATCAACTAAGCAAGGTTTTTGGGGTTCAACTTCTGGAGGCTCTTCGGCACAAACAATCCGTCTTTGCGGATCAGTTTACCGTCAAACCACACTTCACCACCACCCCATTCCGGGCGTTGAATCAAGACCATGTCCCAGTGGACGGCCGATTTGTTGCCATTTCCACAGTCCTCATAGGCTTGCCCGGGAGTAAAGTGAAGAGAACCGGCGATCTTTTCATCAAACAGGATGTCGTTCATTGGGTTCAGAATCTTGGGATTCAAGCCCAGGCTGAATTCACCGATGTAGCGGGCACCGGGGTCTGTGTCGAAAATTTGATTGATACGTTTCGTGTCATTGCAGGTTGCATCCACAATCTTCCCGTTTTTAAGTTCCAAACGAACGTTCTCAAATCGGGACCCCGCATAAACAGTCGGAGTGTTATACTGAATCACCCCATTGACCGAATTCTTGACGGGACAGGAAAACACTTCGCCATCGGGGATATTGCGATCACCTTTGCAGGCCTTCGCTCCAATCCCCTTGATGCTGAAGGTCAGGTCAGTGCCAGGCCCCTTCAAATGCACCTTGTCCGCCTTAGCCATTAATTTCTCGAGTGGCTGCATGGCTTTACCCATCTTGCGGTAATCCAAGGTACACACATCAAAGTAAAAATCCTCGAATGCCTCCGTGCTCATGTTGGCGGCCTGCGCCATGCTCGGTGTCGGCCAACGCAAGACACACCAGCGGGTTTTGTTCACACGATAGTTCAAGACAGGCCGCATGGTCCGGGAATACAAGGACATCTTGTCACTGGGCACATCAGAGTTCTCACTCGTATTGGCGGCGCCCCGGATGGCGATGTAGCTCTGCACCTTGCGCATACGGGCCATCTCCAAATCACGCACCATCTTGGCCTGACGCTCTGTCATCCCCTTCAGAAGCTCACGTGTCACCCGGGTATGACGGGTTTCGATCAATGGAACCGCCCCGGCGTTCCGCACTTCACGCGCCAATTCCACAGTGAACTCATCAGGCACGTCAATCATGTCCAGAAGCGCGGCTTCGCCCTTCTTGATTTCGGTTGAATACCCTACCAACAACTTAGCCAATTTCTGATATCTGGGATCGGTCATAATTCAAATAAGATCCAAAAAAGGAAGATTAGAGCGAACAAATGGCTTTGGTCGAGTCTGGAAGCATGTTTTTTAGACAGGATGAACTGGATTTACAGAATGGCATCTTAGACGAAGTAGCCCCACTTACCAAAGCGTGGCGGACCAGGAATATCCGATGAGTTCTCTTCAACGAAATGTTTGCGGACGCAATCCATTTCATTCATGATGTCGCCCATGACCCCACATTGCAGCATGTTTCGGCTATTATTAGGTCTAATCTTCGGATGCATTGGATTTGTCCAGATCCAGTCTCAAGACACCCCACTGCGCGTCGGCGTATTCGTAGTGGATGCGACTCCCCCCCTTGACACCCCGCTCGCTTACACCAATTGTGACGCCATCGGCATGCCGTTAACGGCTCGAGGCATCGTGCTGCAGGGAAAAGACGCACCCGTCGTCTTATGCGCGGTGGACTGGATCGGTATCAGCAACGATGGCCAGAAAGAATGGCGCGAAGCGCTGGCTGAAGCGGTCGACACCACCCCGGACCGGGTCACTGTCCACACCCTCCACCAACACGATGCTCCCCGATGTGATTTCAGTGTGGAAAGCATGATGGAAGAGCAAGATCTGGGTGGCATCATGTTCAATGCCAACTTTGCACGCCAAACCATCCAACGAACCGCAAAAGCGGCAAAGGAAGCCGCCGCAAACGCCCAAGAAATCACCCACCTCGGGCTGGGTCAGGCACGCGTGGAAAAAGTCGCCTCCACACGCCGCATCATGGGGCCAGATGGAAAAGTCAAGGCGGTCCGATACACAGCGTGCAAAGACCCGGCTTTACGAGCGGAACCCGAAGGAACCATCGATCCGAAGGTGAAAAGCATGAGCTTCTGGAACGAAGACAAACCCGTGGTCGTCCTCACCTGGTATGCCACCCACCCCCAGAGCTATTACCTCACCGGCATCGCGCATCCGGACTTCCCCGGCATGGCCCGTTACTTGCGGGAAACGACGCTCAATGGTATCCCTCACGTGCATTTCACAGGAGCCGGCGGGAATGTCGGAGCCGGTAAATATAATGACGGTTCACCGGAGAACCGCCAAGTGCTGGCAGTCCGCCTCGCAGCTGGCATGTCCAAGGCCTTGACCGAAACCGTGAAAACTCCGATCAAAGCAAGCGACCTGCAATGGAACACGCAACAAGTCGCACTCCCCGTGGCGAAGCATCTGAACGAAGCCGAACTGGTGAAACAATTGAAAGACCCGACCGCCGATCCACAAAAACTGACCTATGTCGCGAAAGATCTGACCTGGCTGCGACGCTGCCAGGCGGGAGAAAAATTGGACATGCATTGCCTGACTCTGAACAACGCCAGCGTGCTCTTCATGCCCGGAGAACTAGCCGTGGAATACCAGCTCAAAGCCCAAGCCATGCAACCGGATCGTTTCGTAGCCATGGCCGCGTATGGAGAATACGCCATGGGCTACATCTGCACCAAGGAACAATATGGTCAAGGCGGCTACGAAGACAGCCCCCGAGCCTCCAAAGTCGCCCCGGAGGTCGAGGATGTGCTGCTGCCCGCGATGAAAAGTTTGCTCGGCAAACCGTAGGATAATCAGACCGATCGGTCAGATCAGCCGGATCGGTCTGATCATTGCCCCCCTTCCCCATGCGGCTAATCCACCTAACAACCCACACCACAGCAAATAGCATAACCAGACAATCTCATGTAAATTTTAATGCACTAAGCATCCGTGTAAATCAGGACTTGTATTCCTGATTTACACGGATATACCAGTAAGACTGGTGATAACGCGAATACTCGGAAAAGAACTTGAGAGGCAACTCAAGGAATTCCCCATCGTCACCTTACTGGGACCACGTCAGGCCGGCAAAACGACTCTGACCAAAATGGTGCTGCCGGATTTCAACTATGTCACTCTCGAAGACCCCGAAACCCGCACCATCGCCCATGAAGATCCGAAAGCTCTGCTCAAACGATATCCGACAAAAACCATTTTCGACGAAATACAACGTTGTCCACACCTACTGAGCTACCTCCAGACCATTGTGGATGCATCCCAAACCAATGGTCAGTTTGTGCTGACCGGCTCGCATCAATTGGAGTTGCATCAAGCCATTTCACAATCGCTGGCAGGCAGAACGGGAATGCTCCACCTGCTGCCACTTTCGATCGCAGAACTGGCTGGCAACGGGATGACTTTTGACTCCTTTGAAACTTACTTGTTCCATGGCTTCCTACCGAGGGTGTACAGTCAGAAACAACGCCCCCAATCCGCTTATTCCAGTGTAAGCGTTTAATAAACCCCAACTATCCGTGAAGGTCAGCGGAGAAGAAGTAAAAAAGAACCCTGAACTGACACCGCATTACGGACAACTGCTTTCCTATCAAATAGGTTTAACAGGGAAATGGGCACAATTTAAAACCAAATCAGACGACGGGGATGGGGACACTAACCAGGAACTTGTCTGGTTTAGAAACCTGCGGGATGGAACATTGTCCCGCATGGAAATTCCTGGAGTCCGGTTTGTGGGTTTTCCCACTTGGAATGCCGAAGCAAGCGTTGGCGTACTAAAGGCCTTGACCGGCTCCCTCACTCACTCGACGCCAGAGTTTTTCCTGATCACACGAACAACGAACACGTCTCCCGATCACGACAGCGATGGTCTCCCCGATGACTGGGAGGCAGCTTATTTCACGGAAGGAAACGCCATCCCGGAAGCAGACAGCGATGGAGACGGGACTACCAACCATCTTGAATTCCTCGCAGGAACCGACCCAATGGATCCATTGTCCGTTTTCAGAATCGAGACCATTGATGAAGTGAACGGAGACACTGTTCGGCTTCAATGGCCAGCCATGCAGCACAAAGTGTATGCTGTCGAATACCGTGACGGAATCACCAGTGATTCTTGGATTAAGAGTGGAAAACCCGTTCAAGTAAACGATGGCAAAGCGATCTATCGTGATCGTGTGACAGTGGACCGCACCTTCAGATTCTACCGACTTACCATTGAAGAGCCTTGAACAATCACCCCATCCTTTAACTCCCGTAGCCCACACAACTTTTAATGGCTGCCAAAAAATCCCGCATATCACTTCCGAATCGCTGTCGTTCAAAGACGACTATACTCATTTTGGAAAATGCACATGCACCTGATCATGCATGGTGTACATGCGAAACTGCTTTCCATCGTGCACCAGTATGCCGCTGGATTTGTTTTCTTCCAGTGGAAAGATCGGGTTTCCCTCGTATTTGGTCCAATGGATAAGGTCGTCTGAAACAGCCACGTTGCTACACCAGAGTCTTGTCTTCTCTTTGCCGCTGCCGTGGTAATAGGCGTAGTAACGGCTTTTGTATTTGACGATCTGGTTCAGGGCGACTTGTCGATCGTCATAGGGTTCGGGACCGAGTTCGATAACAGGATCGTCGCTGACATTTTTCCATATCTTCAAATCCGTCGATGTGGCCAACCAAATACCCAGATCGCGTCGTTCGTAAAATAAGTACCAGACACCATCCTCCAGCCAGGCCGCTGGTGTTCCCCGAGGTCCCGCTGAAATCGGATCCCCGCTGGTTAGCCGGATATCCATTGGCCCCTTGAGCGTCCAATGAATACCGTCAGGAGACGTCAGCAATTGTGCGATGTCGAATTTTCCTTCGGCGAACATGTAATAGGTTCCCTTGTCCTTGATGATCATCATGTCTTCCACCCAGGAGGCGTCGTAGATCGGGTTGTCCGCATATCGTTCCCATTCCAGACCGTCGGAAGAGGTCGCGTAGCCCAGTTTCAAATTCGGCCCATTGTTTCCGCCGCCACCTTCGAATCCGGTGTACCACATGTGCCACTTCCCACCTTCCCGCATGATCCACCCGCGCTCACGAATGTGCTCATCCCAGTGTCCCTTGCCGCGGCCCTGAAAAAGGGGATTGATATCTGCGGCTTGGAACCGGACGAGTTCGGGTGGAAAAAGATCGCTGTTTTCGGTTTGCGCAGATCCGGATAAAGGAAGAACAAATGTTCCCAAGCAGACCATGGCCAAAAAGCGCATCCAATGGAGTTGAGTGGCGTGCATGGTTTTATCTGTAAATGAAAATGGAACCTTCAGCAATTGATTTCAGTCTCGGAGCGAATCTGGAAATCATGACTTGAGGACACTCCCTTACTTCGGTAATTTCCCTCCGTGAACCCTTCTGATCGCATTCAGGCACGCAAACCTGTTCAGTTCATCCATGCGCTGCTTCCAATCGCGTTTTTAAGCGTGGTTATTCTTTATGGTTTGATTGCTCGTCCCTTGTTTCTGAATCAGGAGGCCTTGTCGTTGGAAATGGTTTTTGTGTTGGCTTCGTTTTTTTCTGTTTCCCATCTCTTTTACCTCGGGTTGCCATGGGAAACGATACAGGATTCGATTGTCCGTAAAATCTCCTCCGCCCTGCCCGCTTTTTTCATTTTGTTTGCCATCGGGATCATTATTTCAAGTTGGATGATCTGCGGAACCATTCCCATGCTGGTGTATTACGGCCTCGAACTGGTTGATCCACGATATTTGTATTTTGTGGCATTTCTGATTCCGGTTGTCTTTTCCTCACTTACTGGAACGAGTTGGGGATCGGTCGGGACGGTCGGCGTGGTGCTCATTGGCATGGCCTCGGCTCTGGAAGCCAATCTTGGAATCACAGCCGGCGCCATTATTGGAGGAGCTTATTTCGGAGACAAACTTTCCCCCCTGTCGGATACCACAAACCTGGCGGCGCTGGCGGCCAATGTGGATTTGTTTGACCACATCCGATCCATGACAGTCACGACCATTCCCTCGGCCATACTGGCGTCTGTGGGTTACCTGATTCTAGGCTTCACGCATCCACCGGCCTTGCAAAGCACCGAATTGGACACGCTCACCCCTTTTCGTGATTCGCTCACGTCCATCTTCCAATTCAACCTGCTATTATTGATTCCTCCGGCCATTGTTCTCATTGGTTCCATCAGGAAAAAAGCAACCATTCCAACACTGTTGACATCGGTTCTGTCTGCGTTTGTCCTGGCTTTGATCTTCCAGCGTTTCACTCTCGCGGATGTGTCGAACGCACTGTCCAACGGTTTTGACACCGCCATGGCGCCCTGGGCCACCGATCTACCGGAACAAACCATCGCCCTGGTCAACCGGGGTGGACTCTACTCGATGAGTCAGGCGATCTTTGTGGCGTTCCTGGTGTTTGTCTTTATCGGATCCATCGACACAATCGACGCCATGCCGACCGTGGTTTCGCGTGTGTGCTCCTTTGCAAAAACGCGGGCGGCGACCATTGTTTCAGCGCTGGCGGCAACGGGGCTGACCAATGCGCTGACGTCCAATCAATATGCGACCAGCTTCATTGTAGGAGACGCCTTCAAAAGTAGATTCGATCAATTGAGGGTACCGCGTAAAGTTCTGTCCCGATCGCTGGAAGATTACGGAACCATGATAGAAAGCATTGTTCCCTGGACCTCCACGGCTGTTTTCATGGTGGCCACATTGGGAGTGCCCTGGGCGGAGTATTGGAACTGGCAACTGCTCTCCTTGATCAACCTTTTTATCGCCCCTATGTTCGCTCTGACGGGCAAAGGATGTTTTTATCACGAAGTTGATCCCAAATGAAGAAATCCAAATCCATTGACACGCTGATGACGCACCACGGCGAGGACCGGACGAGTCTTGAGGGCGCCGTTGTGCCACCTGTTTTTCAGAACTCCCTATTTACGTTTCAGGATTGGGATGACATCGATGCAGCCTTTGCCGACCGCACCCAACGCCCCATCTACACGCGTCAGATCAATCCAACCGCCCGCATTGCCGAACAGAAAATTGCCGCTCTGGCAACGGAGTCACGCACCGATATCGATGCCAAACTGACAGCCTCGGGAATGGCGGCGATCTCGGCAGCACTCTTTCACGTCCTATCCCCGGGGGATCATGTGGTGGCAGTTAAGAATGTCTACGGTCCCACCAACAATTTATTGAATCGTTACCTGCGTGAGAAAATGGGGATCGAAACCACCTTTGTGGACGGATCCCAGGTATCGGACTTCCAGCAAGCCCTTACGGATCAAACAAAGCTGATCATGCTGGAAAGCCCTTCATCGGCAGTATTCACGCTTCAGAATATCAGGGAAGTCACGGCCTTGGCACGTTCCAGGGGCATCACCACTGTCATGGACAACACCTGGGCCACGCCGGTGTTTCAGAAACCGATGGACATGGGCGTTGATCTCGAAGTGCATTCCGTCACCAAATACTTGGGAGGACATTCCGATGTGCTGGCTGGTGTGATCATAGGGGCAAAGGATCGAATCCAAAAGATAGCAACCGATGAAGGCGAACTTCTGGGCGGAACCATCGCGCCATGGAATGCCTGGTTGATCACGCGTTCATTGCGCACCTTGTCCATGCGTTTGGAACGACATCAGAAAAATGGCATGGCAGTCGCGAGCTTTCTGGATCAACACCCCAAGGTGAGACAAGTGCGTTATCCCGGCCTGAAGAGTCATCCACAGCATGCACTGGCCAACCAGCAGATGAACGGTTTCACCGGGTTGATGGGGTTCGAACTGAACACGCAGGATTTGGGTGCCATCAAACGCTTTTTCAACGGCATGTCCCTCTTTCAAATCGGAGTAAGCTGGGGAGGACATGAAAGCCTGATTTACGCACCGGCCATCAGCTATCTAAAGGAACTGCCCCCGGAGCGCTTCAAGGATCTGGGTATTTCATTGGGAGATATGCGCATCTCGGTTGGGTTGGAAGATGCCAGTGACCTTATTGCCGATCTTTCCGAAGGATTCGAACGGATGTGAGTCGTACAATTCCGGATTCGGAGAAAAACATCGGTTTTAAAGCATCCGATGATTGATATCATTCTCGATTCGAGCGATGATGTTTTGATTTAAACTTTCATTCTTCCGAACCATGCAATTGCCGACACATTTGAACTCAAGAACACTACTTTGGATCCCCCTTCTGTCCGGGATCGCCATCTCCGTCATGTGGGCGTGCGGACCATGGTTTCCAGACTGGTTGCTGACCCAGGGGGATTTGGAATTGATCAAACCACCAACCACTCATTTTCAGAATGAAGTGAAGCACCAAGCTCACGCAGTTCCATCTTCCTACAAAACAATCCCCCCCGAAACAACCAAAACGGAACAAACGTTGAGCAAAGCCATTGAAGACCTCCGCTCCGCTCTCATCGAACGTTCCTTACCACCATCAGAAATCGAAACCATCCTTCAACAACATCAAACCAGCAGAAAAACCATTCAATCGTATCGTGAGGATTTTGAACGCTATGATGCAGTCCGAAATTACCCGTGGCTATTGGAGGATATGAAAGCTCCGTCCTTTTCTCCTCCGTCGATTACCGAGGGATTGCCTTTGGAATTCGCCACATATTTTCGGGGGGCAGTCGCTTATCATCAGAAGTTGCAGCATCAGGCCAGAAAATCATGGGAGGAAGTGTTGTCCCTGCCCGAGGAACAACGCAGTTACCGATCCACGTGGGCGGCTTTTATGTTGGGGCGTTTGGATGTGGATCTGCATCCCGAACAGGCCATCCCCCGATTTCAGGAAGTAAGATCATTGGTGGACCAAGGGTTCAGGGACAGCCTGGGGTTGGGGGCGGCGAGTCTGGGTTGGGAGGCACGTGCGTGGCTTCGACAAAAACGATACAGCAAAGCCATTGAGCTGTATTTGGAACAAATCGCAAGCGGAGAACCCCATTCAGCCTACACGTCCATTCGCCGGGTGTTGGATCAGGCTTTTCGGGAAAGCCCCGGGAGCTTCAAAGATTTGACGGCGACACCGACTCTTAGGAGAATTGTCACGGCCTATCTGGCGTCCAATCATTTTGTTCCCTGGGATTGGAATGATCAGGAAGATGTGACCGTTTTGGAAGCATGGGTGGAAGCGGTGGAAGAGAGCAACGCTCCAGAAGACTCCCTCTTTGAACCACTGGCTTTGGCGGTTTACCAGCGCGGGCTCTACAATCTGAGTGAACAGTTACTTGAGCGAGCTCCCGATGACGGCATATTGAAAGCCTGGTTAAAATCCAAGTTGCTGTTTCGAAAAGGAAACATCGAAGACGCCATCCAGTGGCTGGCGACAGCTTCAACGCATTTTCCTTCATGGGAAGAACTCGAAGCACGCTTAGCCAAAGGCCAAACGATTCTCCAGGATGAATCGTCGCAAAGCGATTTCGTCTATCGAACGGCACTGGCAGAGTCATCCCGAAAACCCAACGGAGAATGGGGCATCCTTCTCCTTCATCGGGGCGAATTCATCCAATCCCTGGATACGTTGTTGAATGCTGGTTATTGGATGGATGCCGCTTATGTCGCCGAACGAGTATTGACCATCGATGAGCTCAAGGAATATGTCGACCAGCATTGGCCAGCAATAGAGGAACCCAAGCTTGACGAAGAATTTAATCCGGATTTCTCTCCATCCGCTTGGAGTGAATGGGCATGGGAAAATGCGTCGTATTTACAGATCCGATACTTGCTGGCCCGCCGCCTGGCACGGGAGAAACGAAACGAGGAAGCTTCTCCGTATTATCCAGACTACTGGGGAAAACAATTCAATCGACGCATCCAACTTTTGAAAACGGGTTATGATGCCACTCAAGCAAGAGATACCCGTGCTCAAGCATTATGGGAAGCAGCCAAAATCACGCGATATTCAGGACTTGAACTCATTGGAACCGAACTGGATCCCGACTGGGCCATTCATGAAGGCAATTTTGAAGTCGGGGTCACGAAGGAAGCACGTCTATCTCCTGACAATGCTACCCTCTCCCCGACTCCGTTGGAATTGAAACGAGTCGACGATAGCCATCTCAAACCATATGAACGATTCCACTATCGATACCTCGCCGCAGACATTGCCTGGGACGCTTTGAACTTGATGCCGGACAACAACAAGGAAACCGCACGACAATTTTGTGAAGCAGGTGGATGGCTCAAAGGCCGAGATCCTAAAGCTGCCGATCGTTTTTACAAAGCATTGGTCAAACGTTGTCCTGAGACAGACATTGGCAAGGCAGCAGATAACACTCGGTGGTTTCCCCCTCTTGATGAGAATGGAAACATTCAGAAAAAGGAAAAACAACTTGATGAAGAGCTTCCTGAACAAGGTACTTTTCACTCCCTATAGATCTCATTAAAGAATCACTTTTTGACACCTCGATGCCTTACTTAAAACGATGGAAACAGTCTGTTTTGTGCCTGGGCGGGCTAGCGTTGATCACTGTAATTGTCTTTGTTTCCAAACCTGCTCCCTCCTGTCATTCGAGCGGTCCCATGCTTGAAGACATTTACGTCTGGCAACGACAATGGGACGGAAAAGTCCAGCAATCCTTAAAGGACCATGGTCATACATTTCATCGTATCCTGGCATTACATACGGAAGTCAGTTGGTCGGATAAAAACAAACCCGTCAGTCACGTTCCTTTGGATTTCGATTCATTGCGTCATGTTTCTTCGGGTATTGGTTTGGTTTTACGTTTGGGTCCATACAAAGGTAGATATCAAGAAAACGATTCGACTGTAGAGTGGCTTATCCATATGGGGAGATCCATGATTGCAGAAGCGCAGGCAAACCAAATGAAAGTGTCCGAACTGCAAATCGATTTCGATTGCGCGGAATCAAAACTTTCAGGATATTTGATATGGCTTCAAGCCATCCGAAGAGCCATCGCACCTACCCCTCTGACCATTACAGCATTACCGAGTTGGATGAATCAGAAGGAATTTGAAACATTGATTAAAAACGTCGACGCTTATGTCTTGCAGGTCCATTCCGTGACGCCTCCAAAATCAACAGACCACAAGATCGATCTGTGCCCAACAGATGCAGCCAGGCGAGCTGTTGACATAGCCGGGTCATTTGATGTGCCTTTTCGTGTTGCCCTGCCGACCTATGGGTACCTTGTCGCGTTTGATTCCAATGGAAATTATGTGGGACTTTCAGCGGAAACGTTACCTTCGGATTGGCCGATGGATTCTTCCGTTGAAGAAGCATGGTCTGATCCCAAATCAATTGCAGGTTTGGTCAGCGGATGGAAACAGCAACGTCCATGTAGCATGCAAGGTTTGATTTGGTTCAGAATGCCAATCGAGGGAGAACGTATGAACTGGCCTTGGCAAACGTTCAACACGGTTAGGAAAGGAAACATTCCGGAACCCAACCTGCTCATTGAAGTGGATGAAACCTCAGATGGATTAATGGAAGTTTTCTTGAATAATCAAGGTGATGCGATGGCTTTTACTCCACCGGAATTAATAATCAGTTGGGAAAATGCTGAATTCCAGGCAGGCGATGGCCTTCAAAAATTTGACCTTTTGAAATCGTCCCAAAACAAAGTGATTCTTAAATACCAACCAGGTTCAAAAAACTTCCGAATCAAACCGAATCATCGCCTTCCAATTGCTTGGTTTAGGTTGAATCAAAAAGTTGAAGTGAAATTTAAATTCAACGGAGGCCAACAAGGTTTTCAGAGTTTTGCCAAACAGTCATCCAACACCGAATAAAGCTGTTTCATGGTCTCTTCGGTTTCATCCCCCATGTTGGACAGACGAAAAGTCGTTCCCTTGATCTTTCCATAACCGCCGTCTATGACGATCCCCTGATCGCGCGCCAATTTTTGAAGTTTGGCTACATCAACGATTCTACCCCCAGGCTTGGCACCATTGTTAATGCATGTTAAGGATTGGGCTTCATAACCTTTCTCAGGAAACAAAGTAAATTCATGCTTGGCAGCCCAGTCACGGGTCATTTGTGCCAGACGAGCATGTCGATCAAAACGGTTTTGCATGCCTTCTTCAAAAATATCCTCGAGTTTGGATTTCAAAGCGTAAATATGTCCGATGGAAGGTGTGCTTGGAGTCATGTCCTTTTCAGCATTTTTCTGAAATTCATGAAAATCGAAGTAATAGCCACGATCTTCAACTTTAGCAGATCGATCCAAGGCAGCCTGAGAAACAGTGAACAGTCCCAGACCGGGAGGTAAGGCGAATGCTTTTTGTGTTCCGGTCAACAAAACATCAATTCCCAACTGATCAAATGGGATATCCACCACGGAAAAACTACTCACCGTGTCGACGATGAACATGACGTCTGGATACTTCGTTTTAAGGGAAGCAATCTCAGCCAATGGATTCATCACTCCCGTGGATGTTTCATTGTGTACCAGGGTCAAGGTATCAAATTCTCCAGTAACAAGTTTCTGATCTATGAGTTCGGGCAATACAGGCGACCCCCAATCCACAGCCAAACCTTCAGCCTCTTTTCCACATCGCTTGGAAACATCCAACCATTTATCAGAAAATGCACCACACATGCAGTTAAGAACTTTTTTTTGTACCAAATTTCTGATGGAACCTTCCATGACGCCCCAAGCGCTACTTGTGCTCAAATAAACAAGTCGTTTGGTTTGAAACAATTCCTGTAGTTGAGGCTGAATACTTCCGTACAGATCCTTAAATTCCTGACTGCGATGCCCAATCATCGGAGTTGAGAAAGCATTAAAAGTCTTTTCACTGACTTCAACGGGTCCTGGGATATGCAATTTCAAGTGTGGCATACTGTGATGGGTTATAGATTAAGTAAAAATTGATTTAAGTAATTAATTTCTCCAAGTGAGTCATTGTAACAGGGAGCAGGTCATAAAAACAAGAACGGCCGGCGGGGTCCTTTCTGGAACAAAGAACCTTGGCCGGCTTATGAAAGAGAAAATATTGTTTA